>Ga0222712_10003679_pt1 | contig 16513 bp, 15 predicted proteins | sample C33_657DmetaG_FD_165043 | JGI IMG/M metagenome (GOLD analysis project Ga0222712, IMG submission 165043) | Estuarine water microbial communities from San Francisco Bay, California, United States - C33_657D | ecosystem: Environmental > Aquatic > Marine > Unclassified | place: USA: California...
CGAGTCGCATCAAGAAGCCGTCGAGCTTGCCCCCAAAGTAGCCGGAGATGATGCCGACAAGGGTGCCGATGGTAATGCCGCCGATCGCTGAGATGAATCCAATCAGCAGCGAGCCACGGCCACCGTTAACCGTCAACATAAAGACGTCAAGCTGAAGCTGCGCGGTCTCTCCAAAGATGTGCTCGAAGGATGGTGGTCGGCCAAGGAAGACGAACTCGCTTGGCGTCGGCACGCTGAAGCGATCGTAGGGCGAGATGAAGGGCCCGATGATGACGAAGAGCACAATGAATCCAAGGATGCGGAGACCCCAGGGACCCTGTCGGCCCGCGAAGAAGCGGCGTCGGGCCTGAGCCCATGGACTCTCCGATGGGGCGAGCTTCGGTGCAGCCTTTGCTGCGGCAGCGCCCTTAGCCTTCGCGGTCACAGGCGCACGCGCGGATCAAGGATGGCGTAGAGCATGTCGGCGACGAGGTTGCCGATCACCACCATCACAGAGCCAATGAGCAAGATCGACATGAGTACTGGGTAGTCAAGGTTGTTTGTGGCCTGCAGGGTCAGTCGACCAACCCCTGGCCACGAGAAAATCGATTCGGTGATGAGGGCGCCACCGAACAGGAAGGGGAGTGCCAGGCCGATGTTCGTCGCGAACGGCACGAGTGCGGTGCGCAGTGCATGGCGCATCAGCACGCGCGTCCGTGCCAGCCCCTTCGCTCGAGCGGTGCGCACGTGCTCCATGGAGAGTGCGTCGATGACGCTGGCGCGCACGTAGCGAGAGTCGCCCGAGAAGCTGACGATCACCAGCGTCATGACCGGGAGCACAAGGTGCGCGGCAAGGTCGAGTAGCGCGGTGATTGGATTCACGGAGAAGTACTGCCAGTAGAGATCGCTACCGAACGCCGGCGATTCGCGCCCGTTCACCATGCCGTCGACCGGCGTGAGGTCCAACACGATGGCGAAGAGGAACATCAGCATGAAGCCGAGGAGGAAGGTAGGGAAGGTCGAGAGGACGTAGGTCACGGTCGTGACGGAGTTATCGAGCCGACCTCCGCTCTTAACCCCCGTATAGACGCCAACAATGACGGCAAGGGTTAACCAGATAACGATGGAGAGCCCCGCGAGGATCAGGGTTGGGAGGGCTGCGGCTGCGATGAGGTCAGCGACAGACTCACCGTTGAAGTAGGAGTACCCGAGTTCACCGTGAATGATGCCCGTGTATACCCCAGAGATGGAGGCGGGCAAGAAGCTCGGGAAGCCGGTTGGGCCAACGAGCGCGTCCAGTCCTTCTGCGTCGCGGCGGCAGGCGCCAAGCCAACGGCAGTACTGCACTGGCACAGGCTGGTCGAGGCCGAGTGACTTGAGGTAGCCCTCCTTCTGGGCCGCCGTGTACTTGGGGTTCAGGGCGTACTTCTGCTCGGGGCCGCCGGGGGCGGCAAGCAAGAGGGCATAGATGAGGACGGTGGAGCCGAGCATGATGGTGACGCCGAGCGCGATGCGCTTCAGTGCGTACTTGATCATGCGGCCTCCTCTGCTGGTGCTGGCAGGACGTGCGCCCTACGTGGGGAGATCTTAGCGGGGGGAGCGGGAGTGATGTGCGGCCGCCGCAGAACCCCTTTCGGAGCCCCGCGGCGGCCGCACGCCGAATACGTTTCGGCTGGACCTACTTAGTTCGACGCGACGTCGAGCTCGTAGGCGTTCCAGATTGGGCCCCAGGCCGCATGCTGGAGGTACCCGCTCACGTTGTTCGACACCAGAACGATGTCGAGCCAGTAGTGCAGCGGGATCGAGACCACGTTGGTGGTCAAGAGCGACTGCACTTCTGCCATGAGCGCATCCTGCTCGGTCACGTCGATCGAGGACTTGATGGCCTCGAGCTTCGCGTCAAGCTCTGGGATGTTCACGAACTGGTCATTGCCGCCACCGTTCTCGTTGGTCTGGGTCGAGTGGTACGTGTCGTACCCGCTCGGCTCAACCGACGTGATGCCGAAGGCATGCAACGCGATGTCGAAGGTGCCGTAGGCCAGGTTGCACTTGGTGCCGGCTGGCACGTCGGTGCGCTGACCGAAGAGCACGCCGCTGCCGACCGCGTCAACGATGGCAGTGATGCCGATCGTCTTGAGGTCAGCTGCAAGCAGCTGCAACTTCGCGCCACGGGTTGGCTTCAGCGTGGTGCACATGTCGAGGATTGCCTCGTCACGGTCACCGTCGCCGTCGACATCCTTGTCGACCGTCCCGTTGTTGTTGGTGTCGCTCCAGCCGCCATCGGCCAGGATCTTTGCAGCCTTGGTCAGGTCATAGGCCTCCACTGCCTGCTCCTCATAGAAGAAGAAGTCAGGGAGTTCCATGTTCGTCGCAACGAAACCAACGCCACCCTCGATCTGCTCGAGGTAGCGCTCTCGGTCCACTGCGGCCGAGATGGCTCGTCGGAGCTCTACGTCAGAGGCTGGGCAGCCACCGCCGCGCGCTGCGCGGTTTGGAAGCACGCCATCTGGATCGGCTTCTGCCGGCGCGCCGTCAGAGCAGATCGTTGTGGAGTGATTTGGGCGCAGGAACTCAACCGTGAAGCTTGGGAACGGGCGCTGCTCGTCGCCAAGGTCCTTGGTTGGGGCGTACTGCGAACCATCAAGGTCGGTGACCATGTCGAGCTCACCGGCGCGGAACTTAGCAACGCAGGTCTCTGGCGAACCACAGACGACGTACTTCACTCGCGCAAGCTTCGACTGGCTGCCGTTGCGTGGGTCCTTCCAGTATGGGTTGCGAACGACCACGGTTTCAACACCTGGGGTTCGGCTCTCATACTTGAATGCACCGCTCGTTGGAACGGTTGGCAGGTCCTTGGTGCGGTAGCCCGCGCCCAAGAGCATGTCATTCGACGTGTCGGTGGCAGGGTTGCCGCCGACGACGGTACCAACGGTGAACTTGCTGAAGTAGTGCTTTGGCGCAAGCGCTGGGCCGTACTTCAGGTTCTGGTAGAGCTCGGAGTAGTGCACGGTCATCGTGGAGCCGTTGCAGACGATCTCCTTGATCTCCTTGGTGCCGACCTTCGAGACCGCAGTGTTCTTCTCATCGAGAATCCACTCGCGGGCGTACTGGAAGTCAGCGCAGGTGAGATCAACACCGTCGGACCACTTCCACGATCGGAGCTTCCAGGTAACGGTTGCGGCTGCGCCGTCAACGCCTGGAACCTGAATGCCGCCGTTCTCCTTCGTAGGAATCTCGGTGGCCATCCAAGGTTCAAGCTCGAGATTCTCGTTGAGGCGGAGCAGACCGTCGCTGGTCATGCCGATGACGTTGCTTGACATCACCGTGCTGTAGTAGAAGGGGTTCAGGCTGTCGACGTCCTGATAGTCACCGATGAGCAACGTTGCTCCGGTAACTGTCGAACCGGTCGAACCGCCGCATGCCCCAGCGACCATTGCGGCAGCGACCGCAAAGGTTGCGAGTAGCGACCTCTTTCGCATGTGTTTCCTCCTTATCGGCGGCCCCAACGGGGTCACCGTTCAGACTTGAAGCGCGATCTGCGCTTGGCGGAATCCTATCCGATTGAGCACGAGGATTACCAGTAGGTAAGCGCAGGGCGGTTCCCCTCGGCCGAGTGAGATTGTTACGGTTGCAGTCGGCGGGTCTCCCAGGGGCCTGCAGGGGTGGCCCGAACGTACTCAAATCGGTCGTGGAGGCGGTATTCACCCCCTTGCCAGAACTCCCACCGGGCCGGGGTCACGCGGTAGCCACCCCAGAAGGGTGGGAGGGGCGGCAGGGCCTCGGGGGTGGGGGCCTGGCGGGCCGTTACCGTGCTCAGAGCCGCCTCCAGGGCGGCACGATCGGCGATCGGCTCCCCCTGAGCGCTCGCCCAGGCGCCGAGCTGGCTCTCCCGTGGGCGGCTGGCGAAGTAGGCGGCCGATTCCGCCTCCGAGAGACGAGCCACTGAGCCAGAGAGTCGGACCTGACGTTCGAGGGTGGGCCACCAGAGGGTGAGGGCGGCTGTCGGCCGGGCGGCGAGATCGCGCCCCTTCCGGCTCCCATGGTTGGTGTAGAAGTCGATCCCCTCGGGGCCGATCCCGCGGATCAGGATCATCCGGACACTCGGGTTCCCCGCGCCGTCGGCGGTGGCGAGGGCGGCGGCGAGTGGCTCGGGGACCTGTTGAGCGATCGCCTCGTTCACCCAGCGGTGGAACAGGTCCACTGGATCGGGGAGGAGATCGTCCGCGTCAAGCCGTCCACGCTGGTAGTTGGAGCGATTGCCGAGCGGCTCGTGGCTCATCGGTGTCAGGCGAGTCCGGCCGGCGCCTCGAGTCGCGACTTCAGATCGCCGAGGAAGGCGGCAACTAGTGCGCCATCAACGGCGCGATGGTCGGCGGAGAGTGTTGCGGTCAACATGGTGCGCGCCACCACGGCACCGTCGCGCACTACGGCGCGCGACTCGCTGCGGCCCGTTGCCAAGATCGCCACTTGCGGTGGTGTGACGATGGCGGTGAACTGCGTCACAGGAAACGAGCCAAGGTTCGAGAGGGTAAAGGTTTGCTCGGTGAATTCGGCGGGGCGCAGTTTGCCGATCTTGGTGCGCGCAACCAGGTCGCGCAACTCCGTGGAAATGGTGGCGAGATCTTTTGCTGCGCAATCAAGGAGCGCTGGTGCGACCAGGCCGTCGGGAATCGCAATGGCGATACCAATGTTAATCGGCGTGGAGCGCTCGAGCGCCTCGCCCTCCCACACTGCGTTCAACGCCGGATAGGCGGCGAGTGACTGGGCAATGGCGCGCACCAACCAGGCGGTGAGGGTGACGCGATCGTCTCCAGTGCGTCCGGAGTTCAGCACCTCGTTTGCGGCAACGACCGCATCCATCTCAATGTCGGTGGAGACATAGAAGTGCGGCGCCTTTGATTTGGACTCCACCATGCGACGGCTGATCGCCGTACGCATTGGAGTGAATTCAACAGGCGTGCGCCCAGGCTTCGTCATTCCGAGGTTCGGCTTACTTGCCGTCTTCGACGTAGGCGATCACCGCACCGACGGCCACTTCGGCACCTGCGGCATGCACGATCTCAACGAGTGTCCCAGCAACCGGCGCTTCGAACTCCACGGTGGCCTTCTCGGTCTCGAGCTCGCCGATGGGCTGGCCTGCGGTGACGGTGTCGCCGACCTTCGCCGTCCAGGCGCCGATCTTGCCGACCTCGCTGTCGTAGCCGAGTCGGGGCATCTCTACTGGTACGCGCATCGCTTCCCTCCTTGGGCGGGCCACGGGCGGCTCGCACGCTCTTGCCTCCCCACGAGGGGTGGCGTTGGGGTCAGTGTAGCCCTGCGCCTAGCGCTGTGACTCGAAGGCTGGCTCCGCGGGCATCTCTTCACCATGGTGGATGCGCGTCGCGGTGTTCCAGTCGTCGCCCACGTCGGCGGTCGCCGCCGCGACGAGGCGGAGGGCCCCCGTCACCATAAAGATCCCGACGTAGGTGGGGTAGGCGACGGGCAACAGGGCGAGAACGGCCACGCCCGCCAACTGGCCGACAGCGAGGGCCCCCGCGGTGGTGGCACCGTACGCCGACTGCGCGCGAATTGACTCACCGGGGGCGGCGAGTCGGAGCACCCGCTCTTGTGCCGAGAGCATGCCGGCAGCGAAGCCGACGGTGATGATCACGATGACGATGAGCAAGACGAGTGGCGCATAGGGATTCCATGGTCCGGCGAGTGCGGACGAGGCCATGCCCACCCCACGAACAATGAGCGAGATGCGATAGAGGCGACTCGCTGAGCCGCGCTCCAGCCAGTTGCCAATAAGGATGGCACCAACGAGTGCCGCAGCGGAGCCGATGGCTGCCATAAGGATGGCGTACGCCGCATCCTGCTTTAGGACAACGATCGCGTATACCGATAGGTACGGTGCGAATCCGGCGCCAAGTGCCGAGATCATGTTGGTGCGAAGAAAGCGGCGCACCGGTGTGGAGAGCGGGCCAGAGCTTGCGGCGCGACCCGCCGACACCGCACCAGGGCGTGGCAATCCGCGGAGTGCGCGCAGGAACATGAGGCTGGCGATCAGGCCACCGATGAACGCTGGCGCATAAATCAGAACGCCCCAATCTTGCTCGCCAACGCGAACAAGCAGCGCCACGGGAACGAGCAGCACGGAGCCAAGTCCAAACTGAATGGCGAGTGCGCGCGGGGCAACGAAGCGGCGTTCGCGCTCGGGAAGGATCCGGCCGAACCAGGTCTGCACGTTGGCACCGGCAATCGCCTGTGCGGTAGCGCCGACGGCGAATCCGATTGCAATGAGCCCGATGCCAGCGAGCGGTGGGAGTGCGCCGGCCGCGATCGCCACCACCACGGCGATGTAGAGGATTGGCCGCAGTAGCGCGGCAGCGCCAATCAGCAGCGTGAGTCGACGGAGATCGCCACCGCTTCGGCGCAGTGCGGCGGGCATGAGCCCCTGCAGGATTCCACCAGCGAAGGGGAATAACCCAACGAGCGTTGCCAGCGCCGGCGAAGCGCCAAGCGTTGTGATGAGCGGAATGGAGAGGCTGTCTCCGTTCAGTGCTACAGCGATGGCGTCAGAGACAGCGAGGGTGCGGAAGGCGGCATAGCGGCCGGTGAGGAAGCGCCGCCAATCGGCGATCGCCTTACTCACCGCCCGTGAGCGGCGGCACTACTCGCTCGTACCTGCTCTTCAATGCGATCAATCTCGGTGACGATCGCGGAACGGAGGGCGTCGAGCTCGTCGCGCGCCTTCTCGGTTGTGGAGTCAATCGCGGTGAGGGTCTTCTTGATCTCCTTCACTGAGTCCAGTCGGCTGCGCAGCGCGTCGATGGCGTCCTTCACCGCTGAAAGATCGGCGCCGCTCCCCTCGGACTTGGCGCGGATCAGTGCCGAGATGCGTGCGAGTCGGTACCCCGCTTCGAGGATCGCAACGTCGGGAGCCTCAGGGTCAACCACGCAGTAGACGCCGTGGCGACTAATAACGAATGGAGACGCTCCGGCGGGAGCCGCAGCCTCACTGAAAACCATCAGGGCGATCTCGGCCTTGCGATTCTCCCGCGCCTCGGCGAGCTCTTTCTCAATGGCTGGCCCTGTCATGGCCTTGTCCTTCACCTCTACAACAATGCGCAGAACGCTGGCCGAAGCGTCGCGGCCGTTGATGGTGATGACCGCGTCGCCCTTCTTCGAGTCAGGAATGGAGCCAGCAACACCACCCGTCCCTTCAATCTCATCGTTCGTGGCGCGGAGCAGTTCGGTGTATTCAGCGATGACACGCGACTCAAAGTCGGCGCCCTTCGCCGTTCCCTTCTTGCGCTCGCCCTTCGCCGCCTTCTGCGACGCATCGAGCTCCACGATCTTCAGCAGCACATCGTCGAAGCGCTTGGCGATCTCAGCGCGGAAGCCGCTCAGGGGTGACGCTTCGCGCGTTGGGTCGAGCAGGTGGGCGAGCTTGCTGGCATCGCCATCGAAGTAGGTGCCAAGAATGGTGTTGAGTTTGCCGAGCGCTGAGTCGCGGCGGTTCTCGTCAAAGAGATCCTTCGTAAAGAGGGCAAGCTCGCCCTTGTCGCCAAGGAAGCGCTCCAACGTTGCGGGCAGTGCACCACCCTCGTTGGCGAAGGTCTTGCGCAAAATCTCTTCAACTTCGGCGGTCGCCTTCTTGTTCGACTCGCCAGCATCGGTGAGCAGCTTGTCAAAGGCGCGGCGCACGTGATCTACGTCGATAGAACCACTCGCGCTCTGCAGGGCCATGAGGCCCACACGCATCGCACGCTCGACCGTTTCGGCGCGGTCCTCGGGGGAGCGGCTTTCGAGGAAGCCGGCAAGGGCACGATCGACCACCTCGAGGGAGGCAATGCGAATACGGTCGCCAACGATCTCCACTTGGGTGGGCTTGTTCGCCGAACTGATCGGCACGATCTCAGGAACGCGCTCGCCGCTCATCTATCGAAGGGCGATGAGGCCGCAGCCATCACAGAGCGCCACGATGGCGCGCTTCTCGCGGGCATACCCGGCGGTGTGCAGTACTCCTGGGCACCCGACCGTGCGACAACGCCAGGCCCACGCCTCGTCGCCATCGGCTCCGTCGTAGGGGAGCGCTTCAGCGCTGAGCTTCTCGGCGAGTCCTTCGCGGGTGGCCAAGGTTGCCGCAATGGCGGCGGCACGATCTGCCTCGCTCTCGCGCTTGTAGGGATACGACTGGGCGACGTTGGTTGGCATGGGCGGAGTATACCGACCGCCGAAGACGGGAACCCGTATGCTGCGAGGATGACTGGATCAATGAAGGCGCTGCTCCTCGGCACCCTGACGTTGCGAACGGCAACGGGGACCACCGGCGCGCTCCTCATCGTATGGAACAAGTACCTGAACTCAACGGGTTCCGTGACGATCACCCCCGTCGACCTGGCGACGATCACGCTTGCCTTTTATGTGACCGAGCTACTCGGCTCGCCGATCTTCGGCATCATTGCGGACCGCATCGGCCGCAAACCCGTCATGTTGCTCGGGCCGCTCTTCGGCCTCGCGGCCGTCATCATGACACCGTTCTCCATGACGATTCCGCTCCTCATTGGTACGCGCCTCCTTGAAGGCGCATCCACGGCGGCCAGCGTTCCTTCGATCCTGTCGTACGTGGCGGCGAAGACGAGTCACGACGCCGCCCTCAGGGGTCGCGTCGTCACCCTCTTCGAAGTCGCGACGCTCGGCGGACTTCTCGTTGCGGGTACTGCGCTGGCGGGCCCCCTCTGGGCAATCTTCGGGCCAGCCGCCTTTGCGGTGAACGGAGCGATCTACGTCCTCGCTCTCCTCTTCTTCGCGTATGGTGTGAAAGACGAACATGCGGTGCCGAATCATCAGACAGAGAATCGACTGCACAAGTACGTCAAGCTCTTCAGCCAGCGCGGAATCCTGCTCTTCGTGCCGACTTGGGTTTCGATCAACGCGATCATTGGCGTCTGGGTTCCGCAAGGACTCAACCTCTTACTCGGTGACGAAACGGTCAACCTCCCGGGTCAGTTCCTGCTCACGGGGTTTGACTTTGTGGTGGTGACCTCGGCCTTCGCGTTTGTGGCACTCATTGGTGGCGTCGGGCTCTTCTTCTGGGGGAACCGCTTTGCGGACTTCCGCCGCACCACCATGCTCCTGCTCGGACTCATCGCCTTCGTTGTGGCGATGGCCGCCATCTTCGCCATCAACCGACTGTCCGGGAACGAGCTGCCGCTGATCGCCCTCCTCTTCGCGGTGTTGTGCGCCTCAATGTTCTTTATTGCTGGTGCAACGCCGGCGGCGCTCGGCTTCTTGGCCGACGTCTCGGAGCGGTATCACACGGATCGCAGCGCGGTGATGGGCCTCTACTCCATCTTCCTCGGCCTTGGCCAGGTCATTGGCGTGAAGATCGCGGGCGATCTCGCACTCGCCTACGGGGTCGACGGGTTGGTCTACGCAACGCTCGGATTCCTCGTGGTTGCGGGCACGTTCCTGCTGATTCTTCGCCGAGTTGAGCACGAAATCCTGCTTCCAAGTGCCCCTGGGCAACACGGCGCGCACGGCTGACCTGCGCCGATAGACTCTAGGAGACGTGAGGGCAACCAGCCCGCACGCATGCAGGGAGGGGGAGCCACCATGGTGAAGTCAACGGTCGCGATCATTACTGACAGCGCATCGGACATTCCACCTGATGCAGCCAAGCGGCTCGGCATCACCATCGTCCCGGTCATCGTCTCCTTCGGCTCCGAGAGCTTCAAGGTGAACGAGGAGCTCTCCATGGATCAGTTCTGGAAGCGACTCACCGCCCCAGGGGCACCGTTCCCAAAGACCGCAGCACCGCCGCCAGCCGCCTTCACCGCGGCTTACGACAAGGCGTTTGCCGGCGGCGCGAAAGAGATCGTTTCCGTGCACGTGGCCTCAAAGCTTTCGGCCACGTATCGGAACGCCGAGATTGCGGCTGCGGATCATCCACAGTCGAAGAACATTCATCTCGTTGACACCGCCACGGCCTCCGCGGCTGAGGGGCTGCTCGTTGCGCGCGCCTATCACCGCGCACAAGAGGGCTGGAAGGCACCACAGATCGTCGCCGAGCTCGGTGAGCTCATTCCAAAGACGCACGTGATCTTCTTCCTCGACTCACTCGACTATCTGAAGGCTGGCGGTCGCATTAGCCCAGCGCGCGCGGCAATCGGCGGACTCCTTTCGGTGAAGCCGATCATTGACATCATTGATGGCGAGGTCGTGACGCTCGACAAGCCACGAACTACAGCGAAGGCACGGGAGCGATTCATGGAGTTGATCAGCGCAGCGCCAATTCAGGAGCTGACCATGCTGCACTCTGAAGCGCCAGACATTGAGGCGTTCCGCGACGAGGTCTGCGCTCGGTTCCCCGAGATTGCCGCCTTGAAGCCAGGGATTGTTCGAGCGGGTGCGGCCATCGGCCCACACACCGGCCCGAAGGGTCTCGGCGTCGCGCTGATCCGCGCCTAGCCACTAAACCTCGTCCCGCCGCACGGGCGGGAGCACGCCGCAACCATTGCGCAACGCCCTTTTTGGGCGCGTTGTAGGGTTGGGTATATCGCCGCACGGCGGCCGCCAGGCACCCGCCAGGGCGGCAGAGGAGAGGTGCACAACGATGAGTTCACAGAAGAGCGCCTGGGCAGTTGCGCAGCAGCAGTTTGACCTTGCCGCCAAGCGGCTTGGCCTTGATTCCGGCATTGCCGCGGTCTTGCGCGAGCCACGCCGGCAGCTCACCGTGCACTTCCCAGTGCGCATGGATGATGGATCCACTCGAGTGTTCGAAGGCCATCGTGTGCAGCACAATCTCGGACGTGGCCCTGCGAAGGGTGGCATCCGCTTCCACCAAGATGTGAACATCGACGAGGTCAAAGCGCTCTCCATGTGGATGTCGTGGAAGTGTGCCGTGATGGATCTTCCCTACGGTGGTGGAAAGGGCGGCGTGACCGTTGACCCGAAGAAGCTGTCGCTCGGCGAACTTGAGCGCCTTACCCGACGCTTCACAACCGAAATCGCCGTCATCATTGGGCCAGAGTCAGATATTCCGGCGCCAGACGTAAACACCAACAGCCAGACGATGGCGTGGATGATGGACACCTACTCCATGCACGTTGGCTACACCGTTCCAGGTGTCGTCACCGGTAAGCCGATCGCACTCGGCGGCTCAAAGGGTCGCAACGAGGCCACCGCGCGCGGTGCAGTCTTCTGCATTCGCGAAGCGGCCGGCAAGATCAACCTTGATCTGAAGGGTGCGACGGTTGTGGTGCAGGGATACGGCAATGCCGGTTCTATTGCGGCGCGACTGATCAGCGAGCTCGGCTCGAAGGTGATCGCAGTCTCCGACAGCAGTGGCGGCATTCATAACCCAGCCGGACTTGACCTGAACGCTGTTGATGCGCACAAGAAAAAGACAGGGAGCGTTGTGGGCTTCGCTGGTGCAACGCCAGTCAGCAATCAGGCGATCCTTGAGATTGCCTGTGACGTGCTGATCCCTGCAGCACTAGAGAATCAGATCACCGCGGAGAATGCGGCCAAGATCAAGACGAAGATTGTCGCCGAAGCGGCCAACGGACCGACGACGCCTGAGGCGGACGACATTCTGTTTGCAAACGGCGCGATGGTGATCCCAGACATCCTCTGCAACGCAGGTGGTGTGACGGTGAGCTACTTCGAGTGGGTGCAGGACCTGAATCGCGACTTCTGGGAAGAGGAAGAGGTCAACGTTCGCCTGGAGAAGAAGATGGTTCGCGCCTTCCACGAGGTCTACGACATGGCCCAGAAAGAGAAGAGCCACCTGCGAACGGGTGCCTATCTCCTCTCGGTGCAGCGTGTTGCTGATGCCATGAAGGTGCGGGGTATCTACCCGTAACCCCCCTGCGCGCTAGGATGCGCACATGGCTGGCCTAGACCACGAAGAGCGTTTTCTCTTTCGCGAGGAGATCCTCGCGCTTGCCGCTGCGCTCACCGAAGGCTCGGCGCTCGACAACGTTGAGGACCTGCTCGTCGACCTGATCACCTCGAGCCACTTCGACGCGGAGGTGGTCACGCTGGAGCGCTCACTGCAGGCGATGCTTGGCCAGCGCCAGGGTTCCACCCTGGTGACGGCGCTCACGGCAGCCCCCGAGGTGTTTGACGAGGTGGCGCAGCTGCGACTCCCGCCCGAAGTGGTGGATCGTCTCGCCGGCTGGCGCGCACGCTTCGGACTAGCGATCGATAACGCGCTGAGCTTTCTCTCAAACCCTGATGGCATTCAGGGTCACAACTTCACCACGCAGGTCGCACACGCCGACGACCGCCGCACGCTGCAGGGTCGACTCACCTTCGTGCGCTATAGCAACGAATCGGAGTTCTTCATCGCCGACGCGAACGTCTTTCTTGAAGTTGCCGCCGAGGTGCTCGACAAGCTCGGCACGCATATCAGCCGAGAGGATGTTGACCAAGAGTCGGTGACGCGCTTGAAAGAGGCGGTCAACCTGATCGAGCGCCGCACCGCGCCGCGCGAAGAGGCCTAATCCGATGACCGGCGCCGCGGGCGCACGGCAACTCTTCCTCGCCGCGACCGGGCAGAACCGCGGCAAGACCACCACCTCTCTCGGGCTCTTCGCCGCTTTCCGCGCGCAGGGGCTGGATGCGGGATTCATGAAGCCGGTCGGCCAGCGGTGGATCACCATCGACGATACTCCCGCCGACGAAGATGCCGCGTTGATGCGCGGCGTGTTCGGCTTGACCGATGCGGTCGCCCTCCTCTCTCCGGTACAGATCCCGCGCGGATTCACGCGCAAGGTGATTGAGGGGCAGGTGGTAGAGGACCTCGGCGCAAAAATCATCGACGCGCAGATTGCGCTCGCCGAGAGGCATGAACTTCTCCTACTCGAGGGAACGGGGCATGCGGGCGTCGGAGCCGTAATCGGCTTGAGCAACGCCGACGTCGCGGCACTGCTTGATGCGCCGGTGATCATCGTGAGTGAGGGCGGCATTGGCCGGCCAATTGACGAGATTGTTTTGAATGCGGCGCTCTTCGCCGCGCGTGGTGTTGAGGTCGCGGGTGCGATCGTTAACAAAGTGGATCTTGACCTACAGCCAGAGCTGCCACGCCTCCTTGAGAAGGGACTTGCGCGGCATGGCATTCCGCTCCTTGGCGTTCTGCCATATCGCCAGATTCTTTCGAACCCCACCCTGGCGATTATTGAAGATGGTCTGCAGGGTGAAACGCTTTGGCCTGGGCGCGACATGGACGCAATTATCGGTCGCGTCTCCGTAGCCGCGATGCAGCCAGAGCATGTGATGCAGCGCATCGGCGACAGCGCACTGGTGGTAGTTCCTGGTGACCGCGAAGATGTGATTGAGGTGCTCACGGGGCTCTGGCTCGATGGGAAAGAGCATCCGAACCGGCCACTCGGCTTTGTGCTCAGCGGTGGTTATCGGCCAAGCGCCAGGGTGCTCGAGATGATTCGTGCGGCGAACATCTTCGCCGTGTTGATGGAGGGCGATACCTACAGCGTTGCCGCGAAGGTGCACGATCTTCTGGTTAAGACGCACCCGGAAGACGTACGCAAGATTGAAGAGATCAAGCAGCTTGTCGCTGGTTCACTCGACGTGAACCGGATCCTTGCGGCGGCGCGGCCAGTACCAACCCGGTAGCGACCTCCCTACGGGAGCGTGATTGCGTCGATCAGTCGCACCCCGTCGACAACGGCTGCAAGCGAGACGAGCACTTCGCCAGAGGTGGCATCACCAACGTGCGCCGCGTCCTCTAGCGGCGCGAGGGATGCGCTGTCGGCGAAGTCGAGATAGTCGAGCGAGAGGCGGTGCTCAGCAGTAAGGACGCGCTCAGCGAGCGTACGGAGAACAGCAACGCTCGTCACCCCCGAAGCGTAGGCCTCAGCAATGAGCGAGAGCGCGACGGGAATGGTGCTCGCCGCAGCGACGCGACCACGCTCCGAAAGCATCTGATTGCGTGAACTGAGCGCAAGGTCATCGTGGTCGCGCACGGTTGCGATGCGGTGAATGGCGATCGCGTCGCTTCGCTGCGCCGCCATCCACTCGACCACGCGAACCTGCTGCGCATCTTTGACGCCGAAGAGCGCCTGATCGGGCCGCACAAGGTCAAAGAGTCGTGAGACGACGGTTGCCACCCCCGCGAAGTGCCCGGGTCGAGACGCACCCTCAAGGCGTGTGGCGAGCGGGCCTGGATCAATCGGCGCAATTGGTTCGTTGGGCGGATAGATCTCGTCGACGGTTGGGGTGAAGAGGATGTCAGCACCAGCAGTTTCGGCGACCTGTTGGTCGTTGTCGAGGGAGCGTGGGTAGCGGGCGACGTCAGCGGCGTTCGCAAACTGCCGTGGATTGACAAAGATTGAGACGACGACCGTCGCTGCGGTGCGTCGCGCGGCGGTGATGAGCGCGGCGTGACCGGCGTGGAGCGCTCCCATCGTTGGCACCAGGGCAATTGGGCGGGGGAGGTGAGCGAGTGTCTCCTGCAAATCTTCGCGAGTGACCAGGGTGCGCATCGCCTGCCTGCTGCGTTAGCGCGGGAACTCTTCGAGGGCGGCGAGGAGCGTTGCGTCAGCGTTGATCCCTTGCGCTGTGGTGGGAAAGTCTCCTGACTCCACGTTCGTGCGCCAGGCCGCGAGAGCGGTGATCGCTTCGTCGCGAAGGTTGGCGATGCGTCCAGCGTGGCGCGGTGCGGCCGCGCCGAGGAGGCCGAGTAGATCGGGGAGCACTTGGATCTGCCCAGTGCACCCACCACCGGCGCCAATGCCGATCGTTGGGATCGTGAGGCGGCTGGTGATCGCGGCAGCGAGTTCCTGTGGCACGAGCTCAATCACGATCGCCGATGCCCCAGCCTCTTGCAGGGCGATCGCATCCTCGAGGAGGGCTGCCGCCGCCTCAGGGAGACGCCCCTTCGCGCGAGGCTTGCTCTCATTCAGTGACGACTGTGGCGTGAAGCCAATGTGCCCAATCACTGGAACGCCACTGCGCACGAGCGCAGCGACGATGGGGGCAACGGCAACGCCACCCTCGAGCTTCACGGCACCAGCGCCAGCATCGCGTATGAATCGCGCAGCATTTTCCGCTGCGGTCGGCACATCCACATAGGAGAGGAAGGGCATGTCACCAATCACCAGCGCGTTGCTCGTTGAGCGCACAACGGCAGCGGTGTGATGCAACATCTCGCTCATGCCGACACGCACCGTTGACTCGTGGCCGAGCGCGACCTGTGCGAGTGAGTCGCCCACGAGCATGAAGTGAATGCCAGCCGCCTCGGCGAACTCGGCGGTCGGGCGATCCCACGCGGTAACTGCAGCGAAGTGGCCGCCTGCGGCGTGTGCGGCTCGCATGTCGGCAACGGTGTGCCGCGGCATTAGCCCACTCGCGCGGCGAGGAGTGCCGCAACCCGATCAAGAATCGCGTCGGCAACGACTCGCTTTGGCGCTGGGCCAACACGGGTGATCCGTTCGTCAGCCCCGATGATCTCTGCCGCATTCTCGGCGCTCTCGAATCCAATACCCGGTGCGGTGACATCGTTGGCCACAATCAGGTCGAGGTCCTTCTTATCAAGCTTCTCGCGAGCACGCGGCGTTGCGCTCGCTTCGGCAGAGAAGCCAACGAGCAGCGTCTGGCGCGTCGCGCGTGCACCGAGTGCCTGCGCAATGCCTGCAAGCAGGTCGGCGGTAGGCGTCAGGCGCAGCGTGATCTCGCCATCGCGACGCAGCTTCTCTGCCGACGGGCCACCCGCGACGCGGAAGTCAGAGACGGCGGCGGTTGCAATGAGCGCATCCGCTGGTGTTGTCGCACTACCGATCGGTGCGGCGAGGAGTGCGCTGCGCAGTGCAGCATCGAGCGCGTCAACGCTCATCGCGCGAACAATGGTCACCCCCTCTGGGAGCGGCACGCTGACACGCGCAGCGATCAGGGTGACGTCGGCGCCGCGATCGCGCGCCGCCTCAGCGAGGGCGATTCCCTGACGACCCGACGAGCGGTTCGCCAAGATGCGCACCGCATCGATCGGCTCTTCGGTGCCACCGGCCGTAACGACAATTCTTCGGCCAGAGAGGTCGCCTGCGGGTACTGCTGGTGGGCGGCGGCTCTGGTTCGGCTCGCGAATGGGTGCAGCACCAATCGCTGCCACCACCGCGTCAACGATCACCGCCGTTTCGGCGAGGCGGCCGACACCGGTGGCGCCACTGGCTAGTGCGCCACTCTCGGGTGCAACCAGCGCGTAGCCAAAGTCGTCGCGGAGTCGTGTCGCATTCGTTTGCGTTGCCGCGTGCGCCCACATTTCGCCGTCCATTGCTGGCGCAACGATCACGGGTGCGGTGGTGGCGAGGCAGGCGGCGGTCACGACATCGCCGGCGAGACCGCTCGCCATGGCGCCGATCCACTGTGCCGTAGCGGGCGCGATCAGAATCGCATCGGCTGCGTCAGCGGCCACGATGTGGCCGATCCGGCCGTCGGGGAGTAGGTCGAGCAGGTCGGCGTCAACGGCGTGGCCAGTCAGGGTACGCAGCGTTAGGGGCGAAACGAAGCGCGTGGCAGCTGGGGTGAGAAG
>Ga0222712_10003681_pt1 | contig 16507 bp, 9 predicted proteins | sample C33_657DmetaG_FD_165043 | JGI IMG/M metagenome (GOLD analysis project Ga0222712, IMG submission 165043) | Estuarine water microbial communities from San Francisco Bay, California, United States - C33_657D | ecosystem: Environmental > Aquatic > Marine > Unclassified | place: USA: California...
GGATATCGCAAAATCAAAGGGGATTCCAACCCTGATGATCAATAAAGCAGAATTTGCATCCACGGGCTATGTAGAAAGCCTGCACAATGCAGACATCCATTTTATTGTACTTGCTGGCTTTCTATGGAAAATACCCGAAGTATTGGTGAACGCGTATCAGCCAGGAATGAAAATAGACTCAACTGTGGTGAATGGAACAGTGAATACAGCCAGAGGCATCATAAATATTCATCCAGCATTATTACCAAATTATGGAGGCAAAGGCATGTACGGATCACATGTGCACGAAGCAGTAGTTGCTGCTGGAGAAAAAGAAACAGGGATTACCATTCATTGGGTAGATGCACATTACGATGAAGGCGATATCATCCTTCAAAAAAAATGTAGCATCGATGCAACAGATACACCAACAACAGTTGCGCAAAAAATACATGTATTAGAACATGAATATTTTGCCCCAACGATCGAAAAAATATTGGTGCAATAAAAAAGGCCCCGAATTTTCGAGACCTCTTTTAATATTTAGATGGTAATTTTCTGATTAACTTTTTCCGAATTCTATACTGTTCAACCACTCATGCAAAACTTTAATTTGAAATTTAGTATTGGCATTATTGATATTGCCTGTATTGTTGCTTAGTACAATAAAAAATCCAGACACGCCAGTGTCATTGCAAGAGATCATATAATTAGATCGCTTTATTTTAAAATTAGTATTTGCATTTTGTAAAGCAGTCAAAGCATTTTGAAGATCTTGTTTAAACAATGCAAATGCTTCAGCAGATTGAATTTGCAAAGTATCTAACTCTTGCTTGTAAATGAATTGATCGTTCTTAAAAATCACGTCCACACTAAAATGATTATTCGCGAGTTTACGGTAACTGTAATATAATTTACCGTTATTGCTATACTTAATGAGGCTATTGACTGAATTGGATTCGGTTGTATTGCTGGAAGTTTGTGCAAATAAATTATTTGAACAAAAAGACAAAAGCAAAACAAACGCAGCAAGGGGGAGATTGCGCATTAAAAAATTTTGATCGAAATTACGTGAATCCTTTTTAACTATTAAAACAAAATGATGAAATTAATTGCATGTTCTAAATATGTAAAATTTAAAATATACAATTAAAAAATATACTATTAAACTGATTTAATTTTTTATGTACTATCCAGGCATACGAGAAATGTATTTCTCTATTTCTTTGATTTGATCCAACACTTGTTTAGTTGAAGGCTTACAAGCTTTTGCTTTGCGGAAGAAATCTTTAGCCGCGCGGAACTCACGCTTATTCATAAAAATTTGACACATGCTTAAATAAGCAACTGCTTCGGATTCTTTATCTGGAATGCCTGCACGAATAGCAGCACGGATATAAGCTTCACCTTGCTTGGTATCTCCTTTTTGCATCGCCATCATTCCTAATTGTAATTTATTAGCGCCCTCTGCTTCTGGCATCGCCGAACCAAGGTCGTTACTCATTTTAAGATGCTTCTCCGCTGTGTCAAAATCTTGTTTTGCCATGGCGATATTACCCTTAATAGTATAGTAAGTGCTTCTTACGGGTGTGTATAATAAATTAGGGAACCAGATGGTCGCTAAAATACGCTCCACTTCTTCGATATTACCCGCTTCCATCGGTGCTTGCACTAAACGCAAAGGACCAATAAAAATATGACTCAATAACCCAATCAAACCAAGAAAATACAATGGGAAAACAGGCCAAAAATTTGCCAGATCGGTTATTTGAAGGATAGCAGCGCCAAAAATGGCAATTAAGCTCAACCAAAAACGATACTTAATAATGATATTGTAAAAGCCCATAATGATGTCGATTTGAGCTGTGAAGATACCAAATTATAGCATAATAAAGAGCCGGATGGATAAAGTATGGATGCTTAAAAAAGAATAGTTATTTTTGCCCTCCTTAATTGGTCAATATGACCTAGTTAAGCCTCGGATCCTAGTGATTCGATGGTCCCGTAGTTCAATGGATAGAATAGGTGTTTCCTAAACACTAGATCCAAGTTCGATTCTTGGCGAGACCACAAACCCTCAACACGAAGTGTTGGGGGTTCTTCATTTTGAGACAACGTCGAAAGCTTGCTTTCGTAAGTTGGTGAGAGATGAAGAACCCAAACTATCCCGCAAAGCGGGATGGTTTGAAAGGGTTTGAGTAAGTTCAATACGGAAGAAGACAGTGCGAGCGAAGCGAGTACTGGCAGTCTTGGATAAAATAATGGCAGTCTTTCTCAAGACTGCCATTATCAATTAAAAGTCGTTTAATTAAAGTTTCAAAAACTTGAATTGTTTTACAATTTTATTATCAAAAGAACTAACTCGGAATAAATAAGTTCCTGCAGATAAATCATTAAACTGTAAAGGTGTGCCTGTTTCTACATTCATTCTAGCATCTATTTTTTGACCTGAACTTAAATTATACACTTCAATATTTAATTTATTATATTTTTTCAGGAAAAAATCTAAACTGATTCTATAAACAAATGGATTAGGAGCAAGCTTAATAAATTCATTATTGCCTAAATCAAAAACGCTAGTTACAAAATAATAATATGGTGCACTCACAGGACTACTACAACCAAATTGATTTATTTTAAGTGTGAAGGATCCAGATACCGTTGGTTTTATTTTTTGCCCAGTGTCTGGCAATAAAGCACCGTCTTTATACCAAATATTATTTGAAGTATAATTAGAGACTAAGAAATTTAAAGTGTCCCTAAATAAAGTTGGAGTGGTTGGGGTAGATCTAATTTCAACTGTTAATTTTGATTTATCTCCTTCGCAACCCGTTAAATTACTTTTTTGACTTACAAAAAAGTTTTTAAAGCCTACAACATTTGATTGGATTTTAGGGGCAGTATTACTAGCAACTGCACCTAAAGAATCAGATAGATACCAAATGGCAGTATGCGCATTTAATAAAACTGGTTTGAGCGAGTCAGATATCACTGTATTTTGACAATAAAAAGTGTCTCTTATTAAAGGTTTAACTGGCAAAGCATTGATTGTTACACTAATCTTACCTCTTAAACTTTCACAGTTAGTCGTATTAGAGGTCTGACTAACAAAATAATTTTCTTGTCCAATTTTTAATGAATTAGGAATTGGTGCCGTGTTTAATTTAACACTAAAAAATTCTTTATCATACCAATTTAACGTGTGCCCATCTAAACCAATTGCTTTTAAGGTATCTGTACGATTATTAAAACAATAGGATAAATCCTTTATAGTTGGTATGGCTGGAGCAGGTGTTATTTTGGCAATTATCCTTACTCGAGGACTCTCACAACCAGTTGAAGTATTTACCTGACTAACAAAATAATTTTTTGTAGTTGTATCAACTGTGGCAGCTAATAATGTTGTTTTAGTTGCAGTACCTCCAGTTGCATTCGTGCCATACCATAATAATTCGTGACCCGTAATATTTATAGCTGGTAGTTTCGCATTCGTATTGAATTGACAATAACTACTATCTTTTACAACTGGGCTATTAGGTATTGGATTAATGGTTATACTATATTTAGCGAGTGGGCTTTCACATTTTGTCAAATTATTGGTTTGGCTAACAAAATAATTAATAACACCTATATTGTTTGTATTAGGTACTATCGGAATATTAGTGCCGACTCTTCCGATTGAATCAGAAGTATACCAAATTAAACTATGATTTGCTAATGTTGAAGCCTTAAGTGCATCTACTTTGATATTATTACAATAGAATGTATCGCGAATATTTGGAGGAAGTGGTAATTGATTAACAACAATTTTAATTGGAATTGATAAAGCCTGGCAGTTATTCGTCGTAGTTCTTACTTGGTAATTACCAGAGGAATTTACTGTTAAGGATTGACTAATTGCATTTGAAATTTTATTACCAGAATTGAACCACTGGTATTCAGGAGCAATACTTGAACGAAGTTGATATGTATTCCCGATACAAAAAGCAGTATCTACCCCATTAATAATCGCTGGTGTTGCACAAGTAGTAAACCCACCCAAAGAGTCAGCAAAAGCATCATTTTGAATAATAACTTTTCCATTAACTGTTGAATCAGGAATGACTGCAGTAATTCTATTATTACTTTCAATTATAAAATTTTTAACGAGCTTACCACCAATCACAAGACTTGTTATTTCTGATAAGTTGGATCCATTGATCGTAATTGGAATACCATTCCCTCCGCTTGTTGGAAAAAAGGATGATATTTTAGGTGGATTAGATGAAAAACCACCTAAAGATGCAATTCCACCATTTGTTTTTACGCTAACATATCCTGGATAGGCAAGACCTACAACCGCATTGATAATGGTGTCCGAATCTACCGTAAATGATTTTGCAGGCAATCCACCAAATCGAACTTCTGTAGTAGCTAAAAAATTTGACCCCTTAATGGTTATTTTTGAACCACTTGGGCCAATCTTTGGACTAAATGAACTTATAGTTGGAGGTTTGCCCTCAGAAAATGCATTACTAGTATACAACCCTCTACCATGGGTAGCAGCAATTACTTGATAATCAGAATTACGTAATTGTAACATATCTGTTCGAACATTCGCAAAACCATTATTTGATTGCGTCCAAGTTGGACTTGTATTTAAAAAATTATTAGTAGCATAAATACCTAATTCGGTTGCCAGGATTAGTTGACTAGGCGTTTTATTAGGATTAAACAAGGCCCAACGAACAGGAATATCAGGGAAGTCTCCCATTTTATCAAGCCATGTTTTACCTCCATCACTTGTATACCAAATCTTTTTTGACCCATAATTAAAAAAGGTAACAACAATTTCATTTTCACTACTGCCTAATTCGATACAAGAAATACTACCCTTTGGAAAACTTGCACCACCAATTAAAGTAGAACTTGGTATACTATCTGCATTAATTACTTTTAATATTTCACCATTACTAGTGCCTAAAAATATGGTAGTTGAAAGTTGATTGTAAGGAGATACTTTTAGAGCGGTAACAGGAAATGCAAGATTAGGGACACTGATATAATCTAACTTAGGGGTATTCGTTATATTTTTTATTCTGACAAGATAATCTCTAGAGGAATTGGAATACAATATGTGTAAATTATTATCATAAGTCGCTGGATTGATAAAAGAACCAATATCATCATTATCTATTAAAGTTTGAGTAAATGACTTTCCTGAATCAGACGATAAATAATATGAATTATAAACGTAAGAAGTAATTTGAAATTTTGGATTCGTCTGATCAATAAAGCAAAATCCCCCATCTCCTCCTGTTGCAGTTGTAGTATTACTAAAAGAAGGATTTGTAAATCTTTGTGTCCCATTATCTTGAGAACCCGCTAAAAAGAAGCTTTTACCAATTTCAGGATGTATTGCTCCAGCATAAAATTGCGTGACATTATATGCTTTTGACACATGACTTATGACATTAGCAGTATCAGCAGCTCCAAGATTATTCGTATAAAAAATACCACCATCATTGGCAAATAAGGCAGTCGTAGATGAATTAGGTTTATATAAAATAGCATGTTGATCTGCATGCACATAGGAATACTTTGCATTCCAATTATACCATTTGCTAATTTGATTCCAAGTCGTACCTCCATCTGTAGATTTAAATAAATCAATCCCGCCTACTATGACCGTGTTGGGATTATTGGGATCAACAGCAATGGCTTGATCATACCAAGCTTGGCCTCTTGTAAAATCATCGGCAGGTGTACGGTACTCATAATTTTTTGGCTTTGCAAGTGTTACCCAAGTCAATCCCTCATCGTCCGATCTATATAAATTTTCTAATTTATTATTGTTTTCAACAAAAGCATAAATTACGTTCGCGTTAGATGGTGCTACCGCGATTGAAACCCTGCCATAACCATTGTTTACAGTAAATTTTTTAACAACTGTCCAATCAATTCCATTAGTGGATGATAAAATATATCCACCACCTCTATTGGTATTACCATTAGGGCTTGCTTTGGTACCCACCCAAATTTTATTGTTTTTACTAATTTGAATTGAAGCAGGTGCAAAAGGCACTTTAGCAGTATTTGCAGAGTCAATGATTGGAAGTGTTTGTGTCCAAGTCAACCCATTATCAGCCGATCTGTATAAACCTACATTTGCTGTATTAGAGAAGGTACTCATGTAAAAATTTGCATCAATCGCAGCATAAATGACACTTTTATTATTCTCAGTTCTAATTGTCATATCATTTGAGTACAAGAAACCATTGGTAGAACTTAATTTATACCAGTTGATGCCGCCGTCCGTGGTTTTCCAAATTCCAGCGCCTATGCCAGCTCTAGTACCAAAACCCTCTCCAGTTGTCACATAGGCTGTCTTTTTATTAATTGTATCAAATACTATTTTACTGATTGAAAGTGTTTGCCAAAAGTCATTCACTTTGATCCAAGATGAATTCACATTGGCTATGTCATTATTATACCATAGACCGCCTGTTACACCACCTGCCCAAACTGTTTTACCTGTTGGATCATTGGGGTCCCAAGTGATCCCTCTGGTTCTGCCCCCAACATTAGCAGGTCCTAATTCTACCCAAGAAGCAGTTGAGGATGAGCCAGGTATTGCATAACTGATTTTTTGTGCTCTTGCTTTATTGAGGTTCTCTTCTATTATTCTAGGTAGTAATTCTGGAGTTGGTCTTTTTAAATTTAAATTCATTGTCTTATTAAACTCCTGTAAAAAAGCATCCTCTATGCCCCCAGTAATTGTTTGAAAATTATCTTCTTGATGAATTTTATTGACACTTTTTTTAATGCTTTTTTTAGTAGCCTTTTTCTCAGGCTTTACAATAGATGATTTGTTCTCTACGATTGTTGCCTTTTCTATACGAGTAAGTTGTTGAATACTTTGAACGCTTTGCTTTTTATTGAAATAAGTATTGATTGATATGAATACAATAAGCCCAATTAAAAAAATGTATTTTATATTTTTATAATTCATATGTTGTCTTTTTTAAATTGTCTATTAATTCATAACCACTAACTTGTAACTTATACCTTTTTGATTTCCTCTTTATGTAAAAAAAACAATTTATTGACGAAATATTGGATTTGCTTTTTTCATTTTTTATGTTTTCTTCACCATCATTAAAGACTGGCTTTTCTGATGGAAAGTATACATTCAATTCAATTAAAGTACCTTCATGCTCTTTAAGTGTAAAAGCAATGGGTTCATTATTGACAAAAACAGAATCAATGATAAACTTTTTATCCATCATTTTTTGGGGGATGCTAATATGAATAATAAATCCTGAACCTGAACCCATAGCAGATTGGTATTTCTGATAAGTCCCCTTTATTAAATAATTACTTGGGTTCTCGAAGAAATTTTTTTTCTGCGCAGTAGCATTTAAATTAAATGCAAGGAAGAAGATGATTAATAAATATTTATTCAAGAGGATAGAATTATATGAATAAGAATTTATATAAAAATACAAAGTATTCCTTGAATAATATTATAATAAAAAGATATATAAAAAGAGCAACTAAAATTAGATCGGGTTCTTCTTTCTTCTAGTTGTGTTTGTATATTCAATTGGTAAACAAACTGTTACATTTTTTTAAAACTGTTAATGTTGTTCCATTCAATATTAGAGCTGGACCTGATGGTGCCAAGCTTTGTAAATATCCAGGTGAAACTCCATTGACATTTGTAAATAATGAATAACCATCTTTATCATACATCGCAGAGTTGTTGAATTTACCTCCAGCACCTGATAATAGTTGATAACTAGGAAAAGCAAAAGTGCCAGTGTTTCGAATAGATAACATAAACTTATTGAGCATATCATTATATACAGCATCATTACCAGTCGATCCTCCGAAAGTGGTCGCTTTTAGCAAAGTAGCCGTTTGTATACATCCACTCACCAATGAAACTAAAGTAAGGTCGATAGTATCTCTTTTTGCTCTTGACCATCTAACTGATTTATCATTCATATGATCAATTTCATAATTATTTAAACATACTATATTTTAAAGATTATTAAAGAAATGCCAGCTTGGTTATTATAATATAAAGAATCTGTTAGTGGATTTAAAAGACGGCAGTCTTGGATTTAAACAAGAACGCAGTCTTAAAATAAAACGACCAGTCTTTTGACTGGTCGTTAGAAGGGGATTTAAATAATAGATAAATTATTGATACACTCTTACGTAATCAATTTCGAATGTGGTACTTGTAAATGATGGATCGATAGGTCCACCTAAATTGCCACCCATTGCAATGTTTAAAATCAGGAAGAAGTTTTGATTATATGGGATGGATGGACTGTTTGGAAGTGTGTGGAATAATTTATCGTCTACAAAAATTTGCATCGATGCAGGTGTCCATTCTAGCTTATACACATGAAATTCTGTTGTTGCTGTTGGAACCATTGTCGTGGCCACTTTGGCATTACTTCCATAGTATACAGGATAATGAAATGCAGAAATAATTTTATTTAAATCTCTACCTACGTGCTCCATGATATCTATTTCGCCACAAGCAGGCCATGAAACTGTATTAATATTATCTCCTAACATCCAAATTGCAGGCCATGTTCCAACACCTGCTGGTATTTTGGCACGAACTTCTACTTTACCATATTTGAAGGAATACTTGCCTTTACTCAATAAACGTGCAGACGTGTATTGACTAGAAGAAAATGCTTCTTTCTTAGCCACAATTTTTAAAGTACCATCTGTCACGTAGGAATTATCTCTACGATCTGTATAATACTGCAATTCATTATTGCCCCAACCACTTGCGCCTAAATCATAGCCCCATTTATTACTATTAGGTGCGCCTGGAGTATCAAATTCGTCAGACCAAACTAAGGCCATAGCAACAGTCACAGCAATATCAATAGATTTTGATATGCTTGCGCCAGAGCTGCTTTTAGCTGTCACTTTCACCGTGTAATTTCCAGAGGTCGTGTATTTATGCTGTACGGACCCTGAAGGAATGGTTTCATAAATACCATTTCCAAAATCATATTCATAGCTCGCTGCATTCGTTGCAGATGATACAAAGGAAACATTACCACTTTTGTCTGGATTCACAGTTGCATTAACCACCAAATTAGATGGAGTTAAAGCGGGGGGCGTACCCCCGCTCTTATTACATGAAAGCAATCCCAAGCTTATTAAACACAAAAATATACCTACTCTCATTTAATATTTATTTTACTTTAAACATTTGATACCATGCGTTTCCGTCAACACCAATTGTTCTTAGAGTCATAGTGGTACTAGTAATTGATATGATCTCATACATATTACTTCCTATACCAATTGCCACTAAGCCATTACCTGGCACTGAGAATTGAATTCTTGTAGAAATTGCAGCTGTACTGTTCGAAGTTGCATTCATGAAAGAAAGTCGCTTAACACCTAATGTTGTAATTGGGAATTGACCTTCTCCACCAGTTAAACCATAATAAGCAACTGCAGCGCCTAACACAAATGTGTTGCCTTTATTATCTACATCCATCGACACATTGTTATTCGCATCTTTAGAGAAAGTAATTTCATCATCATAAAATCCGTCAGCAGCTCTTGAATCTGGGCCAGCAGCATACCAACTAGGGAAGAATGTTTCATTCGCACCTTGATTAGGACCAGGGCCTACACCAAAATGACCAGGAGCAGCTTTGTCTATAATCCAAACTTTAGATGAAGCACCGGTTAAATTAGTAAGGAGTGCTGTTGGGATTTCAAAAGCAACATATACTGTAACTGCCTTACTGATTGTTGAAATAATACCACCCGTGCCAATTGCATTTACCGTGATGGTATATTTTTTAACACCTGGAGTCGTATACTTATAAGTAATCTTACCAGAAGGCACTAAAGCTGTATTGCCGTCACCAAAGTCAATGTTGTATGTAATAGCATTGGTCGCAGTCACATTGATTGCAACGGCACCTGTACCATTACCAGTTGGATTGGCATTGTCTACACCAACAACAGTTGTTGTTAATGCTAAGCCAGAAGGTGTTTTCATTGCACCAAAAGAATATTCTTCTTTCTTACAACCTGTAATACTAAGTATCACAAGTAATGAAAACAACCCAATTATTTTATGTAAATTTTTCATTGCTTACTATTTTAAAATTAATTAAGTTTTATATCGTCAAAGTAAAAAGTGAAATTAGCAGAGCCATCACCTACTGTTCCTAAATCAAAGATCAATACAATTTTTTGATAAGAATTAGAAGTGCTAATTGCGCTGTAGTCGAAAGTGATTTCTTCCCACTCATTTGCTTTAGTCGTTGCTACTTCTTTATCAAAAGCAATATTTCCATCAGTTAAGTTTTCTACTTTTAATAAAAGCTTCGCACCTACTCTTGGAGAATATACTTTAACCTTAAAAGTTTTATTAGTAGAAAAATCTATGCGGCTATCTAAAGTGATATAACTACCGCCCCAAGATTGTCCAGCACCCTTCACCATTTTAGCTACTTTGGCACTGGTGTTGATTGAACCGCTAGCAGGATTATTTACAATTGTAACAGCACCACCATCAAAATTCGTAAATGCATAATTGATTGTGGATGATTCAAAAGTCAATGGTAATACAAGTGCATTTGCGTTTGCAGGAACACCAAATTGAACATCATCCCAATAGAATACTTTTCCAGAACCAGCATTACCAAAATCAAAGAAGATAGATGCCTTGTCATAAGTGTATGATGTATTTAATGCAGCAGTACCAGTTGATTGATTGCTAAAATCAAATGCCATCGTCTCCCACTCATTTGCTTTAGTCGTTAATACATCTGTTTCAACAGATTTATTAGGATCGTTTTTATCTTCAATTTTAAGTTTAACCTTGATTCCAACTGCAGGAGAATATACCCTCACGCTCATTGTTGTTGCAGAAGATGTAATTGGAATTTTGCTAGCAAAACCTGCAGGCGTTCCAATGGTAGTACCAGCCCAAGTTTCAGCACCATTAACTTTTGTTGTCTTCTTTACTTTATTTGAACTTGAAGTTGGATCAACTGCATCTACTGTGCTGTTATTACCAAAATCAGTCATTGTGTAGTTCACGGTTGTTGCATCAAACGTAACTGGTAAATTGATTTGAGATAAAACAACAGCTGCTGGTTTCATCATCACATCATCACAATAGAACACTTTACCAGAACCACCATTACCAAAATCAAAGAAGATAGATGCCTTATCATAATTGTTTGCATAGTTCACTGCTGGTGTACCTGCAGATTGATTAGCAAAGTTAAATTCTAGTACTTCCCAAGCATTCGCTACTGTCGTTACCGCATCTGTTTCTACAGAAATATTTCCGTTGTTATGGTCTTCTACTTTTAATTTAACTTTAATGCCTGCTGCTGGAGAATAAACTCTTGCTTGCATCGTAGATGCACCAGACTTAAGTGGAATTGCTTTTGCTAAACCCAATGAAGTGCTCATTGTAGTTCCAGCCCAAACCTCAGCTCCTGCAGTCTTAACTACTTTCATTACTTTATTAGCAGCATCCGCCGGATCTGCAGCAATTGAGCTTGCAGCGCCACCAAAGTCACCAAAAGTATAATCATAGTTTACATCATCAAAACCAATTGGTAAATCAATTTGCTTACCTACTTTAATTGTCTTAACCACTTGTGAACTTGCAGCGCCACCGCTTAATGCAACTACTTTCACATCATAAGTTCCAGCTTTTGCATAAGTATAAGTGATAGGCTGACCTTCGATGAAAGTTTTAAAAGGGATAGGTGTTACATTGTTAGAATCTCCAAAAAATACTTTATAATATGTCTCATATAAAGCAGTTGCATCCACTGTTAATGTTAAACCATTCTGCGTTAAAGTCGCTTTTAAATCTTCTGGTGCTCTAAAAGAGACTGTTAGGTCCTGTGTGGCCTCGGTTTTTGCACCCAAGCTATTGTACCCTACAATTTTAACTTTATAAACACCTTCAGCGTATTGGTGCACTGTATTTTTACCTGGTAATACTTTAACTGGAGTAGTCGTATTATCACCATAATAAACTTCAAAATAAGTAACGCCTTCGCCGTTAGGTGTAATGGTCACTACACCAGTATTGTCTTGAGTGATATCATATAAGGCAGTTAATTTAGCCGAGCTAGATACACTATTTAAAAATGATACGTCATTAAATAAGTCTTTTTGGCAACCAGCTAAAAATATTAGCGAGCAAAAAAGACCAATTATTAATTTATTTGTTTTCATTATATTCTATTTAATTAATGATTTTAGTAACCATTGTTTTGAGGAATACCAGAGATATCTATTTCTGTTTGAGGAATAGGGAAAAGTTCGTGTTTGCCTACTATAAATTTAGAACCTAAAGTAGCACTTGCTTTTCCAGTTCTAACAAGGTCAAAGAAGCGATCTCCTTCCATAGCTAATTCTAAACGACGTTCCAATAAAATGTCATTATAAAGTGTCGTACCAGAAGAACTGATGTCATGGTTATTATCCCCAAAAGCTCTACGACGAACTAAATTCAAATAGGTTTTAGCTTTTGTTTCATTAGGAGTCGTAGCTTTCACATTTGCCTCTGCAGCCATTAATAAAACATCAGAATAACGAATAATTCTAAAGTTATTTAAATAGTTTAATTCAATTTGACCTGAAGTTTGTCCTTTTCTAGGTAAATACTTTTGATTGTATAAGCCTGTGTTCTTATAAGGTGCAACTTGATAAGTAATATTATAAGAAGGATTAGCAGCTTTATAAGCTTCAATGTCTAATATGGTTACATTTTTACGTTGGTCACCAGCTTGATAAGCATTTGCTAAATTTGCCGTTGGTAAATTTGTACTCCAACCTGCAGCATAAGGCATCTCAGCAGAACCATTTAAACCTCTGATACCACATTGTTGAACTGCATAATTGCCTTGGCCTCTTGTTGCACCACCCCAGTTATAGTAAGGAGAAGTGTTTGAATATTGAATTTCAAAAACAGACTCAGGACCATTTTCACCAGATAGTAAAAATATTGAACCATAGTTACTTACTAATGAGAAAGCATTTGAACTAATCACCCCTTCTAATGTGGTAGCAGCTAAGTCAAACTTATTTTGATATAAGTATACTTTACCCAAAAGTGCTTGAGCAGCAAATTTAGTAATTCTTCCTTTTTCATTTTGAACACCCGGAAGCGCTGCGATCGCTGCAGTTAAATCTGCTTCGATCTGCTTATATACATCCGCCTTAGGCGCTCTTTTTAAAGATTTAGAATCAGAAAGAGAAAGACGTCTATCTGTGAATAAAGGCACATCACCAAACATTTTAACCAATGTAAAATAGTAGTACCCTCTTAAGAAAAGTGTTTCACCAAATAAAGCATCTTTACCTGCAAAGTTTACTGCAACGCCAGCAGGATTAGCTGCCTTGTATTGATTGATATAATTGGCTCTGTTGATCCCCTCATAAGCAGACTGCCAGATTTCAGTCAATTGTGTATTCACAGCATTGTGCGTGTAGTCATCAATTTGTTGAAGCGATAATACGTCTGACGCATTTTCGCCACCAGAAACCGCATTATCAGATGCAATTTCACCAATAGGAACAACTTGATTGATCCATTGTAATGGTGTGTAAACACTCACTACCATCGATCTATAGTCAGACTCAGATTTTAAATAATCTTGGTCTGTAATTTTAAATTCTTCGTGTGGATTGTAGTCCACAAATTTTGTGCATGATTCAAGACTGCAAAAAGTAACAATCAGGAAAAGCAATTTTAAATAATTTTTCATAATAATATTCATTTAAGCAGATTTAAAATTTAATGTCAAGGCCTAAAGCAAAAGTTCTAGGTTGAGGATACGCACCACGATCTACACCTGTTTCAAGAATTCCTCCAGGAATTTCAGGATCGTAACCAGTGTATTTAGTGAATGTGTATGCATTTTTAACTTGGAAGTAAAAACGCACTTTATTTAAACCTTTCTTTGTCATTGATGCTGGTAATGAATAACCAAATTGTAGGTTTTTAATTTTTACAAAAGAACCATCCTCTACATAGCGATCAGAAACTCTTGCATTATTATTGTTGTCTACAAAAGAATATCTAGGGAAACGTGCGTCATTGGTAGAATTTTCACCAGTCCATCTAGCTAAAATTTCACGAGGCTTGTTGGTGTAGTTCGCGTTTCTTTCAAAAGCTCTGTAAATATCATTTCCAACAGAAGCATATACAAAAGATACAAAGTCAAAATTACCAACCTGTACATTCACATTCCATCCTAATGTGAATTTTGCAAATGGATCACCAATTTTAGTTTTATCCAAAGCGTCAATCACATTGTCGCCGTTCATATCAACGTATTTAATGTCACCTGGTTGTGCGCCAGCTTGTTTAGGTGCAGCAGCTACTTCGGCAGCATTTTGGAATAAACCATTTGTTTTAAATCCATAAAAATAACCTGGCGTAAATCCTTTTTCAAAAACAGTCACAGACTGAGATTGCCCATTAAAATAATAGCCACCTAAAATCTTAGCAGTTCCATCAGAATTGGTAGAAGTTACCTCGTTGGTAGCAGTCGTAAATGTCAATGCAGAATTAAATTGTACTTTTTTATTAGGGCTATTGCGGTAGTTTAATGTTACATCAAAACCGCTGCTCTTAGTAGTACCAATATTCGCTTGAGGAATAGGCACTGTACCAAGGTATAAAGAAGCAGAAGGTGTAAATAACAAACCGTCCACTGACTTATTAAAATAGTCTGCATTGATTGTAAAATGATTGTTTGCAAAAGTTAAATCAAAACCAATATTTGATTGAACTTGTTTTTCCCATCTTAAAGCATTGTTAGCAGCAGATCCAATTGTTGAACCTGTGGTAAATACTTCGCCAAAGCTATAACCATTGCTATTCGCAGTTGGACCATAGCTAGGACCACCGGTGATGATTCCAACAAATTGAGGGTTTACATTCTCATTACCAGTTGTACCATAACTTCCTCTTATTTTAAAGAAGTTCACCATTTTGCTACTAAAGAATTTTTCGTTAGAAACAACCCATCCTAATGAAGTTGCGTAGAAATTACCAAATTGGTTTTCTTTACCAAAAGCTATAGATCCATCACGACGCGCAGAAACTGAAGCTAAATATTTTTCATTAAAGTCATAGTTTAAACGACCAAAATAAGAAATGTTTTTTCTAAAGTATTGATAGTAGTAACCAGATAATGCATCTGTGTTAGTAGCCGTGTTAGCACCTGTAGCTGCTGTGAAATCTGCAAACTCCCAAGAATTAAATGGCACATCTTGTCTAGTTGCGCCTGCAGCGTTACCAGTTAATTTAGAAGCAGCAATACCACCAATTAAATTAAAAGTATGTTCGTTGCGCTTTAAATTATAATCAAAGTAATTTTCAAAAGTGTAGTTGAAATTACTTGTTTTTTCGTGTGCGACTCTATTGTGTTTACCAACAACAGCAGACCCATCCGCATTCATTGAATTGTCCACGTTTAAAGGACCATAAAATGCAAGTGGGGTAAATGATTTTGCATTGCCATCATATTTTGTGTAACCAAAACGAGAAATCAAACTTAAGTTTTTAGCTACATTGTATTGCAATTCAAACTTACCGTATAATTTAGTACCTACGTTTTTGTTATAGGTATTCTCAAGTACCGAAAGTGGGTTGAAAATTTCTGAAAGCAATAAATTACTGTACCCATATTTACTTGCCTTATTTGTTGTATTTAAAATAGACACAGTAGGATCGAAATTCAATGCAGATCCTAATACGCTATTAAAAGAATTCTCTGCAATGCCTTTAGATTCTAAAGTCAAGGCACTTGCGTTGATGATTAATTTTAATTTAGAGCTTAAGTCAAAGCTTAAGTTAGCTGTAAAGTTACCTCTAGTAAAATTAGATTTATCAGCACCTCCAACGATACCAGATTGATTCAAATAACCAGCACTCAATAAATAAGTCATTTTCTCGCTACCACCTTTTGCGTTCAAAGAATAGATCTGAACAGGAGCCTCTTTAAATACTTCTTTTTGCCAGTTATTACCCACGCCTAAAGTAGATAGGTTAGGGAAGATCACTGGTCCACCAGCTGTTGTGCTACCTTCATTGATCATCGCACCATATTCAGTAGCATTTAAAGTACCAATCATATTGGTTACTTGTTGCATACCATAATTACTACTAAAACTGAATTCAGTTTTTTGATTCCTTCTACCAGACTTTGTTGTAACCACAATCACACCATTTCCTCCTTTAACACCATAAATGGCTGTAGTCGCAGCGTCTTTAAGTACGTTAATGGTTTCAATGTCTGCAGGATTGATAGAATTCAAGTCCACTAAAGATTGTTGCACACCATCAATAATCACTGTTGGGTCCGTACCAGTAAAAGAAGGAATACCTCTAATTAATACTGTAGGTTTAGCACCAGGCGATCCACCTTGAATTACGTTAACACCAGCTGCTCTACCTTGTAAAGCTTCTTCGGTTCTTACAGCGTTTATTTTTTCAATATCGGCG
>Ga0222712_10003683_pt1 | contig 16504 bp, 12 predicted proteins | sample C33_657DmetaG_FD_165043 | JGI IMG/M metagenome (GOLD analysis project Ga0222712, IMG submission 165043) | Estuarine water microbial communities from San Francisco Bay, California, United States - C33_657D | ecosystem: Environmental > Aquatic > Marine > Unclassified | place: USA: California...
CGTGCGTCGTTCGACGAGAGCGTCGACGCTCGAGCGCGATCGGAATGTCCGACTCATCGACGCGCAAACGGTCCGAATGTCCGACTAATTGTTCGAAAGTTCCGTCCGAGCCCCAACGCACCGAATGTCCGAAAATCCTCACTCGTCGCGCCGCGTCGTACGCGCGCCATCAATGCGCTATCAATGCGCTATCAATGCGCGCGCGCGCGCCGCCGCCGCCGCACGCGATACAACGACCATTCTCGGACCGTTTCTCCGTACTGACTTATGACAGAACCCAGTGAAAAAGTCCACGACGACCGACGACCGACGTCGGTCGTGGACGACGGACGTCGGGCGCGCCATCGCGTCGCGAATGCGACGGCATTCGCGCTGACGCCCGCGACGCGCGCGAGAGAGATTCGCGAATCGACGCGAATTCTCTCTCGCGCGTCACATCGCGTTCGTCATTTCGCGCGCGGCAACGCGCGACGCGACGGGAAGGACGAGAACGAGATCGAGACGAGGACCGAGAGCGTTCAACAGACGCGGATTACGAAGACGAAGGACACAGGACGAAGGCGCGAGCGAGCGAGCGAAGGCGCGCGCGTGCGAGAGCGAGGAGACGACGGATGACGGGTCCAGGGCGAGCGTCGACCGCGGCGCACGTCAGGGCGGCGATGGAGGAAAGCATCGTTCGAGGAGTACACGGGACGACGGGGAGTTTAGAGGAGGCGGCGACGCGCGTCGCGCGAGACGTCTTCGAGAGCGAGGAAGGTGCGAAGCGATGGGCGGGAATGGAGACGATGAGTGCGAATGAGGTGCGAGAGTACGTACGCGCGGTGACGTTTCCCAAGGCGAGCGATGGCGATCGGTTCGTGGCGAGGCCGGGGTTTCAGATGGCGTTGCGATTGCCGTATTTCGCCAAGCCGGAGCCGCCGCGAGAGGAGGAGGAGGCGCCGAGTAAGCGGGCAAAGACGGCGATGACGACGACGTTCGGCGCATCGAGGACGAGAATTGCGACGACGGCGATTTCCGCGAGTGGACCTCCGGTGACGCGTCGCTCGTTGCGGGAGGTGGAGCCCGACGCGCTCGCGGTGGGGACTTCGGCGACGAGCGTCGTCGCGCGGTCGCGCAAGGGAAAGATCGAGCGCGCGTTGGAGAAGATGCTCATGCACACGGATGAGGCCGAAGATGCGCAGAAACTCGTCATCGAGATCGAGGAGGAAATAGCGCTGGTGCAAGCGGAGTTGCAAACGGAATTGAATAAAGTACCCAAGGCAGACTTGAGCGACATGCCAGATTTTGAGCTCCCCGTCGAGGCGACAATTTACACGGGGGACCCTGAAGATCGTCACGAAGTTTTAGCGCATAAAAAGAACGTAGATAATGAGATTGAGCGATTGAAGATCGCTAAGGAAGATTGGATCAAGAATAAGAAACTTTCTGCGAAACGCGAAGCGAAGCATCACGCGAGCGCGCAGTGCCAAGTAAAGATGAAAAAGTTGCTCAACAAACTCGACGCTGCAAACAAAGCGGCGGCAGCGGCGCTTGAGAGAGCGGCTGCAGCTTCGGATGCGTTGGATCGAGCAAGGATTGAGATGGGCATGACCGAGGATCGATCGCATGCGTACGTGAACGGTCGTGAGTCAAAACGTTTGGAACGCGATAGACTGAAACAAACCGAACAATTTGAGCGCCAGTCAAAGCGTTTGGAACGTGAGAGACAGAAGGAGGCCGAACGAGTGGAGCGCGAGCGAATGATCAAAGCTGCAGAGGAAGAAGAGCGCCTGCGACTAGAAGAGCTCAATCGGTTCCCCATGGAAGATTTGAGACTGATCGAGTACGACGCACGAATGGCTGCAGAGGAAGGGAGAGAACCATGGCCGGTGGTTGCGTCGGGAGCGCCGTGGGACGTGACGCCCTTCAACCTTCATCAAATTGAAATCGTCGAGTTTGTTAACACGTTTGGTGGCGATATTGGCGGCGATGGCAAGCAGCTGACCGTGGAGACATTTCAAGAAGTTTTGGATTCTAAAGATTCGACGCACTTAGCAAGCTTGTATCTCACACTGCTTCACGTCGCGATCGACAATCTGGTTTCTCGTTACAAGTCTTTAGTAAATCTTTGGGGCGAGTGCTTGGATTTAGGTACTTATCCGGAAATTTTGATGCAGTACACAAAGGCTAAGTTTCACGCCGGCGGTGTTGTGGACGAAGAAACGCGAAGGACTGTCGCTTCGTTACAAACGAAGACGATCGGTGAGTGGACGTGTTCAGAGCACTGTCAAGTCCTTGCTTGGCTCACGAATGAATGCGCGGAAAGTAAAAAGTTCCACGATATCATCGAACAAAGAGCGATCGAAGCGCGCAGGTCCAAGGTCAACCCCGGTCGTAAACGTGTCGTCGCGAACAATCCTGAACAGATTGTCGCATTGGCAGTGACGGAACCTAATATGGAGCTGAACGGAGAGCTCATACGCGACGAAATCGCGCAAGATGAAAGCGCGCAAATCGTTGCACAAGAAGGCTACGTGAAAGAGCTAACTCTACGAGATTCGGAGGCAAAGCGTATCGAAGTTCAGGAGCGCATGTGGCGCTCTCGGGCGGAAACGTTGGGTCACGACCGCAATCAAAGTGTTTACTACTGGAATTTGGCCTCCGAAACTTCGTGCGTGTACGTTCATCACCTCGACAATTCATGGTCCAAAATTGATTCAGAAACGCAGTTGATTGAAATGGAGAACAGCCTGAACGTGAATGGTATCCGCGAACTTGAATTATCAAAGAAATTGGGCGCCGTGCGTTCCGAAGTAGTTCACGGCATGCTCACCACTTCGGCGAAATTTCATCTCAGAGACACGCTTCGAAATCACGAAGAACTGTGGAACATCAATGCGCGGCAAGAGTTGCATGCAATCAAATACATCAACGACGCTTTGGTGGAACTAGTCCGAGACGTTAAGCACGTCGTCAACAAAGCACCAGATGGAACTCAATCTGGCTGGCGGTGTTGGACGCGTAAGCTGAGCGAAGCGATAACCAAATCCGAACTTGTGAATTGCGCGCTGGAGATGGAAGAGTTCATCTTCAAAATGTCCGACCCGCCGAGATTGGTTCTACAAGGAAAACATGCGCCGCCCGAATCGATCATTCAGTGGACGAACGATAGACTGTACGCGCAACGACACATAGGAGTCGCTACGGATTCCCACATCGATGCCTTGCCCGCCAGTGGTTTGCGAGACGATGATGAGAGTGATGGCGACATTCTGCGCGCCGACAACGACTGGTGGGAGCTCATCATTCCGAATGATGGGTCCTTCAGTACCACAAAGCGAAAACTGTGGAAGACTGAGCAGGAGCGCTTGATTTGGAAAGAGGCCATGACGAAGGCGCACTCTCTCACGAGAGTAGCTTACGGGATAGCCATGTTGAAGGCCTATTCGCGCCAGCTTCTTCTGATGTTAGATAAACAACAAAAAGAAGCGGCTGCCGAGGCCATTAGATTGGAAGAACTCGAAGACCGCATGTATGCGAGTGAACGAGGTGGGTACGGATATTATTAGAATAGACGTGTTGTTGAAATACTTTTACAATCATACTGCACAGAGGCTTAGACTCGAAGTTCCGCGGAAAATTCAGCCAGCGTGAGCGCCGCGATGTTCAAAGCCTTGAGTCGAGCGCGCATTTCCAGCCTGAGCTCGGCAACTGCAGGGTCTTCAGATAAAAGATTCTTAATGATTCCAGGTTGATACAGAGTGCCAATCAGGTGCTGGCGCAAGCCTCGAGATAATGAGTTCACGAGGAAGTGCATCACTGCCTTTGGCACGGTGTCCGCGAGTATACCGCGAGCGATGCGGAAGTAGCTGCTCAAAAGCGTTCTGGTCACCAGTACTTGTAAAAATTCTTCATGAGTCTCGCACGCGTGAGCGTTGAGTTTTTTCGGAGGCTCAATAAGCTTCACCGTGCCGTTCTCAACGCTATAGTTTCTCTTCGATGGGCTTAAAACGCCACTAGCCCCGATCAGCCACTGGCCTGACTTCTGAACAGTTGTCGCGACAAGATCGTCATTTTCCTTTTCTATGATCTTGTTCTTGCTAAGTTTGGCGGATGGATCTGAAGCGACGTCTTTTGCGCCGCCACTCTCGGCGATGAGGCGTGCAGCGATCGAGTTTTGTGCTTGCAACAGCGCCGATGGACCACCAATAAAATCAGGATGAGATGTGTTGATGTGCGCCAGTTGGCACTCCACCAGGTTGATGATCATTTGAAGAGCGGGCTCTAAGCCCTTTGCCAAAAAGTCCTTGCATGCCTTCTCAACGGCTTGCGCCAGACGCGGGTAAACTTGAGCAACATCTGGCGTTACGCACGATGAAGCCAAAGCGCAAAGCTCTTGATGCACGAGCTCAGCGCATTGTTTGCATGGCTCGAGCATCTTTATGATACATTGCCTCGCGAGTTGCTCGAACGGTTCCTCTGGTACGAGCAGCACTGCTTTGGTGCCCGCCGTATTCTGAATCTTTGTACGAATGTGCTCATCCGTCATGGTCGTAGTGGGATCAAGTTCTAATAGACCTTTGACGAAAATTTCTTGAAGCACGTAGTGCACGCGCGCGCCACCTTCAAGGACGTCGATACTTAAATTTGTGCTTTTACCTTCCACCGCCGCTTGAAGACCGGCGGCGTAGCGCTCAATTTTGTTAAGTACGAGAGCGGCGCGGTCGGATTCAGTGTCCGGAATGTCGCTGCCGTACATCGCGAGCTCTTTCTCGGCTTCTGAGCGCTTATCCATGATCCGCGCTTGCAGGTCGGGGAGCAAGTTGGCAATGTGCTTGGTGAGCAAATTGCTCACGCTCGTGCTCAACGCTTTGATGCCGCAATTTTTGAGCACATCCTTGTACTCAGCTTTCGATCGGAAGAACTCAGCTTCGAGTGCGCGCGCTTCGTGCATCGGACGGCGTTCGTTGATATCTGCCTGACATCGATTCACCACGCCAACGTACCCGAGGCGCAAGGGTACGACTTCACCTTTCAAGTACTTCACCGCCGTAGTTCCGCGGTCCATGATGTCGAGCTTAGTGATGACGCCCAACGTTCGATGTCCATCGGGATCGACGAGTTTAGACAGCAACAGCGCATCGCTATTCGATAAATCAGAGTTCGCCGGTGTCACCGCTAGAATTAAGCACGAATCCTTCTTAATATAGCTCAAAATCATGTTGCGAATTTGAGCTTCGATATCCTTCGGTTGGTCGCCGATGGGCACGCGCGTGATCCCGGGAAGGTCCACCAGGGTCATCGTCAGCACATTTGGCGAGCAAATCTTCAACCGAATCTGCTTATCGCTCACGCCTTTATTCAACCCCGTTCCTCGATCGGTCTCCGCTTCGATCTCCATTCGAATCTTCTCGAAATCCGTAAAAATCTCTCCTGGTCGGTGTAAAAATTCCCCCCACTCCGCCGGAGCGTCGCTTCGCGCCGGCGTGTGCACCAACTGCAGCAACAGCGGTCGTCTGGTGCAAATATCCGGCCCACGCGGGAGGAAATCCCGTCCAACCTAAAAGAATCGCGGAATCGCGCGCGCACTCTCATTCGTCAATCTTTCGCGTCTTCCATGTCGTCCATTCGCGCGCATCCGTTCGCGCGCGCTCTTCCCCCTCGCGTTCGCCCCCGCCGTCATCCTGTACCTCTCTTCACCGACGTCGACGCCGACGTCGCGAAGCATCGAAACTGTTTCACGCGCGCGCGATAACGCGATGACGCACCAATGCTTCGAGCACGCTCGATTTCCCGCTGCTCTGGCTTCCGACGACGGCGATGCATGGTAAATCGACCAACCGTTTCCCCGCCAACGCATCGACGGCGAAGATGTCTTGAAGTTTATTCACCAACGGCACGAGATCGGCGCCGAGGGACTGCTCGTGCGCGTGTGCGATGACATTCGGACGCTTTTGCGCGATCATGTGCGACGAGCGCGGACGATGAGACGAGGTGAGGCGATGAGTGACGATTGGCGCGCCGAGCGAGGGGACTTAACGGCGACCGCGCCTGAGGCGAAGGCGCGAAAGAGGGATTCACGCGTTCGTCGAAAGATGTCGAGCGATGAAGAACGCGTAAGAGAAGAATATGGGGATGAGGGAAACAACGACGGGGCTAGAGCGCGGCGAGCGGGCTAGATGGGCGAATGAGGATTTCGGCGCGGTGGGCGAGACAGAATCGAGAGAGCGGTTCGTCATCCGGGGCGAGGTCGACGGTTTCGTAAACTTCGTCGACGTCGGTGTGATGCGCCAAGCGCACGTCCGCGACTTGGAGCTTGAACAACTTGGCGCAAAGAAGTTTGAGTTTCCCGACGGATGTCGACCGTGGGAGCTTCTTGGCGATGGTTTGCGACGTCGATTCCAGATGAAGCAGGAGTTCGACCGAAGCGCTCGCGAGCGTCGTCTCGCCAGGAGCGCGCGACGTGTGCGTCACCAAGTCGCCGTGCGCGCGAACGAGATCGTCGATGCGCGGGTTCGTCTCTGCGACTTGTCGACGCGCGTCTTCATCTGCGGCGCATTCTTTGAGACTTTGCAGCGCACGGCGCAAATAGCGTATCTCTGAATCCTTGCGTTCGGCGACGCCGACCGTCGAACCGTTGAGAACTGTCAAGCGCGAGACGCGCGCGATGATTTCATGTCGCGCAAGCGCACCGTCGGCGAGAGGATTCCCGCTCAGGCGAACCTCTTCGAGTTTGGGGAAGGAATCGAGCGCGTCGACGGAGCGCCAGGAATCGAGCGCGTTCTCGCCGACGAGCAGCGATTTCAACTCTGGAAACGCATCGCCGCTGCGTCTTATCTCGACGAGCGAGTTCTGCGACACGTGCAACTTTTGCAACTTTGGCAACGCGCGTCCGAGCGCTTCGATCTGGTGCCAATCCTTGATCGCGTTCCCGTCGACGCTCAGCGTTTGCAACTTTGGAAACGGCGCCTCCGCCTCGCTCGCCTCCGCTTCGAACGTCTCCATACCGTTCGAGTTCAAGTACAGCTCTCGAAGCTCGGGAAAACACGCGCGCAACGCGCACACGTTCTTCCACGTGGCATTTGTATCGTTGAGCACTAACACCTCTAATCGCGCAAAGGCGCCTCGTCGCGCCGCGTCGCCGCTCGCCCAAGTCCTCGGTCGCATCCCGCTCAAATCCAGCGCTTTCAATCTCGGAAACTCCTCCGCGAGCGCCTGCGCGTCGCTCCACGTCGCGAACAAGCTCCCCGCGAGGCCTAAGACTTCTAAATCCCCGACGCTCGCGTTGGCTTCTCCCGGCGGTCCCGCCGACGCCACCCGCGCGTCGTCCACGTACGCCCTCGTCATCGCCCTCAATCGCCCGTCCACGTCGTCCATTCTCTCGTCTACATCGTTCACTTTCTCGCACAGCTCCACTCGTAGACGATTCCCGCGCACGGTGTGGATATACATGTCGTCGCCTTCGTTCTCCGCCGCTCGCGACGCTCTCGCGTACTTGGCGCGAAACGCCTCCACAAACGTCAACGACGGGCGTATTTTATGCCCCCTGACGAACGACGCCGCGTTCGAGCTCACGTGCGACGCATTTTCGCACGAAAAGTACCGCACACCGTCCAGGGCGCCGTCGTGCTTTCCCCGAGCTCGGTCGTCCCACTCCACGCCGAGCCACGCGCCGTCTCTCCCGAGCACTTGGCCAATCCATCGAACGACGCCGCGCGCGCCGTCATCGAGTTCGATGCGATCGCCCACGTCGTGCGTCTGTCGCATCGAGCGCGTCGCGACAGAAAACGTGACGCGCGTTCGCGCGGCTCGTTATGAGGCGTTGACCGCGCGCGGTCAACCGTTTCGCCTTGGTCGCGCGCCGACCGACGCGTCGACGCGACGTTTCGCGTTCGTCGCCCGCGCGCTCATCGTCGTCGATGGAGAAATATCGGCATGAATCATGTACTCATCATTCATTGATTGCACGCGCGCGCGTTTCGCGAACGAAATACTTTCCTTCCTTCGCGCGATTCGTCCGACGCGCTCGCCTTCGCTCGCCTTCGCCATCCCGTCGCCGTCTCCCCCCGATCATCTTCCGACGACTCACTCCCATCGCTCATGCGTCGCGAATCCATCACTTTCATTCTTTCCTCGCGCGCATTCCACCGCGCGCGTTCCCCCGCCCGCAGCGCTTTCCTCGCTCGTCACCCGTCCCGTCGACGCAACGCCTCCATCTTTTCCTTCATCGCCCGCAACGCGTCATCAAACTTTTCCAAACTCTCTCGCGTGAACTCGCACTGCACGCGATCGACGCCGACGTCGTCGCCGTCGATCGATTCCTTATCTATCGCCTCGTCGCCTCGTAACGCGAAGGACGCGCGCGCGACGCACGCGTCGTCCCGCGCGCGCGCGTCCGTCGTCGTCGACGCGCGCGTCGCCTCGCTCGCGATGTCGTTCTTCCACGCGATCGCGCGATCGACGAACCATTCGACGTCGACGAGAAGTTTGCCCATCGCCGAAGACGCTTTACGCCAGTCGTCGATCGGCGCGCGCGCGAAGGCGTCGAAGTCTCGCGTTTTGGGAATTGGAATCAATTCGCATGGAATTAATTAAAATGGAATTCATCCCATCGAACGTCACATCGCACGACGATGTCGATCGCAAAAATCGTAATCTTCGGCTCGGGGTCGTTCGGTACCGCCCTCGCCTCGCTCGTCGCCGCGAACGCGCGCGAGGTCGTGATCTTGACGCGACGAATGGACGTGGCGAATGGGATCAATCGATCGCATCGCAACCCGATGCATTTAAGTGCGTTCACTCTACCGACGAACGTCAGGGCGACGACGGAGGCGAAGGAGGCTGTGCGCGACGCCTACGCGATCGTGCACGCGATACCGACGCAACACAGCGAAGGGTTTTTACTCACGGTAAGAGAACACATCGAAGTTAAGACGTTGATGATTTGCTGCGCGAAAGGATTGGATGAACGAACGCTCGAGCTCGCGCACGAGACGTTCGCGCGAGTGCTCGGTATTGGGCATCCGTGCGCGTTTTTCGGCGGGCCAACGTTTGCGCGAGAATTGATTCAAGGAACCCCGAGCGGGGGGGTGATGGCGGCGAGAGATATGACGACGGCGGAACGCGCGGCGGCGTGTTTTCGCGGACCGACGATGCGGGTGTATCCGTCGACGGATGTCGTCGGCGTCGAGATCGGCGGAGCGTTGAAGAATGTGATCGCGATTTTATGCGGTGGGTTAGAGGGAATGGGATTAGGGGTGAACGCGCAGACGTTGCTCGTGACGCGCGGGTGTCGAGAAATCATGCGATTCGGAGTCGCCATGGGCGCGCGCGAGCACACGATGTGGGGGCTTTCGGGCGTCGGCGATTTGATGCTGACGTGCCTGGGGAACGCGTCGCGCAACAAGGCGGTGGGAATCGCGTTCGGAAAAGGGCAGAACATTAAGGATATTTTGGACGCGCGCGCGCAGACTCTTGAGGGCGTGGCCGAAGGCGTGGCCACGGCGCCAGCCGCCGAACGCCTGGCGGCGAAACTCGGCATCGAGGCGCCGATGATTGCGACGTGCGCGGCGTGTTTGCGCGGCGAACTCGACGCCAGCGAGGCGCTGCAGCGGTGCATGGCGTTGCCGATCAAACCCGACGAGCCGCTCATCAACGAAAAAGATCGGCGCGCGTCGCGCGCTACGCCGAGCATAGCGGCACTCTGCCTCGCGACGCTGATCATGAACTTGGTCGTGACGGTCGTCGTGTCGAAGAAAATGCGCGCTCTCGGGAAATGAGTCGCGCGGATGTACAAAAGCAACAGCGTAGCATTACAATCACATCAGCAAGGATGTGTTTCTATAGCAAACATTCGCGGCGATCTTCGTAGATGAATTTAATCATTTCCGGATATCGTAAGAATCATTCTAAACTCATGTTCCCGAGGTTCTCGACGGCTTCACGAATCGAAGCCACCAACTCGCTCGAGCTCAACGCAGCTCCGCCATCCATCGCCGCCTTCATGATATAATTATAGAGTTCTTCTCCGCCCTCGAACTCGCCGTCGCCGCGGCAAAACGTCTTTAACTTATTTATCTTCGCCGCGGTATCGCGCTCCGTCTTCAACAGCGCCATAGTTTCATTCACTCCCGCCGCGAGTTTGTCGGCGTCGGCGTTCCGCACCGCTTCGCTCAACGCCGCCTCTGACATGCACAGCACTCGGCGTCGGCACGCCGTGGCGAGCCGCATGACCACCGCCGAGCACCCCGCGGCTTGTAACTGCAACTTCTTTTGATTCGAATTCTCGCTCTTATGCGCCACGTGATCGCACAAACCCGCGACGAATTCACAAAATTTGGCGTTCTCCGCGTATCTCATCCGCTTCGCCTCCGTCGCCGCCGCGTTCGCCGCCCCGAGCGCCCCCGTGGCCTCGACGAATCCCATCGCCGCTGTCATGTACAGCTCGATCACGATCCAATCGACGTCGAGCCCGCGCTTCTTTTTTGAGTCCCGAAGCGTGTCCGCCGCGCGTTTCGCCTCCACCGCGTCGCGGTGCAGCTTCGCGCTCGCGCTCTTCTCCATCGCCAGCGCCTTGGCGTCGGTTTTCGACTCCACCGCCCCGTGTCCGAGGACGACGTCCGTGGGGCCCGAGCAATCGCTCTTCGTCGCGCTCTTCACGTCCACGCTCGCGCTGCCGACCGGCGTCTCGTCGTCGCGGTCTCGCGACCGTCCCGCTCCGCGTCCCCACGCCAGGGCCCCGCGCTCGCCGCGCGCGCGTTCGTCATCGTCGATTTCATTTATCGCTCGTTTATTCCTATTCGTCGCGCGCGCGCCCTCGGGGGTGCTCGAGCCGTTCGGGGACGCTCGCGCTCGCGGCTCGGCGCTCGCGCTCGCGCTCGCGCCTCCACTCTCATTCGCCCCGGCCGCGGTTGTCATCCATTCAAACGACTGCGATGGCGGATTTGCGATCGCACGCCCGCGCGCGCGCTCGCCGGAACGAATCACTCGTCGCGGCGTCGAATGATGGGCGCGACGCGCGAGCGCGAAAGACTCTTTCGCGGTATATTCCAACGCCCGTTCGCGAACGTCGCGGCTTCGGGTCGCAACGCGCGCATTCGACGACCGAACGCACGATATCTCCGATTCCATGACATTAACACTCGCGAACATTAACGCGTCGAAGGCGAAAGCGCGCGCAAACTCGCGTGAATCTGGTCGACGAACGCGAGCAACGCCTGACATTTCGCGACATCCGTTTCGTTCGCGAGCCGCTCGCGCGCGTGCGCGAGTTTTGTCTCCAGCGCCTCGAACGTCGCTCGCTCGCTCGCGGCGATATCATCACTCATCTTGTTGGCGACGAACGTCGTCGTCGTCGTCGTCGTCGTCGTCGCCGCCGCCGCCGCCGCCGCCGTACCCGGCGGCGGTTCCGCCGTCGCCCCCGCCCCGACGCGTTCATCTTTTCGCACGAACATATCGTGTCTGGCGCAGAACATCTCTCGCGCGCGGTTTCGTACGAGCGGCGTGTTACACTTCGGTATCGGGCACGTCTCGTTCGTCAGCACCCACCCGCGCAATAAGCGCGAGGCGATGACCGCGGAGCAATCCGAGCTCGCGCGCGCGTCCTCGCTCGCTCTTCCCTCGCCTTCGCCCTCCTTTTCCCCGAGGGATGTTTCCCGTTCGCTTCCGTCCTCGCTCGTGCATTCTTCTTCTTCTTCTTCGTCGTCGTCGTCGTCGTCGTCGTCCTCGCCCGTTCGATCGCGATCGCGTTGGGTGTCCACGCGGCCGCCGCCGCGCGCGCGCGCGTCCTCGCGCGCGCTCGACCGACGCGGCATCACTCCGTGTCGCACGCCTTTGAAGCGACGGACGACGCGCGCGCGCGATCGATCGCGATGCGAACGCGCGCGTTCGTCGCTTTGGCGTTCGTTGCGAACGCGACGAACGAACTGGCGAGGCGCACGTACGACCACCAGGTGCGTTTTGAAGGTGACGGTTGGTATTCCGCGACTGACGCGCGCGCGCGCCGTAGAACCGAACGTACACGCCGACGTTCGACGAGTTTCGCGCGAGTGCATTGGATGACGTGCGAGTGACGGCATTCTTTTCGCCAGATACGAGCGCACGAGCGGTGGAACGCGCGATCGATGGGGCGAAAGAGCGCGTCGCGGCGTACGCGCCGTCGACGGAATCGTGGAGCGGGTGCTCGCCGAGCGCGGCGTGCGTCGGGTGCGCGGCGGCGTGGACCAGGGAGAACGAAGGTGCGTCGATGTGTTTGAATTAAGTGAAACGTCTGGGCTGATGTCCCCTCGCAGCGCAGGTGTTTTTCCGCGCGCTACTCAACGCGGCCAATCGCGGCGTTCGCGTTCGATTGCTCACGAACGCGTTCGACGACGTTCGCGAATGTCGAGACGGCGTGAGCATGTTGACGTACTTTAGTCAGGTTCCGCGCATCGAGGTGAAAACGTACGCAACGACGACGTTCCAACACGCCAAAGTGCTCGTCGTGGACGACTGCGTCGCGGTGTCGAGCGTCAATTGGTCGAAATCGAGTTTCATTGAAAATCGTGAAGCCGGGATTCTGATGTGCGGAAGCGCCGGCGTCGTCGAGTACGCGACGACGGTTTTTGATTTCGATTGGCACTTGGGGCGATCGTGGATGCCGCCGAACGCGCTGTCGCGCTCGGACATCGCACTGATGCGAAACGCATCTTATCTCGCCCCGTTTGCGTTGCCAAAGCACAACATCACGGAACCGCATTACGTCCCGCGATTGGTATCAATCGGCGTTCGTGGCGACGCCGTCAGTCTCAATGTCGCACCAGACACGGCCTCCACGGCGCTTTACGACGAATTATCGCACACACACGAAACGCTGGACGTGTATACGTATCAAATCACCGATGACGTGTTCGCGCGGTTCCTGATCACGCTTTCTGAGCGAGTCGCCATTCGCGTCGCGCTCAGTCGGGCCATCTTCATGGATGAAGACCGCCGCGCGTCAACCATCGTCGTCGAGCAAATACGCGCCGAGTCCAAAGGCCGAATCGAGTTCTTTACCTCGCCGCACTTCTATCGTTACGCGCACTTGAAGATTTGGATTCGAGATCGCGACACCGTGGGACTTTCGACGGGAAATTTTTCCCCGAGCGACATTCCATCGCCCATTCATCCTTTCCCACCGTTCGGAGACCCCGCGTGGCGCGCGATCAATCGAGACTTCAACGTCGTCGTCCGCGACCGGACGTTTGCGAACGAATTTCAACGCCTCTTTGATGGCGACCGCGAGCACTTCGAGCGCTATCGCGCGCCAAGCAAGTTTTGAAGACGTTCGCTTCGATGACAGAGGCTGGCCGAGGCCGCCTCGCTAAACGACGCTCTGTTCGCGCGCGCCGTGCTAAACTACCGGTAGATCGAATACCCACCCAACGAAAACCCATCACGCTCGCTCTGTTGCTCGTCTCTCCTCGTTAATTTTCGTGATCTTATGAGCGACGATCACTGAACCGCAAAACCCGACGCCGAGCGCCACGGCGACCCGTCTGCCGCGCGCCGACGCCGCCGACGCGCGCACCTTCATAAAAAACCCTCCCCCATCCCCACTCGCGCGCATCGCCCTTCGCTCTTTTAGGAGCTCATCCAGCGCTCGAGATTGATCTTCATCGAACGCACGACCGGTCGATTTACTTCGTCCAACGCTCGCGCTCGCGCGCTCGTTCCCGCTCGCGCTCGCGCGCTCCGTCCCCGCGCCAGCGTTCGTCCACTCCCTCGCTGGTTTTATCCCTTCCCCGCCTCTGATGTCGCTCCGTTCGCGCCATTTTCGCGCCGCGTCGAGCCTGGCGCGCATGCCCGGCCCTAAAGCGTCGTCCATCGGGTCCTTGACGCCTCCTCGACGCGCGAGGAGCGTCTCGTACGCGTGCTTGAGCGCGTGAAACGCGTCGTCCGCGACATCGCTCGATGATGTGTCGGGGTGTAACGCCTTGGCGCGCGCCCGAAAAGCGCGTTTGATTTCGAGTTCGCTCGCGTTCGCGTCGACGCCTAAGATGGCGTGCGGGTCGTCGGGAGTCATAGTCATTTAATGAAGCGTCGCTCGTAGCGACGCTTGTCTTTACTACTTCTACCTTCTAACTCCTACGACTCCTACGATGCGCTTCGAAGCGACGCTCGTAGCGACGCTTGTCTTCACTACTTCTACCTTCTAACTCCTACGACTCCTACGACGCGCTTCGAAGCGACGCTCGTAGCGACGCTTGTCTTCACTACTTCTACCTTCTAACTCCTACGACTCCTACGATGGTTCCTGTCGTGATTCACGCGCGTTCGAAATCAAAGCGCGCGCGCGCCCATGAGCGCGCGCAAATGTTCAGAAACGACAAACGTCACGACGGTTTGCGGCCCGAGACGCAAGTAATTCGCCCAAAACCCGCGAAAGAACCCTCGCACGCCTTGTTCGACGACCACCTCTCGCGCGCACGCCATCGCGCTCACGCGAGATTTGCCCTGTCCATCCCCAGCGTTCGCGATGTATACGCGCGTCTTGACCATATCGATCGGATTCGTCGCCGCCGTCGCGACGATACCCGTGGACATGGACGCCGCGACGTGCGCCGTCAACCCGTCGCTCACCACGTCGTTGGCGATCAATCGTTTCTTCACTTCACCATACGTCGCGCACTGCGACGCGGTGAGCGCGCCCGAGCGCGCGCTGGCGAGCGCGCACCCGCGCCAGAGCGACCTCAAGCCTCCCTCTTTCACGCTTCGAGCGACGACGTCGAGCGCTCGCATTCTCGCCTCGCCGTCGCGCGCGCGCACCATCATTCGTACTTTTACCAGCTCCGTCGGGTTCAACACGAACGCCGCGATCGCGCCGCTCGCGAACCCGGCGACGATGTCTAACGTCAACGAACTTTCCCTCGCGTCGACGAACGCGCGAGCGCGCAGACGAGCGCGAATGACGTCGTATAAACCCAATCGCGCCCCCCCGTACGTCATCGCGCGAACGAGCGCCGGGGTGAGGCCGGCGAACAACACGCTCACGCCTGCGACGCGCGCGCCGATCGCGGACGACGGTCGCGACGCTTGCGTCAGCGTCTTCAATGCGTCCATCGGGTGCGTGAGCGACGTCGCGCACGCCACCGCGCACGCGCTCGCGACGAACGCCTTAGGCGCGTCATCGTCATCGCGCGTCATTCGTGCGTCGCGCGATGGCGACGCGACCGACGCACGACGCGTTTTGCGAGGGAAAACACGCTTTTTGCGAGGAAACGTGCACGAAAACAACCGTTTTCGTGCGTTTTTCGTGTCGACACGCACGGACGGCGAGCACCCGCGGGCGACGTCGACGTCGACGTCGAGCACGACGCGATCGGTCGAACGTGGCGAGTCGCTCACGAGTCAGTGACTCGTTCATACCGTGTCACGAGTCATGACTCGTTCATACCGTGTCACGAGTCAGTGACTCGTTCATACCGTGTCACGAGTCATGGACTCGTTCATACCGTGTCACGAGTCATTGACTCGTTCATACCGTGTCACGAGTCATTGACTCGTCATTGCGTCCCTGGGCGTGTGCTCCGGAGACCACGTCAACACCCACGCGGCGCGGAAGTCGTTCGGCCGAAGCCATTGATCGACGCGCGCGCGCGCGAGAGAGATGGCGATCGATGCGTCGCACGCGTCGTACGCGTCGACGAACGACGCGCGCGAGCGCGCGGTCGTGATCGCCGAGCGCGACGACGGCGCATCGTCGCGGCGCACCGTGGCGGCGCGAACGATCGTCGCGTGCGTCGCGTGCGTCGCGTTCGGGGCGGTGTACGCGAACGCGGGAGAGATGGCGTGGACTATGAAACGGTCGGCGTCGAATGTATCGGCGTCGCGCGGCGCGATCGCGATCGGCGAGGATGGTGCCGCGCGGCGTACGCTCGGCGGCGACGCGAAATTGGGATGGGGGACGCCGTACCACGAGGGATGTCCATCCAATAGGATGTGCATGAACGTTTGCGCGAGCGATTTGGGCGTCCCGTCCTCGATCGGTTACAACGTAGGCGAAAAATGTGCGAGTAGGCTCGGGGTAAAAGTTTGCATAAACTTTGGGTCGGTATCCGTCGGCGTGCCGAACCCGTGTACGACGGTGTGTATTGACGCGCCTGCGTATTGCACCTATGCGAGTCAAGTGACCTCTTTGACGAATCAAGTGAGCGATAAGACGAATCAAGTGACCTCTTTGACGAGTCAAGTGAACTCTTTGACGAATCAAGTGAGCGATAAGACGGCGAGCGTGACCTCTTTGACGAATCAAGTGAACTCTTTGACGAATCAAGTGAGCGATAAGACGGCGAGCGTGACCTCTTTGACGAATCAAGTGACCACGTTGACGAATCAAGTGAGCGAGAAGACGGCGAGCGTGACCTCTTTGACGAATCAAGTGAACAGCTTGACGGTTCCTGCTAACAAATTTGCGCAACTCACCGGCGCGTCGTCGATCGCGGCGTTGAAGAATCTGAACATGCTTCAGGGCTCGGTCACAAGCGCCATCTCGAACTTGGAAGCG
>Ga0222712_10003684_pt1 | contig 16504 bp, 17 predicted proteins | sample C33_657DmetaG_FD_165043 | JGI IMG/M metagenome (GOLD analysis project Ga0222712, IMG submission 165043) | Estuarine water microbial communities from San Francisco Bay, California, United States - C33_657D | ecosystem: Environmental > Aquatic > Marine > Unclassified | place: USA: California...
GGCATCAAAATTCGCGGCACTGGCGCTGCAACTAAGGGCGTAATGGCTCGTGGTCCGATGGGTTAATCATGACGTATACCGAACTGTTCATTGACGTTAAGAACTACCTGCAAAACGACTTCCCGTCGAATACGTGGACAAGCGTTACAGGTAGTCTTCTGCCGACTGTTACTTCTACCGGCACTGAACAGATCAATACGTTTATTACGCAAGCCGAAGAGCGCATTTATAACAGCGTTCAGATTCCGCCCTTGCGTAAGAACGTTACCGGCATAACTTCAAGTGGCAATAAATACTTGTCTTGCCCCGGTGATTTTATGTCCGTATTTTCTATGGCAGTAATTGATGCTACGGGCAACTACGAGTACCTGCTGAACAAAGATGTGAACTACATCCGTGCAGCGTACCCAAATCCAAATGCCACGGGGCTACCACAATACTACGCTTTGTTTGGACCAACTGTTATAGCCGGGGCTATTACAGACGAATTAAGTTTTATTCTTGGCCCAACGCCAGATACTGCATACAACGTTGAGTTGCATTACTACGCATACCCAGAATCAATTACTGTAGCACCTGATGGACGTACATGGTTGAGCGATAACTACTCACCAGTATTGTTGTACGGTACGTTAGTAGAAGCTTACACCTTCTTAAAAGGCGAAGTTGATTTGATTGCGCAGTACGAGAAAAAATATCAAGAAGCCATGGGTCAGTTGAACCGTTTGGGCACAGGTCTTGAGCGTGGTGATGCTTACCGTGATGGTCAGGCTAAGATTAAGGTGAATCCGTGATTCAGCAAGGACTGACAAATAGCTTTAAACAAGAGATGCTCCAAGCAGGGCAGAACTTGGCAACTGACACGTTGAAGATGGCGTTGTACACTGCTTTTGCTGATGTTGGTCCGTTGACCACTGTGTACACGGTTACGAACGAAGTAACCGGTACGGGCTATACCGCAGGTGGTGTGGCAGTAACAGGTGCAACTATTTCAACTGATACTCAAACCGGTACTGTGTACGTAAACTTCGCGGATGTGTCTTGGCCGGGAGCCAACTTTACGGCTCGTGGGGCTTTGATCTACAACGTTACGCAGGGTAATAAATCAATAGCAGTACTGGACTTTGGTTCAGATAAAACATTTTCAGCAGTAAGCAACACCGTCGCTATGCCTGTTAATTCAGCTACGACGGCACTAATTCGTTTTCCTTAAGAGGTCATTATGCCTATTGCAAAATCTACTATGGGTGAATCCGTCCGGACTTGCGTAGGCAAATCCTCGCAAGAACGAGAGCGCGGCGGTTTGGGTGGTGTATTTAAAGTCACTTGCTTTGATGCCGACGGCAATCAAAAATGGGTGGACGAGTTTCACAATCTTGTTGTTAATGAAGGGTTGCAAGACCTAAATAATAAATACTTTAAGGGCGTTACATATACCGCTGCTTGGTATTTGGGTTTGGTAACGGGTCCCGGTTCTGGCACAACTTACGCTGCGGGTAATACGTTGGCTACACATGCCGGTTGGACTGAGTTTACTGACTACAGCGGGAACCGTAAAGCTGTGACGTTTGGTTCACCCACCTTGGCTGACCCCTCAGTTATTGATAACGCAGTGTCACCTTCTCAGTTTCTTATTACTGGCGCAGGGGGTACGGTAGCTGGGGCATTTTTGTGCAGCGTTGCTACGGGCACTTCTGGTATTTTGTTTTCGGCGGGTGACTTTACTGGTGGGGATAAAATTGTGGCTTCTGGAGATACGGTTAATGTTACTTACACGTTTAACGCTGATGCAACTTAAAGGATAAGTAATGGCTACGTTTAAAAAAGGTGACACAGTTACAGTTAGGGCGGTGATTCCGCAAGGGCCTATTGAATCCATGCGTATGGATGAAGATGGAAATATTCAGTATTTGATTTCGTGGGCGGATAGCGACGGAGTGGCTCAGTCGCGTTGGTTCGATGAGGATCAATTGGCAGTAGTTTAATTAAGGAAAGACGATGTTCGGCACAACAGCGTTCGCACAATCGTCTTTTGCTGCATTAGGTGGTAGCGTATTTGTTGCCAATGTTTTAGAAATAATCCAAGTATTAGATGCGGAATCAGGCACATCTGTATTTATAAGCGGGGTTAATGAGTCAGTTCAAGCAAGTAGTGCAGAAATAGCGCAATTTAATGTTGTTGCTGCAATAAGTGAAACAGTTCAAACATTTGATACTGAAACAGCGCTTATAACTACAGGGTTAACAATTTTTGAAGAAGCTCGTTTTTCTACTTTAAAAAATGCGCAAGTTGACTTTGTAACTGCGGTAAGTGAGTCCACTCAAGTAACGGACGCTAAAAATAGCAGTGTGGATTTTGCGGTAGCGTTGAATGAAACAGTTCAATGCAATGATCCATTATATGAGCTTTCATTGGTATTGTTCGTTGATTTGGCAGAAACCGTATTAGCCAACGAAATAAATGCATCACAAGCTCAGTTCGTAAGCGCAGTAAATGAGGCGTTTAACGCACTTGATGTAAACGCAAGCACCGCAAATTTTATGGTGGCTTTAAATGAAGCTGCTCAAGTATTTCAAATAGATTCAAGCACTGCTATTTTTGTTGTAGCAGTACAAGAACAAATACAAAGTTCTGACAATTTAATTAGCCGATTGTTATGGGAGTTAATTGGTGATAGTCAATTTTCTAGCTGGGGCAACATCAACAGTGATGTAAATGCAAGCTGGGTATTAATAGATGACAACCAAGTTTCAGTAAGAAATAATGAAGGAACCGTTACTGCGTTTGCTGGGTTTTCTCTGGGTTCGGCAAGTTTTGCAGGTGGGCCATCAGATATTGAACTTGTTTTAGGGTGGCTAAATGCCTCAAATGCGCAGAATTCTGGGTGGGGAATTATTGATGATGACCAGCCTTCTACGTGGACTAAAATAAATACGGCATAGGATAAATTATGGCACTTGTACTAGCAGATCGCGTACGCGAAACCACCACAACAGTTGGGACGGGGACAGTTACGCTGGCGGGTGCCGTAACTGGATATCAAAGTTTTTCAATCATTGGTACGGGCAACACAACGTATTACACGATTGCGGGTCAAGGTACGGCAGAATGGGAAGTTGGTATTGGCACGTATACGGCTGCTGGAACTTTGTTGGCGCGTACTACGGTATTAGCTTCTTCTAATAGCGGGTCTCCTGTTAATTTTTCTGCGGGCACCAAGGACGTATTCGTAACTTACCCTTCTGAAAAATCAGTTAACGTCAATGATTCTGGGCTATTAACTGCCCCCGCAGGACTGGGTACAAATGTCCCGACGTTTTTGGCTACGCCATCAAGTGCAAATTTAGCCGCTGTTGTGACGGATGAAACAGGTTCGGGGTCGTTGGTTTTTGCCACATCCCCTACATTGACAACGCCAGACCTTGGCACACCGTCAGCAATCAATCTATCAAACGCAACTGCGTTGCCTTTGGCTACTGCGGTGTCCGGTACGTTGGCGGTTAACAACGGTGGTACTGGGTTAAGTTCGTTAACTGCGCACTATATTCCTTATGGTAATGGCACGGGGGCGTTTAATAATTCGGCAGCGTTGACTTATGACGGCACGATATTTAAAGTCGGTTCCACTGCTGCTATCTCTGGTACAACTAATCCGATTGCGGCGTTTACTGGCGCAGCTAATGCTTATGTTCAGACTTATATTTTTAACGCAACTGCGGGCGGCAATTCTTCCGCTGACTTTGTAGCCTACCCAGATAACGGCACGGATACATCTGGCTGGGTAGATATGGGGGTCACAAGTTCAGGTTTTTCTGATGCAACGTATAGCGTTACTGGCCCCAACGAATCATATGTATTTGCGTCAGCCCCGAGCGGTGCTTCTAAAACGGGCAACCTTGTTTATGCAACGGACAGCACAGGTACAGCTAACTCACATCAATGGTACGTAGGCGGATTTAATCAGGCCAAGGGCGCGTGGAAAATGCAGTTGACCACGACGGGGCTTCAACTGGCAAATGCCTTATCCATATCAAACGGCGGTACGGGGCAAACAACTGCCAGCGCAGGATTTAATGCGTTATCACCTGTTACTAGTGCGGGCGATTTAATTATTGGTAACGGAGCTAATAGTTCAACTCGATTGCCTATTGGGGCTTCTGGAACTTTTCTTCAATCTGGCGGAACAACCGCTTCATGGGTAGATCAGTTTTTATCCATTACTTATATATTTTCAAATATTACAGCAGGTGATCAAGGCGACTTGACTATTCCATTTGGTTGCACTATTACTGAATGGACGATGCTGGCTGACGTGTCTGGTTCGGCGGTCATTGATATTTGGAAAGACACTTACGCAAATTATCCACCAACTGTTGCCGACACAATCACAGGTTCCGCGAAGCCAACTATCAGTGCGGCCACTAAAGGCCAAAGTTCTACGCTGACTGGATGGACTGCCACAATTACTGCCGGTGATACTTTGCGCTTCAATGTTGATTCAGCTTCCACACTTAACCGCGTTACTCTTTCATTGAAAGTAAAACGGACATGAACATAACCAACACTATTCGCCTTGAATGGAGTATTGCCGATCCTGTGTATCCGTATCAATCAAGTTACGAGTACACGGTAGAAGAGTATGCTGCGATTGATTTAATTGCTGTCAGAGAACAGCAAGAGCAAGAATATGCGACATGGCTTGAAAACCTGAAGGCTATGGAACAGGGGCAGTAAATGGCAATATACACTTGGGTGGGTGGTAGCGGAACTTGGGATAATGCGTCCAGCGCAAATTGGTCGCCAGCCGGTGTTCCTAACAATGCAGACACCGTTATTTTCAACGCAAGTTCTGGTACAGGTACGGTTACTATAGGTACGGGCGCTACCTGCGCAACGTTAACTGCCTCCGCAGTTACTGCAAATACAAAGTTTAACGGGGTAAACGCTGTTGTTGTTACCACGGGCGTTAATTTTGCCGCTGCGGCAACTTTTGATACTAATAAGGTTTCACTTGATTTTCAAGGCACAGTAGTAACGACCACTTTAGTTTGTGCAAGCACTGATTTTTTAGAAACTGTATCCAATAATAAAACATCAGGCACTTTATCTATCGCCACTAGCAACTGCACTTGCGTTACTTTTAACCAAAATACTGCAACAACAACATTAACAACAAATCTTACTTGTAGTATTTTGTTATTAGCTGGGGGTACGTTTAATATAAATGCGGCAATACTTACCGCTACCTCAAAAATTCTTGATAATGGGTCAACCACAGTAAGGTCGCTTGTTTTTACAACGGGCACAGCTAATCTTGGCACGACGATAACCACAGCAAATTCAACTATTGTTGAGTGGATTTTTAATTCCACTAATATGACGTTTACCCGTGGAACAGGTAAAATTGTTATTGGCAGCACAACACCGCAAGCAACAATCGCTAATTTTACTGGTGGTGGCCTGACATATTACGACGTGCTTTTTCAAGGCACAAAAACCATTATTAATGACAGTAATACCTACACAGGAACCACGACTTTTGGCTTTAGGGTTACAAGCCCTGCTGCGATAAATCATGAACTTGTTTTAACGGCGGGTACAACTCAAACAGTTAACGGCGGGACATTTTCAATAGTTGGTAACTCTGTTACTAACAGAGCTTATACTTTATCAAATACGCTTGGTACAGCCGCAACATTTGTGCTAACAGGCACTGGCACAAGAACATTGACCAACGTCGATCTTCAAGACATTGCGTTTACTTTTGCTTCTGCTTTAACTGGCACATCCATTGGAGACTGCGGCGGCTTGAGCACAGGTGCTGGCGCTAATCAAGTTACCATAACACCAGCCATTACTTCTTTCGCAAAAACAACGGGGCCAGCTAATTACTCTGGCGCTATATGGTTCTCAGCAACAAATGGCGGTGGATCAGCGCAACGGGTCCCTTTGCCACAAGATACCGTTATTTTTGACTCAAATACAGGAAGTAGCGTTATTACTGTAGATGTAAAAACTTTGGGCAAAATTATAACCGCCACTGGTTGGACTGGTTCATTTGCCTATAGCGGTTCTAACCCAAGCAATACTATTGTATCTATTTACGGGTTGTACACGGGAACAGCTTCTTTACTGAATGGGGTAGAGAGGCTAAGATTTGCGGCAAGAACAAATGTAACAATACCGGGAGCATCCCCCAGTACCTATATCGTAATTGACACAACAGGCGCAACGGCAACACTGGGCGGCGCAATAAGTAATTCAAATTTACAAATATATGTTCACAGCGGAACTTTTAACACGGCAAGTAACAGCATAACTGCATCTACGCTTATTATTAGCACTTCGGATTTGGGCCTTATTGGCTCCCCAATTGGCAGTGCAATAACTGCAAATTTAAACGCATCAACAATAACACTTACTGCCGTATCTACTTCGTCTATATTTTCTGTTGGAACAGCTACGCTTAATGCCGGTACATCAACAATAGCTTTATCACCATCTGGAAGCGGTACGGCACTTACTTTCGCGGGTGGCGGCAAAACATACAATAATGTAACGCTTACGCCAAATAGTTCTATGACGGGGTTAACCATAACTGGCGCAAATACGTTTGCGTCTTTTACTTGCGCTACAGCTTTTCGCATAAGTCTTACGCTTCCGTCTTCTACAACTAATACTTTTACAAACTTGTCTTTAACCGGGGCAAGAAATGCAGATATTTATGTAAGGCCAAGTACGGTTGCAACAACAACTACGGTTGCAATTGGCTCTAATGTTGTCACACGTTTTACAACTTTTAGAAATATCACTAAATCAGGCGCGTCTACTTTTACTGCAAAAAATGTTGCTAATCTCGGTGCGAATACAGGAATTACGTTTGCTGTAAAAACAAAAACTTTAGCAATTACTACAGGTGCTGGTGGGTTTACAGTGCCAAATGATTTTGCTGGTTCAAGTATGTTTTTTGTAAATGGTGGCGGCGGCGGTGCGGGAAAGGCTGGGATTAATGGACCTGCTACGGGCGGGGGTGGTTCAGGTGCAATTGGTATTTCTGCAAATTTAACCTTAACTAAAGGGCAGACTGTTTTCTACTCTATTGGCGCTGCCGGAACTGGGGCAACAACTTCAAGCACTAGCGGAATCGCAGGCGGTCAAACGTGGGTTAATACCGTAGTTAACAGTGCTCCTGCAACAGCAAATATCGGCGCAATAGCCAATGGCGGTTCGGGTTCAAGCACTACCGGAACAGGCGCGTCGGGTGGCGGTGGGAACAACACAGTAAATAGACTTGGTATTTCAGGGGCTACTGCTGCTTCTGGCGGTTCTGGACAGGGTGCGGGTGGTTCGGCAACCGCAGGGTTTAATTACACCATTGCAAGAGCGGGGGGAGCGGGTCTCTCTTCTACTAGTGGTGGCGGCGGTGGCGGTGGCGGGGGTATTGCCGCAGCAGGAGGGGCACCTGTTACCGGAGTTTCTGGTCGGGGCGGCAATGGCGGCAATGGTACTGGCACGGGCGGTACGGGTGGGGCTACGGGTACCACAACAAGTACCGCAGGTGGAATAGGTGGCGCAGGTGCCGGTGGTGGCGGTGCCGGTGCAGTCACTTCAAGCGGCGCAACTGCTGCTATTGGTGGCGCTGGTGGTGTTGGCGATGAGTTTAGCTACACAAGTTTGAATGGCGTTGTTTGAACTGGCACAATTGGTTCCGGCGGCGGTGGTGGTGGCGGTGGTGGTTCGGCCCTTTCGGGGCAAACCACGGTTACGGGTGGCGCAGGTGGCGCAGCGTCTTACGGGGGCGGTGGTGGCGGTGGTGGTAGAGGATCAACTGTAAACGGCAACGGCGGCAACGGTGGTAGTGGGCTACTAATTTTTGTTTACGAAGTTTCGGCAGGTAGTTTTGGGCAAGTTGTAGGTTAATTAATGGAGGCAACATGAAATCATATTTTCTGGCACGGGCTAAAGAGCCATCAACATGGCGCGGTGCTTTTATGTTCTTAACCGCAATCGGCATTCCTATTGCGCCACAAATGACAGACGCTATTATTACGGCAGGTTTGGCTATTGTTGGTCTGATTGGTGTGGTAGCGCCTGACAAAAAATGAAAGAGAATTTTGCCGCTGCGTTAAAAGCCATCCTCCAGCACGAGGGTGGTTTCGTGAATCATCCCAAAGACCCCGGTGGAATGACCAATCTGGGCGTGACCAAGAAGGTCTGGGAAGAATGGGTAGGTCACGTTGTTGACGAAAAGGCAATGCGCGCTCTGACACCCGAGGTGGTGGCTCCCATGTACAAGCGTAAGTATTGGGATGCGGTTAAAGCTGACGAGATGCCCGACGGTCTGGACTACCTGATGTTTGATTTTGCGGTCAACGCTGGTCCGGGACGAGCGATCAAAACTATGCAAAAAGCCATTGGCGCTACCCCTGACGGGGCTATTGGACCCAAAACCATGGCTGCATTAAAAGCTGCCAATCAGAGCGAATTAGTGGCAAAATTCAGTGCAGAAAAAGAAGCGTTTTACCGCAGTCTGCCTACGTTTGCGACTTTCGGTAAAGGGTGGTTGCGCCGCGTTGCGGAAGCCAAGACCCACGCTGAATCCATGCTGGCTTAATAAGGAAAGACCATGCCAAGTCAATACTCCCCCGATCTACGGATCGAACTCATTGCCAACGGTGAAAAGACCGGTACGTGGGGCACTATCACCAACGATAACCTTGGGGTAATTATTGAGGACGCAATCGCTGGCTTGGTGACGTTTACCACGGTGAGTCAGAAATACGCTCTGACTGCTCAAAATGGATCGGCAGATCAAGCTCGTTGCGCAGCGCTTGCAATAAATACATCTCATGGGGGGGATTTTGAAATCTATGTGCCCCCCGTAACCAAACTGTACGTGTTTAAGAACACAAACACTCAATATAATGCTACTGTTTATTGTTCTGATTCGCTTGGTAGTATTATCCCAGCGCCGGGAGGCACAAGCGTTGTTATTCCTCCCGGAAAAACGGTGTTGTTGCGTACCGATGGTATTAACGTAGTTGAACAGCTAAACCATATAGTTGGTGATTTTAGTGTCGGTGGTAATACTGAACTATCTAGCATAACCGCTATTAATTCGGCTGTATTTGGAACAACCCAAGCAGCAAGTATATCCATAGCGTCGCCTACTATAATCACTGTTGTAAGTGCCCCGCCTTCTAACACAGCGGTTTTATTTTCTACGACGGGTACATTACCCACCGGGCTTACGGCTGGTGCAACTTATTATGTATCTAAGATTTCCGACACCACATTTAATATATCAACGTCACCCTTATTGACGCCGCTAGTTAATGTTACAGGCACGGGCCTTGGAAATCATTCCGTAGCTACTATTTCTCAAGCAATTACAGCGCCGCAAGGCACTAGCACTAACGCTTTGGCGACAACTGAGTTTGTTCTTACTAATAGTAATCCAGTGGGCGCATTGGTTATGTGGCCTACAAGCACTGCACCACTAGGGTGGTTATTGTGTAATGGCGCTGCTGTTTCTCGTACAACATACGCATCTTTGTTTTCTGTAGTAAGTACAACTTTTGGTGTTGGAGACGGTAGCACAACATTTAATCTACCAAACTATGTTGAGCGTACCCCGTTTGGCGCAAGTTTAACAACCACTGCGTCAGTAACCGGCACTATTGGTGCACTGGTAGTTGCGTCTATCTCCGGCACAACAATGACCGTTAGCGGGGTAACACGCGGTACATTAGCGATTGGGGATGTAATTAGTGGTACGGGTGTTCCAGCGGATTCCACAATCACTGCTTTTGGAAGTGGGTCTGGTGGCGCGGGAACTTATACGGTTAGCAAAGGTGGGGCAAGTGTTACCGGCTCTATTTCAGGTAATACGTTTACTGTTAGCAACGTGTCGTCCGGCACATTGGCAATTGGGCAAACCATAAGCGGTACCGGTGTAGCAGGTGGCACGACGATTACGGGGGGTAGTGGAACCTCTTGGACTGTTAGCCCCTCACAAACAGTTGGGCCTATTAGCATTACAGCGGTCGTTTCATCCACCAGCATTACTGCTACTGGCACAACATTGACCGTCACTGGATACGGTAGCGGCACATTAATTGTTAATCAAGTGCTCACTGGTACGGGTATAACAGCTAACACCCGCATCACGGCGTTGGGCACAGGTACTGGCGGTATTGGAACGTACATAGTCAACGCCGCGCAAAACACAGGCAGCATCTCAATATCCGCCAACCCATTTGTAAATATTGGTACAACTGGAGGCTCCCAAGATGCAATTACAGTAAGCCACACCCACACTGCAACCTCTACGGTTACCGACCCCGGCCACGCACACAACGTATCTGCGGATGCTATTGGCGCTGCTAACGGTTCGGGAGAATTTCTTGGGGCTAATAGTGTTCCGGGTGGTTTAACTTTAAGTAATAGAGTAAAAACTGGCACCACAAACATAACTGTAAATACTACTGTTGCAACGGCAGGCTCATCTGGAATTAACGCTAATTTGCAGCCGTATATTGGTATTAACTTTATTATAAAGACATAAAAAGGCAAATTATGCCATTACAGAAACTACAGTTTCGTCCGGGCGTAAATCGTGAAGGCACAACGTTATCTAACGAAGGGGGATGGTTTGACTGCGACAAAATTCGTTTCCGTTCTGGCTATCCTGAAAAAATAGGTGGCTGGGCTGCGCTGTCTTACAACACCTTTCTCGGTGTGTGTCGGTCATTATGGAATTGGGTAACACTAAAAAATTATAACTTGATGGGGGTTGGTACTAATTTAAAGTTTTATGTAGAAGACGGCGGGGATTACTACGACATTACACCCATACGCGAAACTAACGGCAATACGGCTGGTCCCGGCGTTAATTTGTCTACAATTGTGCTAACAGCCAGCGGAACGGTTTTAACTGTTTCGGACAGTGCCGCAGAAAACTTGCAAGTAAACGATTTTGTTACCATCGCCGGTGCCAATACGATTGATGATGTGGACGTTAATGGCGAATATCAAATTGTAACGCTTATTTCTGGTACAACGTACACCGTTACTTTAGCCACAGCTACTACGGGCACAGCTTCAAACGCGGCTATTGAGATTGAATACCAAATCAATACTGGTTTTGCTACGTATACCATAGGCACGGGATGGGGTTCTGGACCTTGGCCGCTTTATTCAACACTAACACTAACCAACCCTTTTACCGCTTCCGGTACTGAGGTTTCGGTATTAACAGTAACAACACCAAGTGCACATAATTTAACCACGGGCAACTCGGTGTTTTTTGCAAGTATTGCTTCAGATGCTTGTGGTATAAACCAAGCAGTTTTACAAAAAGCGTTTCAAGTTACTGTTACTGGCGCAACTACTTTTACTATCTCAACGGTAATTGGTATTGCTCCCGGCCCAATTATTACGTATACAACTTCTTCTGTGGCAGCAAGTGGGGGCGCAGTCACAATGTATGTTCCGACGCCGCTACCTACTACTGCGAACAATGTACGAAATTGGGGTTCTGGTTTTACCACCGGTTTTGGTTTGCAATTACGCTTATGGAGCCAAGCTAATTTTGGTGAACGGTTGCTCTTCAACCCTCGTGGTGGCGGGCTTTATGTTTGGGACCCCGGTTTAGGTGCGACCCCTGCGTATGGTACACGCGGAACTGCTGTGCCCGGCACTTATACACCGACGTTAATAAATCAAATTATGGTGTCTGATGCCTCACGTATCACAATTGCGTTTGGAGCAAATGACCCAACCGGCACTTACGCTACAGTGGCGCTTGATCCAATGTTGATTCGGTGGACTGCGCAAGAAAGTTATATTGATTGGGACCCATCTAATATTACAACGCAAGCTGGATTCCAACGCTTATCGCACGGGTCAGAAATTATTGCCGCTATACAAACCCGTCAAGAAATTGTTGTTTGGACTAACTCGGCTATATATGCAATGCAATATTTGGGACCGCCACTTGTATACGGGTTTCCCCTTTTGGCCGACAACATATCCATCGTTTCTCCAAATGCAGTAGCAACTGCGGCTGGGGTAGTATATTGGATGGGCGTTGACAAGTTTTATATGTACTCAGGCCGGGTCGAAACGTTACCTTGTTCAGTGCGGCAGTTTATTTTTAATGATATTAATCGAGATCAAGAAGCTCAGTTTAACGCTGGTACTAACGAAGGCTATTCCGAAATTTGGTGGAATTACTGTTCCAAAGAAAGCGATGTTATTGATCGTTATGTAATCTTTAACTATTTAGATCGCGTCTGGTACTACGGCACCCTTGATCGTACGGCTTGGTTGGACTCTCCATTACGTCCATACCCAATGGCGGCAACGGCGGGCCATATTGTTGTGTTTCACGAAGCAGCGGTAGACAACGGCGAAACTAACCCACCCACCCCAATCAACGCTTATATTCAATCATCTGATTTTGATATTGAGGACGGGCATAACTACGGATTTGTATGGCGAATTATTCCAGATATTACGTTTGATGGTTCAGACACCGCAGGACAAACTTCTGATCAACCTTACGTGCAGTTTACGGTTCGCCCCAAACAAAATCCCGGTTCTAATTATGGTGCGACTTTGCCCCGCCAAGTAACCTCCGCCCAAAGTTATGCCGGACAAACAACTTACAACGTGCAACAGTTCACCGAAATTATTTATAGTCGAGTGCGCGGAAGACAGATGGCATTCAAGATTGAGTCAAGCACATTAGGTACGCAGTGGCAATTAGGTGTGCCGCGTATTGATGTACGTCCTGACGGTAGAAACTAATGGCTGGCAAAGAAAGACTTGACTCCACCAAAGCCCCAGCGCTACCGTTTGCGCCGGTTGAGTTTGATCGCGGGTATACAGACACAACGCACAATATTCTGCGCCAGTACTTCAACACGATAGATAACTTTGTACAGCAACTACTAGATAAGAGCGGTACACGGTTTCTTAGAGCGCCGTATGGTGCGTTTCAAGATACTACTACCCAAACGTTAACTGCAAATGTACCCACTGCAATGTTGTTTAATACGACAGATTATGCAGCAGACGTATCTTTAGTTAGCAACTCAAGAATAACAGTAGCCTATTCGGGTATTTACAATCTACAGTGGTCTGGGCAGTTCCAAAACACAAGTAACGCAATTCACGATATATCCGTTTGGCTTCGAAAGGACGGTCCGGGTCCGGGGTCTGACATTCCGGGGTCTCGTGGAGTCATTTCTGTACCCGCTAGGAAAAGCGCAACCGCTGGAGATGAGGGCAAAGTTATTGCTGGTTGGAACTATTTCGTAGAGCTTCAGGCGGGGGAATTTGTGGAAATCTGGTGGGACACAAATAGCGCTTTAGTTACGTTACAGGCATATTCAGCAGACCAAGCCGTATTTAGCGGGTCTATTTCCGGCAACACACTGACGGCGGCGACACCGTCATCAGGAACGATTAAACGCTATTCAAGCGTAGTTGGTACAGACGTGGCGGTACCGACATTTATTACCGACTTGGGCACGGGCACAGGCGGAGCCGGGACATACATTGTGGATACATCGCAGTCGGTGGGCAGTACAACTATGACAAGCACTTTCTACCCCAGCACGGCCTCGTCCGTAGTAACAATGACCTTTGTATCAGCTTTGCCATGACAGAACGAGACGCTGCTATTAAGTTGGTATACAAGTCGGTTAAAGGGCGCGCTCCGTTTGCGTTAGAAGAATTTGTACAGATGTTAAGGTCTTGGGAAGTGGTACCTCTCCATGAAAATGGGCAAATTATTGGTGGGGTGTTGTTAAATAGTAATGAATTGCACGTGGGGTACGGGGAGAAGCCAAAAGCCTCGATTCGACCTTACATTAAAAAAATACTTGGTAGTGTCATAAATAAACACGGTTTTGCTGTGACAACGGTACAGGCGGACAATTTAGCTGGTTTACGCTTCTGCGAACGGTTAGGATTTGTCAAATTGGGCGAAGAAAACGGTACAATCCGTTTAAGATGTGATAGGAGCAATTACTCATGATTATCCGCAACAAATTCAATGGCTACGGGTTTGACGGTTCTCGGCTCTGCCACGACCCTGTCTCCCTCTCTATCGCTGCTACCCAAGCCGGAGCTGCTTCCGCCGCCGCTGCTGGAACTGCCGCTGCTGGAACTGCTGCTACAACTGCTGCTGCTACCGCCGCCGCACAAGCTGCCGCACAAGCTGCCGCTGTAAAAGCCGCCGCCGCTGAAGCTGCTAAAGCCGCCGCTCTTGAAGGTGGTAAGGCCGCATCACTTGAAGCGGGTAAAACCGCTGCGCTTGAGACTGCTAAACAGCAAGCAATTCAACAAGGCACCCAACAAGCGGCTCAGCAAGCGGCTCAGCAAGGGATTACTCAAGCCGGAACGCAAGCGGCACAGCAAACCGGTGTAGAAGCCGCTAAGCAAGGTATCTTTTCCGCTAATCCTGCTGGTATGCCTCCAACTGCTGGCGCGCCAATTACTCCTGCTGGCGGCACGCCGTTTACACCCCCTACTGCTGGCGCTACTCCAATGCCTCCGGCTGGCGGCACGCCTCCTATGAGTTTTGAACAACAACTTGCTGCGGCTAAAGAAAACGCTGCAAAAGAACTTGCAGCGCGAGGCGGCAACGTAAAAGGTGCGGCAACACAACCTTTTAATAATGTTTCTTATACAACACCAGTTGATCCTACTCCAATGGGTGCTGATGCAGTAAAAGCGGCTCAATCAGCCTCACAAAAAGTTGCAGATGTTGGCACTTCTTTTTACGACAAGCCAATTATTCCAGAGGGGATAGGGATTAAACCCCCAGCACCATCAACAAATCCATTACTAGAGGGCGCTAAAGCAGGTTTGGAGTTTGCCAAAGCAAAGCCTCTTGAAACTGGGTTGTTAACGATGGGCATTGGGCAGTACATGAATCAGCCAGATTACGAAGACGAAGACAAGGACAAGTACAAGAACACTGTGGACATGTCTAAATTCCAAGCAAGCACTCCAACGCAACAGCCATTTACTCGTTCATACGAATATCAAAGTTATGCAATGGGCGGACCTGTAGAACAAATGGCAAACATAAATTCTATTGGTGCCAATACAGGCTATCCCATGGCAAACCTGCAAACGCCTATGTACTCTAATCCCGGAATGCAACGCCCAGAGGCTACAAACATAATTGCACCGTCGGCTGATGCGGGAGTTAATACTTATACAGGGGAACCACGTTTCGCTGAAGGTGGCCTTTCTTCCGCAGAGCGCCGTGAGTATGGTCTTAGAACTCGTAAACAACGTGCTGCGCAAAGCCTGACAAAAAGCTACGAAGAGATGGAAGAAGAGCGTCAAAGAGAGGCAATGAAGTTGTTTGGTGAAAGCTCTCTTCCAACTCCTCGTCCTATTGCTCGTAGCCGCACACAAGAATTAAGTAGCCCATTTTCCGCTGCATTGGCTGAACACGCACGGCTAGGTAAAAAAACCAAAGTGCCTGTAGTTCAAATGCCTAAAACCAATCTTGGCGATGTTGATAACTATATGGACATACCAATTGAAGCTGCTAAGGGCGGCATTATGCACGGTTTGGGCGGTTATTCTGATGGTGGTCGTTTACTGAAAGGACCCGGTGATGGAGTTTCGGATTCTATTCCTGCTGTTATTGGTAAGCGCCAGCCTGCTCGTCTTGCTGATGGCGAGTTTGTAATTCCTGCGCGTATTGTTTCTGAACTTGGTAACGGATCAACCGAAGCTGGTGCCCGTAAGCTTTACGCAATGATGGAGCGAGTACAAGCATCGCGCAAGAAAAGCATAGGCAAGAAAAAAGTTGCTGTTAATAGTAAATCGGACAAACATCTACCTGCATGAGAATACAGCATGTAAATATAGAGTATGTAAATCAAGTATGGCCCAAAGCTGAAGACTACATTAAATGGGCGCTTGATTGCCAAACAGATTACACAATAGAACATGTAAAAATGTTTGTGACTACAGGCGCATGGACGTTAATTATCGCAGTAGACGACATGAACGAAATTAAGGGCGCATCAGTGGTGCAATTTTTTAACCGCCCAAATGATCGGGTTGCGTTTGTTGTGGCTATGGGCGGTAAATTAATAAGTAATAAGGAAACATTTCAACAGTTCTCTGACTTGCTTAAAGCGTTTGGCGCAACCGTCATTGAAGGCGCAGCCAGAGAATCCATAGCCCGTTTGTGGAAACGATACGGGTTTGAAGAAAAGTACAGGATTGTAGGAGTTAAATTATGATTATTCGTAATAAGTTTAATGGCTATGTAAACGGCAATAACCGACTTTACCCCGGCGGCGGTGGCGGCGGGCCGACTACAACTAAGTCTGAAACTTCAAACATCCCTGAATATGCGCGCCCGTATGTTGAGCGCATGATGGGGGCAACAGAAAGACAAGTTTATCAATACGACCCTAGCGGAAATATAACTGGCTTCCAACCATATAAGCCATTTCAAGG
>Ga0222712_10003686_pt1 | contig 16496 bp, 17 predicted proteins | sample C33_657DmetaG_FD_165043 | JGI IMG/M metagenome (GOLD analysis project Ga0222712, IMG submission 165043) | Estuarine water microbial communities from San Francisco Bay, California, United States - C33_657D | ecosystem: Environmental > Aquatic > Marine > Unclassified | place: USA: California...
ATTTGCTTTTGGAGTCATCAGACAAATTAGTCAAATTTTTGCATGCGCTCAAACCTACTAAGGCGCAAGCCAATAAGACCCACTTTCCTATAGTAAAAGTAACGCTTGGTGTAGTTCTGATGTTTGAATACATTTGCATAGTGAGCCGTGTCTTGTAGAAAGTTGATTTTACCGCTATGAGAAGCCTACATCGCTAAATAGTTTAAGCATGAGTACTTTACTTTGATTAGCCCTCAAATCTTTAATAGTCTAACGTGTCTAGCCCATTATGAGTGTTGGAAAGTTCATAATTTCGCGCTTCTCGACCTCGATAAAGTCAATCAACCACTCCAACTCACTCATTTTGCTGCTGACATCATCAAAATCCGTGAAAAAGCACATCCATGGCGCCAGTGACGATATGTTGCGTTTTTGCTAAGTTATCGACGCGTTGCTTTAGAGCACTCAACAAAATACTTCCCATTTCAGGGGTTTGTAAGACACATTCGTGATTCTCAATCTTAAAAACTGGGGATAGATCTTTTGGAATATTCACCCCTAGAAATTGATCCAAGTGATACATGGGTATCACCACCCTTGTATTTAGGTGACTCAGTAGTTCACATTGAACATCGACCAAATAAGGTACAAATTGCTTACTTTTACCTTGATTGCGATACACATCAAATCTTGCCATTAGAAGCTCCTCCATTCATCAAGGGGTAAGCCACGCTCCTCCACAATCTGATTAGATCTTGCGAAATAATCAGCATGTTCTTGCTGCCATTTTCGAGTTTTTTCTTCTCGAATTAAGCCCCGCAAAAACTCATCGCAAGCCTTAGATATGTTGATTCCCAACAATTTTGCATCCTCAATAACATCAATACTTAAAGTCAAGTTAGTTGCTTTCTTTGTAATGTTTGTTTGGTCAACGATGTATTTAGTTGACGCCTCTTTGATTATCGCCATGACAGCCTTTCATACACATTTAATATGCGCATTGTATATGCGCATATTTTACACCAGTAAAGAAATAAAAAAAGGCCTCATTAAAATGAGGCCTTTCTTCGATGCGGGCTTTTAGAAATTACTTCGCAGCCATCAAAGCCTTGGTTGCGTTCAACATTTGGCAGCTATAGCCCCACTCGTTGTCATACCAAGCAAGGATTTTGACCAATTTGCCATCTTTAGACACGCGCGTTTGAGTGCTGTCAAAAATACTTGGGCGTGGGTCATGGTTGAAATCAATAGAAACCAAAGGCAAGGTGTTGTAACCCAAGATACCTTTTAATGGGCCATTTTCGCTGGCTTTTTTGATGAGTTCATTCACTTCTTCCACGGTGGTGGCTTTGCTTGGTGTGAATGTCAAATCAACCACCGACACGTTGATTGTTGGTACACGCATCGCAAAACCATCAAACTTACCTTGTAACTCTGGCAAAACCAAACCAACTGCTTTAGCAGCACCTGTCTTAGTAGGAATCATGCTCATCGTGGCTGAACGGGCGCGACGCATATCCTTGTGATACACATCCGTGAGAACCTGGTCATTGGTGTAAGCATGAATCGTGGTCATCAAACCTGATTCAATGCCAATTGAGTCCAATAATGGTTTAACAACTGGCGCCAAACAATTGGTGGTGCAGCTCGCGTTTGAAACCACTTGATCGCTGGCTTTAAGCACTTGATGGTTCACGCCGTAAACAATCGTGGCATCCACATCTTTTTCAGCAGGGGCAGAAATAAGAACTTTCTTAGCACCTTGCTGAATGTGAACCATGGCTTTTTCTTTTGAAGTAAAAGCACCTGAGCACTCTAAAACAACATCAACGCCCAAATCACCCCAAGTTGTTTCTAAAGGATTGCGTGTTGAAAAAATCTTGATGCGGTCACCATTGATCACCATGTGATCACCATCCACCGTCACAGTACCTGGAAAACGACCATGCGCTGAATCATATTGGGTCAAGTGAGCATTGATATCAATACCCCCCAAACCATTGATCGCTACCACCTTGATGTCATCGCGCTTCTCTTCATAAATGGCGCGAACCACCATGCGACCAATACGACCATAACCGTTAATTGCGACTTTGATTGTCATAACAACTCCCTTTATCTAAATTCTTTTAAAAACAATTTTTTTATTAATTATTTTTCAAATACATTGACGCACTGTTTTAGCCACTGACTCAGCGGTCAAACCAAAATGCTTGTACAAAACACCGGCCGGGGCTGATTCACCAAAAGTATCCACGCCATGCACTGCTGCACACGCATACTTCCACCAGTAATCAGTCACACCCGCTTCAATCGCAATGCGTGGCAAACCTGCTGGCAAGACTGAGTCTTTATAAGCTTTGCTTTGGCGATCAAACACGGTGGTGGATGGCATTGACACGATGCGCACAGCAATGCCCTCTTGTTTTAATAGCTCTGCTGTTTCCAAGGCAATTGCAATTTCAGAACCGGTTGCCATCAACACAGCTTGGGCATTCTTATCATCACGCATCACATAAGCACCCTTCTGAATCGCTTCAGTTTGCTTGGCATCACGTTTAACGAATGGGCAGTTTTGACGACTGAAAATCAAGCTGGATGGACCGTTTTTACGCTTAACGGCAAAGGCCCAAGCCACAGCACTTTCAGTGGTGTCACAAGGACGCCACACATCCATGTTTGGGATCAAGCGCAAGCTGGCCACGTGCTCAACTGATTGATGCGTTGGGCCATCCTCACCCAAACCAATCGAATCGTGTGTGAACACAAAAATGCTGCGCAACTTCATCAAAGCTGCCATGCGCAAAGCATTGCGACTGTAATCTGAGAATGTCAAAAATGTTGCGCCAAACGGAATATAGCCACCATGCAGGGCAATACCGTTCATGATCGCGCTCATGCCGAATTCGCGAACACCATAATTGATGTGATTGCCCCATTGGTCTGCACGAACTGCTTTGCATGTTGACCAGTTGGTTAAGTTTGAACCTGTTAAGTCAGCCGAGCCACCCATGAACTCTGGTAAGGCTGGGGCCAAAGCTTCAATGGCATTTTGACTGGCTTTGCGTGTGGCAATCGTTTCAGCTTTTTGCGCACAAGTGTCTAGGTAAGCGCTGACAGTTTTATCAAAGTCACCTGGCAACTCTCCTGACATACGACGCACAAACTCTTGAGCTTCTTTTGAATATTTGGCACGGTAAGCGCCAAACTTGCTGTTCCATTCTGTTTCTAAATTAGCGCCTTTGATCTTGGCATCCCATGATGCATAAACATCAGCAGGTATTTCAAAAGGACCGTGATCCCAACCAATCGCGGCGCGTGTTGCAGCGATCTCTGCGGCGCCCAATGGTGCACCGTGAACCTTATCAGTGCCCGCCAAATTTGGAGAACCTTGACCAATTGAAGTCTTGCAACAAATGAATGTTGGTTTGTCACTATTCTTAGCTTTGGTAATTGCAGCAGCCACTGCATCAGCATCATGACCATCGACATTACGAATCACATTCCAGCCATATGCTTCAAAACGCTTCGGCGTATCTTCAGCAAACCAATTGACCACTTTGCCATCGATTGAAATACCGTTGTCGTCCCACAAAGCAATTAACTTGTTAAGCTTTAAAGTGCCAGCCAATGAACATGCTTCATGACTCACACCCTCCATCAAACAACCATCACCTAAAAACACATACGTGTGATGATCAACGATATCTAAACCAGGGCGATTGAACTCTTCTGCTAATAACTTCTCAGCCAGTGCCATACCAACAGCATTTGTAATACCTTGGCCCAATGGACCTGTGGTTGTTTCTACACCTGGAGTGATGCCGTACTCAGGATGACCGGCTGTTTTGCTGTGCAATTGGCGGAAGTTTTTCAACTCCTGCATCGGCAAGTCGTAACCAGTTAAATGCAATAAGGCGTACAACAACATAGAGCCGTGACCATTCGACAGAACAAAACGGTCGCGATTCATCCACAGTGGGTTTTTAGGGTTGTGTTTGAGATGCTGCCCCCACAGACCGACCGCAATTTCCGCCATGCCCATTGGCATACCCGGATGTCCAGAATTGGCTTGCTGAACTGCATCCATTGCTAATGCACGGATTGCATTGGCCATATTTTTTTGCTGTGACGACATGTTTTTCCCTGCGGCTTGTTTTAGATGAAAGCCATTTTTCTGCCAAAAACCCAGAAAAAGTCTCTATCCCTCAAAGCTCAGCATTTTATCATTGGCGCCTCATCGCTTATGATTGTTTTATGTCTCATTTTTATCTTCCTGGCCCTTGGCCAAAACCTGGCGTCGACATCAGCGATGAAATGATCCTGGATGTGAAATTAGCCCATCATTTGCGGGTCCGCAGAATTGACCAGGGTGAATCATTCCAAGTCTTTGATGGCAAAGGTTTAACGGCCAATGCTTGCTTGGTGGCCATGGATAAAAAGACGGCTGTTGTGCGCCTATCAGAGATTTCGGAAAATCGTCGTACTGAGACAAAAGCCCCCATCACCTTGGCTCAAGGCATGGCCAGCAGTGACAAAATGGACTGGTTGATTGAAAAGTCCGTCGAACTCGGCATTGCTCATGTGATCCCACTCCACACCGAACGCTCAGTGGTGAGACTGGATGGCGAACGCGCCGCTAAAAAAGCCACCCATTGGGAGGGTATTTTGGTCGCTGCCTCAGAGCAATCAGGCAGAACCGTGATTCCTCAATTGGCACCGGTACAAAATTTACCTCTTTGGTTAGCCAGCCTCAATCCACATGACCAAGCTTTGCGCATCATGCTGTCGCCTCGTGCAGATCAAGCCATGCTGAGCGTTTTAAAACGCTGCACACCCCAAGCCTTGACCTTGCTGATCGGGCCTGAAGGTGGTTTGAGTGATTCAGAAGAAGAACAAGCCAAACGTGCAGGATTTATTCCAGTATCCATGGGGCAACGCATTCTCCGCACAGAAACCGCTGGCATTGTTGCCTTGGCCGCGATTCATACCATTTGGAATCAGTTTTAATAAAAATAAAGACACAAAAAAAGCCGCTGAGCGGCTTTTTTCATTTAATTTAATTTGATTTATTTGTTCTGATTCAAGTCTAAATTGAAATCACGCGAACGAGTAAAACACTCTGCAAGACACGCGACGATCAGCCCAAAACTCAACAGCGTCTCTGAAAACATCTAAGAGAGTTTCACGAGCTTCTTTGTCAAACTTGTGCGTGCATGGCAAACCTTCGAGCACAATCACAAAACCAGGTTGTGGTCCTGAACGATCAATCAAAGTTGTCAATGAATCTAACAAGTTATCAAAATTTTTCGCCTGCTGTCTTGGGAAATAAAAACCCTTGGCAATACGATCCAAAACTTCTGACTTGGTGATTGCCTCGGTTGCATTGGCATAAATAAAATGATTACCCAATTCTTCAGCCGCTTCCATCAAGTCAGCTGTTCTGAAGGCACGAATCGATTGAACAATGTTGGTGCGTACAGCGCGTAAAGCGGCTGTAGGGCCTGCTTCGCGTGCGGCAAGGGCAGTGCGCCAAGTGGGTGCAGTTTTCGGCCCCAAGACCTGTGTATTGGCAACAGACGAGCTCAGATTGGCCAGGGCAGGCTGACCGTAAAGATTGTTTTCTGAAATATTCGTCGTCATGATGGGGAGTAGAGTACCCTTTTTAACCCCCAAAAACAAGTGACGCAATGGCTCATTTTCAATAAGCCATTGTTTTTTAACAGAAAATAAATATGTGAGCATTCGCTCACATATAGCATTTAAGAGTTATTTCTGCTGCGCTGCCTCTACAACCGCCAAGGTTGTCATGTTCACAATTCGGCGCGGAGTGGCGGATGGCGTCAAAATATGGACCGGTTTTGCCGCACCCAACAAAATTGGGCCAATGGCAATACCGTTACCTGCTGCAGTTTTTAACAAGTTATACGAAATATTGGCAGCATCGATGTTTGGCAAGATCAATAAATTGGCGTCGCCCATCAATGTCGAATCAGGCATGATTGATTTACGAATCGATTCATCCAAAGCACAATCACCGTGCATTTCACCATCCACTTTTAGTTCAGGTGCTTTTTCACGCAAGATTGCCAAGGTGTCGCGCATCTTGAGAGCTGATGGCGCATCACTCGAACCAAAATTTGAATGTGACAACAAAGCAACTTTTGGCTCAATACCCAAAGCACGCAATTCTTTAGCCGCCAAAATTGTTAGCTCGGCCAATTGCTCAGCACTTGGATCAATATTGATGTGAGTGTCTACTAAGAACACTTGACGGCCTGGCAATACGAGTGCATTCATGGCACCGTAAGTTTTAGCACCCGCTTCATGACCAATCACTTGATCAATGTAGTGCAAGTGCGCACCCGTTTGGCCAATCGTGCCGCAGATCAAACCATCTGCCTCATCTTTTTGAACCATCAAAGCACCAATCAAGGTATTGCGACGACGTACTTCTAAACGGGCATAAGACTCTGTCACACCTTTGCGTTCTGTCATGCGGTGATAACTTTGCCAGTAATCGCGGTAGCGATCATCTTGCTCAGGATTACAAATCTCAATATCCACACCTGGCGTCATTCTCAAACCAAAACGTTCGATGCGACGCTCAATCACCCCTGGGCGACCAATCAAAATCGGATTAGCAATCTTCTCGTCAATCAAGACTTGAACTGCTCTCAATACACGCTCATCTTCACCTTCAGAGAAAACAATGCGCTTATTGCCCATTGGAACTTTTTTGGCAACCGAGAACAAAGGCTTCATGATCGTGCCAGAGTGGTACACAAACTGCTGCAACTGATCTTTGTAAGCCGCAAAATCTTTGATTGGACGCGTCGCCACACCAGAATCTATCGCGGCTTTTGCCACTGCTGGAGCAATGATGGCGATCAAACGAGGATCAAATGGTTTTGGAATTAAATACTCTGGACCAAACGATAAATTACTTGCGCCATAAGCAGAAGCAACCACATCGCTTTGTTCTACTTGAGCTAATTCAGCAACCGCAGTCACTGCCGCAATTTCCATTTCACGGGTGATGGTGGTTGCACCAACATCCAAAGCACCACGGAAAATAAATGGAAAGCAGAGCACGTTGTTCACTTGATTCGGATAGTCTGTGCGACCAGTTGCGATGATCGCATCATCACGCACGGCCTTCACTTCTTCTGGCAAAATTTCTGGCGTTGGATTGGCCAAAGCAAACACCAAAGGCTTTGCTGCCATCTTTGCCACCATCTCAGGCTTTAAAACACCACCTGCAGACAAACCTAAAAACACATCGGCGTTTTCAATCACTTCAGACAAAGTGCGCTGATTGGTTTCTTTGGCAAATGGATCTTTATCTGGATCCATCAACTCTTTGCGGCCTTTGTAAACCACACCCGCCAAGTCGGTCACCCAAATGTTCTCGATGGGCATGCCCAAGTCAACCAACAAGTCTAAGCATGCCAAGGCTGCAGCACCAGCACCCGAAGTGACCAGCTTCACTTTTTTAATATCTTTACCAACAACCTTAAGGCCGTTCATGATCGCAGCACCCACCACAATCGCAGTACCGTGTTGATCATCATGGAAGACCGGAATCTTCATGCGCTCACGCAACTTGCGCTCGATGTAGAAACAATCTGGGGCTTTGATGTCCTCTAGATTGATACCGCCAAATGTTGGCTCCATCGAGGCAATGATTTCAATTAACTTATCAGGATCTTTTTCATTGATTTCAATATCGAATACATCAATGCCAGCGAACTTCTTAAAAAGTACGCCCTTACCTTCCATCACAGGCTTACTGGCCAAAGGACCAATGTCCCCCAAACCTAAAACAGCTGTGCCGTTGGTCACCACACCCACGAGGTTGCCACGAGATGTGTAGCGAAAGGCGTTGCTAGGATCTTTGACGATTTCTTCACAAGCAGCAGCCACACCAGGTGAATAGGCCAAAGCCAAGTCACGTTGATTGGTTAGCTGCTTGGTGGGCGTGACGGCAATCTTGCCCGGCGTTGGAAACTCGTGATATTCAAGAGCGGCTTTGCGAAGCGCTTCTTTTTGTTGATCTGCAGAACTTTTTTTATTGTCAGCTGTTGTCATTGAATAATTCTTTCAATCCCAAACAAAGTGGGTATGTTGAGTTTTATTTTGAATGTTTGTCTCTTACTTTTGTCTCTTGCTCTTATTTATTGCTTTTATGTTTTGCTTTTATTACTTGCTATTTTTGATACTTTTTTAGTTATTAACTAGATTCTAGTCCTGTTCTAGGAAAACCGTCCAATCCCTGGGATTCTCCCCTTGTTTTTTAGGCCAAGATCCTTTTTGAGCAATGGTCATACAATTCAGGCATGGGTCATGAACGAACCTCCCCCTCCAGTACGAGTAGCACTACCGGCGAGTTTGATTTGATTGAACGCTTTTTTAAGCAGCGCTCAGTCGATCAGCCAAACTCAGCCATTGCCTTTGGCATTGGCGATGATTGCGCATTGATCAACCCCAGCAATCATCAACAAATGGCCATCAGCACTGATATGTTGGTGGAAGGCCGTCACTTCTTGGTGGGTGCAGACCCCTACCTGCTTGGGCGCAAATGTTTGGCGGTTAACTTATCCGATCTTGCGGCCATGGGCGCAAGCCCTGTGGGATTTACGCTGGCGATCGCCATGCCAGAAGTCAAAGTTGACTGGCTAGAATCTTTTTCTAATGGCTTGTGGGACATAGCCAACGAACATGATTGCCAATTGATTGGTGGAGACACAACGGCAGGGCCACTGACCATCAGCATCACCATTTTTGGACACGTACCAAAGGATCAATCCTTGGGTCGACACAAGGCACAAGTGGGTGATGATATTTGGGTCTCTCATCAAGTCGGTGATGCCAGATTAAGTTTGGGTGCTTTGCGCCAAGAATGGGCTTTATCTGCCGAAGAATTTTCCGCAGTGAGTCAGCGCATGCACAACCCCACCCCCAGAACTGAACTGGGCAAACACCTGGTTGGTCTTGCTCATGCAGCCATTGATATTTCTGATGGATTGCTTGGAGATTTGAGCCACATTTTGCATCAATCATCCGTGGGTGCAGATATCTTGATTGATCAGGTGCCAGGCTCGAAGATACTCAATAGCAAATCCATTGAACTTCAGCGTTTATGCAAATTGACTGGCGGTGATGACTACGAATTGTGCTTCACCGTGCCGAAGGAGAAGTCTTCAGAGTTAGATGCCCTGGCTTCACGCTTAGGAATTGAATTGACCAAGATTGGATCAATCACCGAACAAGCTAAGAAATTGATACGACTGATTGATAACAATGGTCAAGAACTATCAAGTTCACTGACCGAGCAATACTTAAAGTCTTTTGATCACTTTAAGTAATTGCCCAAGCTAATACTTATTTCATCCAACCTTTTTTGCGGAAATAAACCAACGGGATCGCTGATGAAATCAGCATCACGATGATGGCCATTGGGTAACCAATGGTCGAACGCAACTCAGGCATGTGTTCGAAGTTCATGCCCCAAATGCTGGCCAAGAGGGTTGGCGGCATCAAAGCAACCGATACCACGGAGAAGATCTTGATGATCTTGTTCTGATTGATGTTAATAAAACCAACCGTGGCGTCCATCAAGAAGTTGATCTTGTCGAACAAGAAAGCCGTGTGGTTTTCCAATGAGTCGATGTCTCGCAAAATCTGACGGGCCTCTTCTTGCTGCTCATCAGATAGCAACTTACTGCGCATCAAGAAAGACAAGGCGCGGCGCGTGTCCATCACATTGCGACGAATGCGGCCATTCAAATCTTCTTCTTTGGCAATTGTTTCTAAAACACCAGCGGCATCACTGTCTGTGACGTCGTGAGTTAAAACACGCTTACCTGCCTCTTCAAGGTTTTCATAAACCTCTTCCAAAGCATCCGCAGAATACTCAGCATCCGTTGAGTACAAATCCAATAAAACATCTTTAGCATTTCTCACTGAACCAGGGCGCAAACGAGCACGCAAGCGAACCAAGCGGAACACAGGTAAATCTTGCTCATGAATGGAGAACAAAATATTGTCAGTCAAAACAAACGCGACGCGCACGTTGCGTGGGTTTTCATCATCATCCAAAATGAAATCCGTGCGAATGTGCAAATGGCCGTCTTCCGCTTCGAAATAACGAGCGGATGCTTCTAAATCGCCTAGATCTTCTAATTCGGGCAGGGAGACGCCGAACGCTTCTTTGATCCACTGAAGTTCTTCTTCTTCAGGGTCAACAACATCAATCCAAATAGGGTTATGGTGCTTTAGCAGTTCTTGACGGTCATCCACCTGCTCCTGGGCTAGGCGACCTTTTTGTAATACGAATAGGTTGATCATGCCGGGGCTCCGATCTTGTTTTTCAACTATTTATGTTGAGGAGTTAGCCACAGGGGTTCGCGGAGTTTATCCTATAGTCTGAGAAAACTAAAGCATCACATTCAATTCTTTAGAGATTTTCATGAGATATTAATGTGATTAGATGAAAGATTGATGAAATAGCCATGAAAAACCGTCCTTTATTCACAGAACAACTCGCCCATGCTTGGTCGCATCAAGACAGCATGTTGTGCGTTGGACTGGACCCAGATCCAAAACAATTTCCTGCCTCGATCAAGGGCAAAGGTGGCGCTATTTTGGCTTTCTGCCGAGAAATCGTTGATGCAACCGCCGACCTGGTTTGTGCCTTTAAACCCCAAATCGCTTACTTTGCAGCCCATGGAGCAGAAGATCAGTTGGAACAATTGATCGATCACATTCATCGTCAACACCCACAAGTCCCTGTGATTCTTGACTCTAAGCGCGGTGACATTGGTAGCACTGCGCAACAATACGCCATCGAAGCATTCGATCGCTATCAAGCAGACGCAGTGACCGTGAACCCTTATATGGGCTTTGATTCAGTCGAGCCTTATTTGAAATACGCCAATAAAGGCGTCATTGTTTTATGTCGCACCTCTAACCCAGGTGGCTCAGATTTGCAGTTTTTAGAGGTGAATGAAAAAGATCGCACCGAAAAAGAATTGCTCTACCAACGCGTGGCTCGCTTGGCCAGCAGTCAGTGGAACAAAACAGGCCAATTAGGTTTGGTTGTAGGCGCTACCTTCCCAGAAGAAATTGCCAAGGTACGAGCCATTGTGGGTGAAATGCCTCTTCTGATTCCAGGTATCGGCGCTCAAGGTGGCGATATTCCTGCGACCGTTCAAGCAGGCACGGTTCCGAATGCTCCTGGCACAGGCATGATCATCAATTCATCAAGAGCCATTCTCTATGCGAGCCAAGATGGAAACTTTGCCGATGCGGCAAGACAAGCTGCGATGGTCACGCGCAACGCATTGCGTGCAGCCAAGCAATGAAGATTCAACCGCAACGCACTTGGATTTGGTCTAGACCAGAGCGTGCTCTGGCATTTGGATTTGGCTCAGGTCTCTCGATCAGAGCTCCTGGAACAGTCGGCACACTGTATGCCTGGGCGTTCTATTTGTTATTTGAAATACTTTTTACCACCCACACCATTGCATGGATCATTACCATTGGTGCCATTGCCGGTATCTGGATTTGCGGCAAAGTCGGTGAAGAATTAGGCGTGCCTGATCATGGCGGCATTGTTTGGGATGAGTTCATTGCCTTTTGGTTGATTCTATTCATGATCATGCCAACAGACATTTGGGGTCAGTTAGGCGCATTTTTGTTATTTAGATTTTTTGATGCGGTCAAACCTGGCCCCATCAAAACAATTGATCGTTATTTCAAAACATGGCAACCAACACTTGAGCGCTTAGATCAACCTAAAAAAATACCTTCATGGGTGGTGCGTGGGTTTGGTGTGATGATTGATGATATCGCTGCAGCCATCGCCACTTTATTGGTGATTGCGATTTGGGTAAGAGTATTTTGAACACCCCACCCCCACGCAACCTTGATCTTCATGAGATCACTCAAGAATTAGCAAGGGTGCTCATAAAAAATAACTGGCATCTTAGTACTGCTGAGTCTTGCACAGGTGGATTGGTGTCAGCAAGCATCACCGCATTGGCTGGATCGAGTGAATGGTTTGAGCGTGGCTATATCACTTATAGCAATCAAGCTAAATCTGAAGACATTGATGTTTCACAAAACCTGATTGAACAATATGGTGCAGTCAGCGATCAAGTGGCGCGCGCGATGGCGCTTGGAGCGAAACAAAACAGTGGCTCTGATATTGCTCTATCAATCACCGGAATTGCAGGCCCGACCGGTGGCAGCACCGAGAAACCAGTTGGCACAGTTTGTTTTGCATGGGTGTTAGCCAATGATCAAATGATCAGTGAAACAAAATACTTTGAAGGTGATCGCCAGGAAATACGTCAGCAAGCTTGTGATTTTTCTTTGAGAAAATTGCTCGACTTATTACGAATTTAACAATCTATCAGCAAGCTCAAGATCATGCTCTTTAAATAGTTTTTTAAAAAACTGATAAATCTGATCAACACCGATCTGCACATCAACAGCGAGCAAACCTTCATCGTCACGATCCAAAGGTATCTTGCCCGTTAAAACAGCACGGTAGTATTCGGTATCACTATTGAGTAAGTACTGATTGAGGTAATTAAAAAATAAATCTAAGGTATACCCTTGCGAATCCATCAACACCATTAGATCGAACAAATCCCTTGAGCGAACTCTATTTTTTAAAACAAGACTTTTAGCAAGCTTTAAGCCTTCTTGACCCATCAATGGAAATGTCCACAGGTCGGTTATTTTGGGAGTGCTTTTATAAAATTGTCTTTGCTGCTCATTTTCACCAAGTGTAAAAAAAGTTACCTTGACATCATCAATGCTCAAGTCTCTGGCGTAGTCCAATAAGTTAAGGCCCGTTTGAATCTTAAATTTTGAAATCTGCGCAACATCATTGAGCTCCTTGACATCATGTTTGAGTCTTAGGGTCGATAAAAACTGATCAATCGCATGATTTGGTAATTTTTTATCAAAGCAGGCGAAATCCAAATCATTACTTTTCCGATGAGCAATTTGCAAGGCTAAGGCAGTCCCACCAACCAAACAAAGATTTCCATCAAGATTTAATTCTTTGATTAATTTTGAGTACTTATTAAAGCTCTCAAAAAGTTGGAGTGTGCTCGCTGGTAGCGTATCTTGATAAAGATTTTTTATTTGATTCATCTCAAGCTGCTTTTCTGGCATAAGCCTCATGAATCGTTTCCATGATTTCTAGCAAATCATCTCGGACATCATCGTAAAAATCTGACGTAATTTCTTGATCAATCCGCTCAACACCAAAACGCTTGCACAAGCGAACGATGTCAGCGAATCTCAATCTTTTTAAAACTTTCATGATCAACACTTCATCTGGTAAATGCCCTGGATTTGACCAATCATAGGGATAATCAAATTTATCCGATATCTTATAAATTCCAGCGTCTTCTTTAAGTAAGGCAGGAAATTGACTAATTACTTGTTGATTGCTTTCAGCAATCAAAGAATCAATACTCACCCCTAGGTAAGTCATCACATTGATGAGTAAATGGCTGCCAACATTTTTTCCAAGTTCTAAATCTGCCAATGTTTGCCTGCGCACGCCCATCTGCTGAGCCAACTCATCCTGAGTTAAACCCATTGCTTTGCGTTTCTCGCGTAAAACAGCGCCTATTTGCTCAGGTTTTTGTGTGTTTTGATCCATAATGTTCTATTTATAGAACATAAATAGAACATTATCAAGAAAAATCTGATAATTTATTGATTAATGTTCGTAATTTATAACATTACTTGTTCATTCTTTCCAAAATGAAATCAATCCTTGCCGGAAAATTCACCCTGGCTTTACTGCAGTATTTAACTTTGTCATAACACTTGGGTGCCGGTAAAGCTGATGCCAATGATGCGGCTTCCTCGATACTGAGTTGATGAGGCTTCATTGCAAAATAATGTTGTGAGGCGGATGCAACGCCAAACACTCCCTCACCCCACTCAACACTGTTGAGATAAATCTCAAAAATACGATCTTTGGATAAAACCAATTCCAACATACCGGTGATAACAAACTCTTGCGCCTTGCGCAAATAACTTTTTTCACCGGATAAGAATAAATTTTTTGCCAGTTGTTGTGTGATGGTTGAGCCACCCCTTAAATGCTTGTTGTTTTTTTGATTTCTATCCCAAGCATCTTTCATCGCTTGTGGCTCAAAACCAGGATGGCGATAAAAATCACTGTCTTCACTGATGGTGATTGCTCGCTTCAAATGCTTGGGTATTTTTTCAAACTCAATCCATTCGCGCTTAATTCCACATGGATGGATATAAGGAATGCTCCACCCACACAAACGATGACGCTCAGCCAGCTGAAAAGCAGTCACACTGGGATTGAACCACTGCCAAGCAACTATCTGTAAAAAGAAAAAAGCTTGTAACGCAAGGATGCTAGAAATAAAAACGATGATGAAATAACGTAAATATTTCATTGAATTAATAACTAGCTCTCACCGCAGCAATCGCGCCATTGATATCTAAAGGAGTCTTTTGAAGATCCAATTTACGCCAAGTCTCAAACGCAAGAGCAGCCTGCTCCACCAACATGCCCAAGCCATCAACCGCAGTGATACCCAAGGCTTTGGCATCTTGCATAAAACATGTGTCTTTACCGTAGACCATGTCATACGCCAAGGTATTAGGATGAATGATGGCTTTCAAAACATCTTTGGAAATCGGTGATGCATCGCTCAAGCCAGTGGCTGTTGCATTGATGATCAAATCATAGGAGGCATGGGAATGATGATGGTGATCAGCAAGCTCAGCCAATGACACGGCCTTTAGAGTGATTTTGACCTCAGTTGCCACATCTGAAAATTGTTGAACCAATGCGGTGGCTTTGTCATGAGTGCGATTAGCAATGCTGATACCTGCAACACCAGCGCCCATCAAAGGCTCTATCACTCCTTGGGCCGCACCACCAGCGCCCAAAATTAAGACATGGATACCATTCAAGGACGCACCGCGCTCTTTGAATAAACGTCGCAAGTCTCGCGTCAACCCTTCACCATCAGAGTTATCACACCACCACTGACCATTTTCCACCCACAACATATTTGCAGCTTTTGCAGACTGTGCACGCGGTGTTTTATGTTGAGCTAATTCATAGGCTTGTAATTTGAATGGGATGGTGACATTCAGCCCCTTACCCCCACACTCAAAAAACTCCAGGGTTGTTTTTTTAAACTCATTGAGTTCTGAAAAAATACGACCGTAATGGATTGCTTGATTGGTTTGCTTGGCAAAAACCTCATGAATCAAGGGTGACTTGCTGTGCGCAATAGGATTCCCAATCACCGCGTAGACATCTTTACCGGGGTAATCTTTGGGGTTCACTTGATCAGTCATTGCTTGGTTCATGGTGTTCATCTGTTTGAATCAGTGTATCAATTTTTCAAATCTAACTTTAGTTCACCGCCATCTCTGGTGAAGTCGAAGGTTGATACCCAATCCAATACATCAATTTGCTGTCTCATCGCATCTGTGAATCGCCCAAAAGGCGCAGCCGAACGAATGATGGCAATCGCCTGACGATCCAATTCTTGATTACCAGAAGATTGCATCACGGTGATACCTTCTTTACTGAGTCTGCCGCGCTGATCAACACTGACCATCAACACCAAACTTCCGTACAAAGCTCTACCCCCAACCCTTGGGAAGTGAGTGGTACCGTGCGCCTCAATTTGACGACGCATGGCATCGTAATACTGTGCAAATACCACCTCCTTGGCACTGGTCGCCGTCACCGCTGCACGCCTTGGTTGCTGACCTTGTTTTTGCAAACGTTTTGCCAACTCTGCTTCAAGCGAATTTGCTTCTGATGTGGCCAAAGAACTTTTACCTTGCAAGGTACTGGCTTGATTTTCTCGTCCAGCATTGATTTGCGATAACAGACGCTTTTGATCTGCCTGTATTTTTTCCAATTGCTCGGCCAGCTTTGGATCGGCACGGCGCAGTGCACTCGCTTGCCCCTCTGTTAGCTCACCACCACCGTTCAAATTAACTTGAGCGAGTTTCTTGGGATTTAATGGTGCCGTTGGGCTGCTGGCATTCACCAACACCACACTCAGTGGTGTTTTTAAGCGTCGCTCTTGCTCAGACTCGGCATGCCACTTGAACGCCAATAAAACCGCATGCAATACCAATGAGGCAAGCAAGGCATAAACGATTGGCTTTTTCCAATTTTGCCAATCGATATTAAAAAGCTTATTCAGAGGTGCTTGGCTTGACATCATTTTCAGGAACCGCTTTTAATGCATCAGCTTCTTGAGGACTATCTGAATCATCAAATTCATCTAATTCTTGATTTCCAATTGAATCAGATTGTAATAAGCCCAAATAACGCACACTTGCAACAAGAGCCAAGAAATCAATGTCCACCACTTCAATTTCAGCCCTGGCTCCTCTTGCTTGATCAGCCAACTCCGGAACGCTTAAGCGCAAAGGAATTTCTTCGACTCGAGCTTGCCCTTCCTTGAGATGTC
>Ga0222712_10003688_pt1 | contig 16492 bp, 19 predicted proteins | sample C33_657DmetaG_FD_165043 | JGI IMG/M metagenome (GOLD analysis project Ga0222712, IMG submission 165043) | Estuarine water microbial communities from San Francisco Bay, California, United States - C33_657D | ecosystem: Environmental > Aquatic > Marine > Unclassified | place: USA: California...
AACTGCTGGTTGCCCAACACGCCAAGATTCTGTGCGCCAGTAATGGCGGTCTGTAGACCCTGAAGACCGAGGCCTGCGCCGTACTGCTTGGACTGCTCGCGCAGCTGCTGCTCAGTGTTGAACTGGGTCTGACCACGGCTATAGGCATCCTGCAAACCACGGGCTTGGATGTCGCCTTTTTGCGTGGCGAGATTGCGTGCGGCTTCAGCGTCCATGATGGCCTGACGGCTACCACCAAACGCACCGGCTTGAACGGCTTGAGCGCCGCGCTGTGTTCCTGCAATGTCGGCTGCACGCTGTGCTTCACGCTGCTGGATGTCCACCACATTCTGCATGTAGGGGTCCATGTACTGACCGGCTTGCGCGCCAAACTGACCTGTAGCGTACGGGTCGTAGGAGGTGTTCATCGCCCGACCTGCGGCTTGACCGGCGATGCCGATGCCCTGACCAGTGGCTGCCGATGGGGCCATGGTTGTGGCACCCTGAAACGCCTGCTGCTGCAGCGGTGTGAACTGCGCAATCCGCTCGCCCTTGTACGCTTGGTATGGGGCAGAAGCCAGCGCAGAGCCTTTACCAAGAACTTCCTGAGCATAAGGGATTGCCCAAGGTGGAAGGTCTTGGGTCTGTGTCGTGCTGGTTGGCTGGCCACCGCCACCGCCACCGTCGTCGCCTTGAGGATTGCCCAGAGGCAACATCTTGCGTTTCATGTCCAGAATGTTCATAGCTCAATCCTCATCACATTGTGGGTCTTCTCAAGACCCATTTTTTCGTACATGGGCACCAAGTTGTCTTTGCACCAGCACTGTGCTTTTGTGGCCCCGTTCAGGCGCATCCAGTTCATGGCTTCTTCAAAGACGTGCTTGCGGACAATACTTTTGCCGCCCATTAAGTGTGCGTGTGCCACGCGGTGCATCGGCAGGTCTTGGAAACTGATCGTCACAGCGCCTGTGATGCCCTCACCCGGCTCTTCCCAAACCAACAGGCTATAAGCGTTCGTGCGAACGCCGTACTCCACTTGCTCGATTGTGATCGAACCGGGATCAATGTCGATGGCTTTTTGCAGCAACGGGGCAGCAATCGGCCAGATGGACGGCAGCAGGCGGGGTTCGACGTAGTGCAGTGGCATGGTTATGCGGGGAGAAACTTGTTTGACTTGCTCACATTATCCACCCAAGGGATAACTTGCAGGTTGTTTGGTACATGCAGTCCCGACACCTTTTTACCCTGCAATGGCAGGACGTGGTCAACATGCCAAGAGAACCCAAACAGCTTTGTACGCAGAGCAGCCAGATCGTAGGCTTGCTCGATCATCCAAAGATCATCAGCGGTAAGCCATGTAGGAGTGCGATGCATTTTTGCTGCGTGGCGCTTGGCATCATTTGCTCTAGTGTTCGCCTTCCCATGCGGCGTCTGTTTATATCGGCGCTTTACTTCTGGGTTTGCAGTTTCTGGTTTGCGACCAACCGCAGCCCTGCGCGTATTAGTTTTTTGACGCCGCGCAGCAGCCCACTCTGGATTCTGCTTCAGCTTTTCGTAGGTCGCCTTCTTTTCTGCAAGACGCGCCTCCTTTGTCCTGTAGTAGTATTCTTTTCGTTTTGCGTAAATTTCCGCAAGCTGCTCCGGGGTTTTTGCGGCCCAGCGACGAGAGTTCCCACCCCCAACTGTAGCGCTGCGCTTAACTTTGGCTTTAACGCAATCAGAGCAAGCGCGGTCTTTGACGTACCGATACGTCGTATGCCCGTGTTTACACGCAACCCCTGTGAAGTAGAGGTTGCGCCCCATGCTTTTGGCTTCAACCAAGGATTTAGGCAGGAAGCAGATTTCTTGCTTTTGCATCAAACGCCACCTTGTTTTTGCCCGTTGTTTTTGCCCGCGCTTTCTGAACGCGGTCCATCATGGCATAAAGTTGCCGTGCGCCTGCTTCAGTCGAGCCGTTGCCCAGCTCCGAAACTATACGCGAAGGTATTACAAATTCTCCGTCGGCTAGTCTTGCAGGCCTCTTGTCGCCGATTGACGCCGGGATGTCATCACTCGTCCCGTTTCCCGGACCTTTCAAAAGACGACCGCCGTCCGAGTAGTCACCAAGGTGGCTTACACCGCCTTGAGCCAGAGACAACAAGCCGCCGCTGGCTTGGCCGCCGTTCATGTTTTCGTAGCTGTAGCCCGGAGTGGTTGTTGCTGGCGCAGCGTACGGCACCCACTTTTTGGGAGCAGCTGCCGCAGTAAACGTGCCGGTATTGGGATCAAAGGTGTAGGGCTTAATCAGGCCGCTGGTGTCCTCTTCCCAGTAGCCGCCAGCGCCTTGATTTTCGGAGCTTGGGGTTTGTCCAAGGTTACCAAAAATACGGTTGAACGGACTTTTACTTGTCGGAGTCGGTGCAGCTTGCACGGTGGACTGTACAGGCGCAACGGCTGCCGGGGCTGGCGCAGGGGCTCTTGAAGGAGCAGGCATCTGGCCCATCAGGTATTTGAACGCATCACCGGACTGGCCGGACATGGTGTAGTACGGGTCTTGCGCTACGGGCTGTACAGCCTGCACCGCTTGGGCGGTTTGCGTTGGGCTACGACGGCCGTTTGCAAAAGGATCGGAGGCGTTATCCGTACTTCCGCCTCCGGCAAACATCTGCCCACCGTTGACCATCACGGTCTCGGCTTGGTTGCGGTTCGACATGGCTTCGATTGGGCCGATGTCCATCAGGCCGCCACTGGCAGCTTTGCGCTCGGTGAACGTGGGGTTGAGGTAAGTGCGCTGCCCGGTGTAAGCCCCGGTGTACCCTTCTTCGGGATTCGCTACTGGGTTGTAGCTGAAGTCGTAGTTGCGTGCCTTCGTTTCTGGTGGGGGCGTCACTTGTTTTGGCTTCATCGACTCTGCCAAAACCGGGGCAAAACCTGCCAAACCGTACTGCATCAAGCCTTTGGTTCCGCCCACACCTGTAGCCTCAACACCCTTAGAGGCGGCATTGCCCATAAAGGCTTCACGACCCGCTTCGGTGCCCAAGTTTTTAGCGCCTTGGAACATCTGGGACACATTGTCGGAGAATGTCGGCGGTGCTTTTGTGACGGTTTGCACAGCGGCTGGGAGTGGTTGAGTGGGGTTGACGGGCGACGCAATTGGTGCCGCAGTCAAGTTGGCGTTGGGGTACGCGCCCATCCCGGCGTCAAGTGCGCTTGCGCCAATGTTGCCTGTCGGCATAGCGCCCATGCCCGCATCCAAAGCGCTTGCACCAACAGCCTCGGCAGCGCCAATAGTTCCGGTTGGCATAAGACCCATACCTGCGTCCAGAGCACTCAAACCTGTGCCTGCAGCGCCAGCACCAGCAGCTCCCGCACCCATCAAACCGCCAGCCAAACCTGCGCCGCCGTACGCACCCAGACCCGCCATCAGACCTTTTTGCAAGCTGCCGGTGGCCACGGTCATACCGCCGCCAATCATCATTGCAGCCATCGGAGCGCCGACACCTGTAGCAGCCAAAGCCGCGCCCGCTACCATGGGTAGGATGCTCGACAGGAACCCCGCTTCGGCCAGACCTGTGTCAGGGTTGACGGTCAGTGAGCCGCCGTGGGCTTTGGCAAGCGCCTGCAGGCCAGCCACTTCTTGTGGGGCCATGTGGACGAGGGTGGTGTCCGGCCCCCTGCCACGGGAGGCAAGATGTTGTGCGGCAAGTTGTAGGCTCATGTTTTGACTTTCAAGACGTTCCCGGCAGTGCTGTCATAGTAGACGTCGCCCACTCGGAGGTTACTCAAATCCGCCTCGCTTGGCAAGCTAAGCGTGAACGTATTCGGGTTTGCAGGGTCGGGCTGGATAAAGCTCAGCGCCGCCACAATGTTGCCGCCAGTTCGCTGCGTTGCCGCAGTCATGGGTCCGGCGTTGTCCAGCTGGTTGAAATACAGCCTCAAAACGCTCGTCAGCTGGTTAATGAACTGCGCGTTGTATTCTACCGGAGCGACCGGCAGGAAGGGGGCTTTGACGTTTTTCTGAGCCATGGCTTACCTGCGGCCGTCGGGTCGAATGTCGAGCGAAGGAACGCCCAGCTGCCACTGCACACCCAAGCCGTCAGAGCTGATGCGGAACGCCATCTGGCGACCACGGACCCGGACATACACGATCTCGGTGAACTGCTGCACGGTGTAGTTGCGCTGCGCTTGGTAGTTCTGCGTGCTGGTCACGGTGGTGGAGTCGGATGTGTAGTTTGCACCGGGGTTCTGACGGGGTTTGAGCGTCATGGTGACGGACGGGTTGTTGACCGTCGAGCCATCAAATGTGACGTCCGGGATCATGCGCCAGACAAAGCCGTAGTTGTGGCCATCGCCAATGTTCGCGTCTGCGGACTGGATGTACGCGCTGATCGGGCTTGGCGGGTTGGTCGTAGCGTCGTCCACACCGTCTTCGTGGTAGATCAACTGGCCATCGTAGCCTGCAGCCGATGGGAAGTCGCGCAGGGGTGTGTCCAGCCACGCGGTGCGAGCCAAATTGCCGTAGGACCAGATTTTCTCCAAGTGGTTGTAGACCACATAGCGGTCGATGGCCGTCGAGTTGGCCGAGCAGTAGAACCACCAGATTTCGTTGAAGCCCTCGTTGGTGCCAGCAAAGAACTGATACTGCTGCTGCAGGTTGATGTCGCCAAAGATGTACTGGCGCAGGGGGCAATACAGCGTCTCCACCCGGCCGGAGTACATGTAGAACTTGTCCAGACCCATCCAGTACGTGATGTTGGACGCGGTGGCTGTGACGTTCGGGCCAGCAATCGAGGTGTTGTCGCCCATGATCTGGAAGCCCCAGACATACGGTGGGCCAAGGTACTGCATGGAGTACACGGCTGCATCCGTCCAGACCAAGATTTCCTGACGAGTCTGCTGGTGCGCCACGATGGACGAGCCGGTGCTCAGTCGGTAACTGCCCGCTTGGTTGGTGGCATCCGGGGTCCACACGGCGTAGTTTTCTTGATCTGACCAGCGAATCAGCAACGGGTCTTGTACGGCCGATCCATAGTCGTTGCAGCCAAAGGCAATGACAAAACGGGAAGCATCCGACACCGCTATAGAGTTTGCCACCGTTGGGCAGTCGTCATCAGTGGTGTACGGCGAAGGGCTCGTGGATGACAGCAGTACTGCGCGGTCGTAGACTGTTGGGCTGACGTTTACTTTCCACAAGTAAATTCCACCGCCTCGCGGATTGATGAGGAGGTCTTGGCCGTAGTTATCTTGACTCCACAGGCGAAGCTGCAAGTCAACACCAAGCCCGGCAGAAGCAGCAGCGCCCCAGCCAGTAGCGCCGCTGTATTGGTTTACCGTAGTACCCGAGGCATAAGCCAGAGCGGTACTACCAACCCCGCGCACGCAACCTGTAAAAGTTGTGCTTGTTTTGCCTGAATAGGTGATGTATTCCCCACCAATCCCGATTGCCCCAGAGGCAGCGAACCCCGTGGTAGAAACAACGGTAATGGTGGTGGCGCTTGAACTCAGTGAACCATCTAGCGTGGTGAAAGCCGAAATAGTTGTGGTGCCGCCCCAACCGCCCGCGCCCCAACCAACGCCAACCGTGAAAATCTCACCGCCAACGGAAACTTGATACGCAAAGTCGGCAGTGCCAGTGGTTCCAGAAGACGTGGCAGGGGCGGATACAGTGATGCTGTACGTGGCGCTGTCAATGTAGGTGATCCTGAACTCTTGGTTCAAGGCTGCCGCTGGGATGCCGTTGATAGCGCCGCCAACGCCGGAGATCGTCACGAAGTCGCCAGTCTGCCCGCCGTAGCCTGCGTCGTTGATTACCACCGTCGTGGAGCCATTGACCGTGGTGAAGGCGTTTGACGCAACCGCGCTTTCGAGTCGAATCGGCGTGATGTCGTAGAAAGCGCCGCCAGCGGTCTGCTGGATGTAGTACTTCAGGTTCGTGCCGATGCCCATCAGGTTGAAACCAGACAGCGTGACCCAGTTCCACAAAGAGCGTGCGACACCCCAGTACGAGCCTGCTGGCGGCTGCAGAGTTGCTTCGGCCGAGCCGGAATCTTTCGTCCAGCCACCGATCTTTTCAGGGAAGCCGGAGCGAAAGCGCACCTTGTCCATCTCGAACCATGTGCCCTCATTGGCCAGTGATGTCGATTCTCGGTTTACCCCGGGGCGGAGCAGTAGCTTTTGCAGCGGCATGATGTCCTCTTAGGTGAGCACAGCCAGCGCGTGGTTGATGTGCTTGATGCGGTCTTCGAGGCCGATTGTCCCACCGTTGATCTTCTTTGTCATCCCAGTGTAGTCCTTGGCGTCAGCTTCCTTATTCAGGCCGCGCTTGTTCCAATACCACGCCGCACTCAAGGCTGCGTACTTGGGGGATAGGATCAGGTCAGGGGAGTGGATGAAGTCTTCGCCCAGCGCATCGCCGCACAGGGTGTAGTTGTCCTTGCCGGTCAATTGGATGAGGCCACGGCCCTTGTACAGGCTGCCTTCCCCGGTTTCTTCCGTACCGTTGCCCATCCGCCCGCCGTAGACCTTGTTGGCGATCTTGTCGGGGTTGCGGTGGTAGGGCTTGGCAGCCTCCAGTGATGGGAAGCGGCTTGGCCAAACCCGGCACAGGCTCTCTGCGCTGTAGTTCAGGTTCTCTTGCAGGGTCTTGAAGTTGCCGGACTCATGGGCACACTGGCCGATGAAGGCAGCCATCCGCAGGGGGGTGTTGATCTCGTACCGCTGGAAGGCCTCATTCAAAGGCTCCAACCAGTCGTCGTCGATGTGCAGTTCTTTGAGCTGTTCAGCGGTAATCATTTCATGTCCTTGAGTTTTTGAATTTCGTCAGCTTTGTCTTTGGAGCCTTGGGAGCTTCCACGGTGGAAGTTGAGCACCGTACCGGCCAGCGTCCACAAAGAGCCCAGCGCAGTGTAGGCCAGCGCCTTATTGGCATCCGGCACACCCTTGAAGAAGATGATGAACGTCATGAACAGCGCCCCACCGACAATCATCATGTCGATGATGTATGCCACGTTCTTTGCCAGCACGGAAGCCACGGAGGACTCCTGAATCTTGGCGTTCATGTCCCGGGCGCTGGCGGTGTTGGCGTTGTGCAGCTCGAACTTCTTCACGTCGATTTCCGCAAGTTTCGCAGCCGCTTCAGGGTCTGCTTGGATGGCCTGCGTGACCGCCTCAACCGTGTCCTCGACACCCAGCTTCTCAGCAATCGCCTTGACCGCCATGCCACCCAGAGGGCCAGTAACAGCAGTGGCCAGCATTGGTGCCACATTTTTAAGCAGTCCTGCAAGAATGTCATTCATCAGTTTCCCCTTTTCGTCAGCATGGCGCTGGCAATTTCCAGCATGAATTTTATCTGTTCGAGGCTCTCGGGCTGCTGCGTCCACCCCACGGTGATCTGACCCACAAAGCGGTGGTTATCCGGTGGGACGCTGACGCGGCAGGTAAAACCCACGCCCTTCTCGATGTACCACAAGCCCACTTCAGACTGCGCGTAGCGGTACTCACCGCAAGGAATCTCGTTGGTCATCAGCTTGATGATGTCGGCATTGTTGGCTGCGTTCTGGCTGAACAGCCCCACGTCGATGTCCTCGATGCTCTTGTCCCTGCCGTCCTTGGTGTAGGCTTTGTACAGCACCCGGCTGCCGAACAACGGGTTGACCTTGAACACGGCCACCACGGTTGCACCGGTTTTTTTGAACAGCATGGCGCTGGCCTCATCCACCCGGCCGCTGTTGATCTCGGGTAGCTTCTTGGACTCCTTGTAGGCGTCGCGCATGAACTCTTGGTTCTGCCACAGGAAGTAGCCAGAGAAGGCCACCACGCCCATGATGAGGATGGCGAACAGCTTGAACGGCGAGTCCACATACCCAAGCACCTTGTCTAGGGTTGAGTTGGCGTTCAGCTTCTCGTCGCTCATCGCAGGTGCAGCATGTACAAGACGATGCCGTAAATAATTAGACCCGCCAAGATGGCTGTCGCCATGCCTATAACAATGAACTCAACAAGTTTTGCAGCGCGTTCTTTGCGCCGAAGGATTTCACGGGCAGCCTCTTCCTTGGCCTCGCGTCGGCGGCGGGATGCGGCGGCTTGAAACTTGACCCAGTCATCCCACATGCCCGGACGGCCTGCGTAGACCATGCGCTCGCGCAGCTCTTCTTCCTGCTGCTTGAGTTGCTCCAGCGCCATGAACTCTTCCATGTCGGAGCCGCCACCCTTCTTGGTGGCTTTCTCTTGGATGACCGCCTTGTTGTCAAAGTAGTCAAAGACCCGAGAGCCGAGCGCAGACAGCTCCTTGCCATTGGCCAGAGCACCCTTGATTACCGCAAAAGCGGCATTGGCAGCGGCGAGTTCAGCTAACATTTTCAGTTCCTTGCAAACTGCTTATTTGCGGCGCGTGCTGCTCACCAATTGCTGCGCCTTTCCAGTTTACGACAACGCTCGTTGGCTTTACGTCGTCGGGCCACTTCTCAAGACTCAGAAACGCGGCACCTTTGGGGCCTGTATGTAACGCGTGCGTGTGTGCGTCTGTTATTTTGGGGCCCATAGCGCCGAAAGCGGGGCTTGTGCCATTAGGAGCGGGGGCATGAAACGGCCCGATTTTTACCGGGACCCCGTCGTATGATGGGGTTGCATCCCCTCCCCAAAACAGGATCATATTTTCTACCCGTGGGTGGCTGTGTTCTGGGCAGCTGGAGTTTGGCTTAATCAAATACACCTCGGCCTGAAACTGCCCCTGACGGAACAGCACATAGCTGTAGCTGTTCTCCGTAACGTACACGCAGTCTTCAAACGGGGGGCGCACGGGATACGCGTTTGCTTTATACCAAGCGGCAAACTCTTCAAGAGTCCCTGTGGTGTTTGGAAAAACAAGCTGCATTGCACACCTTTACATGACCGCAGCAGCCACGGGCTTTTTAAGCGTCACGTCGGCGTACCCTGTGTATGCAAGGCAGTCGGGATTGAACCGACGAATCAATGCGTCGTGTTTCGGCCCCGCCGTAAAGCCTTTCCAGCGAGCGCCAATGGTGGACACTTCAAGACCCTCATCCCACTTTTGCGCGGAAAAAAGCGCAAAGCCCGCAGTGTTTGCACGCTCTCGAATACCTTTTCCGTGAGTTTGCCCTTCCCGCTGAACGCGGGACTGCAGCATGCTGTGCGTCAACGAGCCCCAGCCAGAGCTTGGGACTTCGATGTTCTCTACCCCCGGATGCGAGTGCACAGGAATGATCGGGTCTGGGTGGATAAAGTACATTTCAAACTGATACCGCCCATGCCGAAACAAGCAAGTTGCCGTAGCGTCGTCCGATAGAAAAACTTCGGTGGTGTCTGGCAAAAGAATGGGCATTCCCGCAGCCAAATACCACTCAGTAAAGTGCACCAAGTCGGAAAACTCGGGCACGTCCTCGGGCAGAATGTTACGCATTGCTGGAGGTGCTGGCCGCCAAAACATCAAAAAGCGCTGCGCCTTCTGGGACCATGTCCGGCGCAATGATGTCACCAGTCGGTTCGCGTAATGCATGGACGCAGTAGGCCACGGTTTGTTCCGAAACGGCCACCAAGGTGTGCCGCGTGTTTGCCTCAATGTAAATCATGCTGGGGGCGGTGAACACGGTTTCTTTGTCGCCTACCGTCACAGACATGCTGCCTTTCGCAAGAAGCGTCATGTGGTCGAACGGGTGCTCATGTCCAAATTCTTGATCCCCTGCTGCCGCAAAAACCATTTGCCGCACAAAGACGTTAGCGACGGTTCCGATGTTTACTGTTGGTGCTGTCATGGCAATCCTTTAAGTGTTTGGTCCAAGCCGAGTGACTTCGATGCGACCCGTGGCCTCGGTTGGAAATATGGCGCTCGCACCGGCAGGGCGTCGAAGCCTTGGGCGTTTCGGGAAAACAGTTACCGGAAGCACAGGCTTTAGTATGGGGGCGGGGGCCACCGTAAATTGTTGCACCCAAACTCCACCCACTTCCGCCGGGGGTAACTCAACCGCAACGGTCTCCGAAGAAAGTTCAGGGAGCACACCCTCATACACCGGCTCGTATGTGTCCGGGCAGGCAAAAACATCCCCGATCTCTGGGTGATCCAAGCGCACATCCCCTTGAAACCTTGGGTACTCTCCGGTAGATTTTTTTCGGTATGCGTATGTGTTCATATATTCACCGTCGATACTGTGAGGGAACCGGGGGTAGCCGAAACTGGCGTGAATGCCACCGGAGCAGCAGGAGAAATGCTGGATATAGCAATTGTTGCGTTTGTAGTGGAACCTACCGCAGCAACCGTTAAAGAACTTGCTGCATAAGTAAATGTTGCGCCCCCTACTGCGTAGGTTCCCGTACCAGAACCGTCGGTCTGGACCGATAACACGCCGGACTCGTACCGGGGGTCATATTCGTCGCTGTAACCGAAAGTAAAGGCTACTGTTAATACCCCGTCGGCCCCGCCAACAATACTGAGTTCCCCTTGCGCAAAAAATATGTTGGGGATCAGCCCAGTAGCAATCACGCCAGTAAGTTGGCGTTGCCAAATTAGCGTTCCGCTGGAGTTAAACTTAAACAGGTATATTGATACGTTTGTTCCTATACACACGCAGTACACGTCTCCGGTGCCCGTTACAGAAACTACACCCCGCCCCCCAGCCGTTGTATTACCTAACGACCTTGCCCACTGAAATGCCCCTGCAGAGTTGTAAAAAGAAAGACAGGCAGTGGGGTAGGTATCGGACAACACCGCAAAAGTACCGCTACTATTACAGTTGCAAACGGGGGTCCCTCCCCCGCCACCGATGGGTCTGGTTGTTGTTTGAAACAACTCAGTGCCTGAAGAGTTAAATTTAATAACCCGCTGAGTACCGGAGTCGCCGCTATTAACAATTGTTGCGTAAAGATTACCGGCACCGTCAGTGCATTGCGGGTAAATGGGGCTGTTTGCCCTGTATTTAGTCCACCGTACTGTAGTCAGTGATGAGTTTAACGCAGTAAGTATATATTCAGTAGAGTTTGCACCGATTGGAGTAAAAGCCCCAAAATAGACATTTTCAGAAGCATCCAATACAACTTTACCATAATTTCCAGTATTATAACCCGGCACGTAGCATTGCGCAACAAACTGCATATTGGAATTTAGTTTTGTAACCCCCACACGCAAAAGGCCCGCATTAAAAAAGTTAGTCCCGATAAACAAATTGGATGTTGTGGAAGAAGTAGCCGAAAGATCGAAGCCGTTTAAAGTAGCGCTACCCGGCCCACGAAAAGCCGTACGCGAGCGTATGCCGGAGTTTAAGTAGTATTTTGTAAACTCTAAATTAGAATTACTGGCGTTTTGGCTCACTGAATAAAAAGCATTTGCCAGTTGCGGCTGCCTGCTAAAATAGAAGCCGTAAGAAGTAGGGGCGGCTGTAAAGTTTGCGGAGGTGTTTGTCAGCATGATGAACGTCCCGCTTTTTGACGCCAAAGACGACACGCTGAACGCTGACCCGGACGCGCTACTATTGCTGGCAAGTGATCGAACCCGGTCGTTATCCAACGAAAGTGCTGCCGTGGCGGCGTTGCCCAAGTTGGTGTTTACCGTGCTCAGCGCGATATTTGTTGCAGGTATGGCCATGCGATTTCCTTACAGTGTGCCAAAAGCGGTAACGTCGCCAGCTATTACGACGTTACCGTCTGGATCAAGCCGCATTTTACTTACGCCATCGTGCTTGAAGTACAAGTACACCCCCACCTGAAGAACCTGCCAGTTTGCAGTTGTAAGGCTTCCTGTCGTACCCTCAATGTACGTGTTCTGAAACGCAAAATTTGTTCCGTCCGACCACACTGTAACCGTTTTCCCGGCGGGGATTGCTACGCCCGTACCGGCAGCAGTCGTATTTCCAATCACGGTCGAGTTATAGATCGTGGCGTTGTGGCTGCTGGCGTTGTAAATGACGTAGGTCTTCTCGGCCGGAGGGGCATACACACTGAAGGCCGCGCCTGTCGTGGTGGTCAGCGCAAGGGTCATGTTGCGTGATTGATCCGGCGCACCGTTGAGTGCAGTCAGTGCTTGATTGGCCGACGTAATCGACACCGAGGTGTAGCCCGCAATTGCGGACTCAATCAACCCGCCAAGGTTGGTGTTGGTCGTGTTGCCCCACGTACCGGCCTGATCGCCCGTGGTGATGAGTTCAATCCGAAGACTTGGTGAGTACGTGCTCATGGTGCGTTACCTTTTGTCAATTGTGCCACGAGGGCCTCCAGCGCGTCCAGTCGATCCATGGTTTCAACCAGCGCAGGGAATGCGAGCACCCCCAGTTTTTCGTAGTCCACCGCCAAAGAGCCGTCAGGTCGAGTGCGAACGGCGCGGGGGAAAACCCTTAGAACATCCTGCGCGATTACACCAAAGTCCTGCTTCTGGATGAAATACCCGTCGGCTCCGCCGTGGTCCGCAATGTACGCGTCAGTCCAGTCAAAGAACTTGCCGCCAATCGCCCGAACAATACCGCTGGCATCCGCGATCTCGGTAATATTTTCCTTGAACTTTCGGTCTGAAGAGTAGTAGGCCGTGACGTTGTTGGTTGCGCGAATTTCACCTGTCGTGCCGGACGCAGCGGTGCCCACGCCAAACGATCCAAACTGGACGCTCGAACCGGTAGCAATACTTTGCGGCAGTGACAGTGTGACTGCGCCTGTTGATGCGCTTGCGACGACTTGGTTGGCTGTGCCTGTGATGGAGGTAACACCACCGCCGCCGGAGCCGTTTGCTGCCGCCGTGATACGCCCTTGCGCGTCAACAGTGATGTTGGCTGTTGTGTAACTGCCTGCCGTTACTGTGGTATTGGCCAGCGCAATTGTGCCGGTTGTCGTGATGGTCCCGCCAGAAAGCCCTGTTCCTGCAACAATGCTTGTCACTGTGCCGGTGCCTGTGCCTGCACCGATGGCCGTACGGAATGACGCGGCGTCCAAGGAAGAAACGGTGTTGTCGGCGTTGAATCGCGGGAACGCAATCGCCGCTACGTTGGTGATTGTGAACAGGTTTGCGCCAAGCGTTGTCGCACCGAGATTTGTTCGGGCCGCTGTGTCTGTGGTTGCTCCCGTGCCGCCGTTGGCGATTGCAACCGTGCCTGTGACGTTTGCGGCTGTGCCAGTTGTGTTCTGGTTAAGTGTTGGGACGTCAGCGGCTTGGATTGCAGACATGACGACGTCCGTGCCGTCTCCTCGCAGATACTGGCCCGAAGTGACCGAACCTGCCAAAGCGTCAATTGCTGCCTGACGAGTCGTTTGCCCTGTTCCGCCGTTGGCGATTGCAACCGTGCCTGTGACGTTGGTGGCGTTGCCGCTCAATGTGGCCGTGATTGTGCCCGCGCTGAAATCGCCCGAGCCGTCCCGGGCAACAATTGCCGATGCGGTGTTTGCACTGGTGGCTGTTGTCGCGGAGTTGGGGATGCTGGTCGAAGCCGTCATGGCCCCTGTGCCATTACCGTACACATACCCCGTCAGGGTTGTGGCCCCCGTACCGCCGTTGGCCACTTGAAGTGTTCCATCAACATGCGTTTGGAGGCCGATCTTTCCCCAAGCAGGGGCAGTGCCCACGCCGCCGGACAGCAGGGCGTTGCCGGAAACTATGTCCGCCAGCTTTGCCAGAGAAGTTGTCGTATCCGCGTACAGCAAGTCGCCCACAGCGTACGAAGACTGGCCAGTGCCACCGTAAGCAGCAGCAATAACGCTGCCATTCCAAGTGCCAGCAGCAAGAGTGCCGACGCCAGTAATCCCAGTGTACGATCCGTTAAGACGCGCAACAGGGAGCGTTCCTGATGTGATGTTTGCTGCATTGGTTGTGTCCGTTGTTGCCGATGCCGCCAAGCCTGAAACGGCCGCAGAAGTTATGGTGATGGCCGTGTTTGTAACGGACGTGACCTGCCCCTGCGCGTTTGTCGTGAAGACTGGGACTTGTGAGGCTGAGCCGTATGTGCCCGCTGTACCGGTGTTGGCGATGTTGAAGGTGTAGGTTGGCGACTCGCTCAAACCCGTGCCCGCCGTGTAGGTGATCGGCGCAGAGAACTGCTGGAAGACAAGCGCTGTTGTTCCAAGGGTGATAGGTGGTGGAGTCTGCTGCACCCAAGCGGTGTTAATGTTTGCCGCGCCGCCGGTTACCAAGAAAAAGTCGCCTTCATCAATCTCGTTAACGCCGGTGCCAACGGAATCAAAGTCTGTTGCCCGAGTCAGGATGTAAGGCGTTCCAGCGGAGCCGACCTGCGTGACGACGTATACCCCGTTGTTTGCACCAGCCGCTTCGTTTTTAACAAGAATTCGGTTTGTGGCAACAGTCAGTGTTGAGTCCACCGACAGAGCGCCGTTGGAGTTACCGGTCAGCGTTGCCCCAACCCCGGAGGTGCCGTTGTTGTACGTGTTTGCAGGCAGGGCTGCTGTAGTGGCCAGCTCTACGGCTTCATGGAAATGAATGCCTGATGCAATAGCGTCGGCGTACTGCTTGTTAACGATGTCCGTGTTGTTGACTGGGGCCGTGGAGACTGTGCCCGCTGTGATGTTGGCCGTGGTGATGTTGGCCGTGCTCGCGCCAAGCGTGCCGATGTCCAGAACGGCCACAGCAGAACCTGCAGCGTCCAAATACACAGCGCGTTCCGCTGGGTACGTGACAAACACGTCTTTGTTGCCAGCCGAAAAGTTGACCAAGCTACCAGCGTTACTTGACTCAAACACCGTGTCACGCGACAAAGTAAATGTGCCAGCGGTATCAGTTACCGTGCCCTTGCCGACTTCCCACTCGTTGCCAGACTGCAATGCAATCGTGTAGTAGGTTTCGCTGCCGTTACCAATTGCCGCAAAAGATTGATACCCGTTGGCTGCAACACCAAGCGTAAATGTTCCAGTGCCTGTTGTGGTAGCGGAAACTTTGACTCGGTCTTTTAAAACGATGGCCATGTGTGCCTCTTATGTCTGTGTTTGCACTATGTGCCAAGTGGTGGTCTGGCTGCTGTTTACGTTGCCCCAGTTTGCATTCTGTGCATCATTGATGACTTCCCAGAGAAGTCGCCCAACAAACTGGTCCGCAGCCATTGTGCTGTTAGTGATGGTAGCGAAAAACACAGCACTTGCCAAGAACGCATCGACGGCCAACGCGGTCTCGCTAACTTGTGCGCTGAATATTGAGGGCTCAACCAGCGCGGACATTGCCCCCAGCGCAACTTCTGAAACTTGCGGTGTAAAGTCTGCCTGCGCTGCGGCGCTGTCAGCTGCCTCGAATTCATCGGCTACTAAAGCGGAAAATCCCGCCAGAGCGCTTGCGGCGGCGCTTGCAAAAACAGACTCGGCGGCAGTTGCACCAAACGTAGATGCAAAGACGGCCACACTGTCGGATGCTCCTGAACTGTCCGACTGCGAACTGACAAAGTCCATCAGCGCAGCAGGAAATGCAGAAACGGCTGCAGACACGTCAATGTCGCAGTCGTACTCAATTCCTGCTTCGCCTGTTGCCCCCAACGGGGCCGCAGCAAGTGGTGCGAACCCGAGCACTGGGTGTCCCCGTTACGCCGCGTTGAGGCTGAAAGTGTAGGTGACGTTCAGGGTGTCGCCGGACACCACCGTGCGGTCGCCGGGAGACTGGAAATCCGCCTCAGATATTAACAACCCCGATGTACCGCTGGCCACTGTGCACAAGAACGCGCCCGCCACAACACCCCCAGCACCCGAGATACTGAATGAAGAAGGCGAAGCGCTGCTGCTGATAACCGAGGGGTCGGCCGTGGTTGCAGTGCCGAAAGTCACAGCTTTGCGTGAGCCAGAATAGTCGGTGTACTCGGTCCATCCTGCATGCGAGGCCAGTGTGTCGGCTGCCGCGTATGAAGTGCTGGAACTTGGGCCGAGCACCAACCCCAAGAAGAACGCCGCCGTGTAAGCAGAGCCCTTGAAGTATTGGGTGTTCATGTTCTGCAGGCCCTCGTTGACCACGAGGTTGTGCATGCTGTCTTCCCATTTCAGGTTGCCGTCTTTGTCGAGGCACTGAACGTGGTACACACCGCCAGCTTGGGCAGTTGTGGAGAAACCTGTCTTTGCAACCAAACCTGCTGCTGCAGCGTCGCCGGAATGCGCTTTGTCGTTGAACATGTAAAACTCCTTTTAGGAAATACGGATCAGCGCACTGGTCGCTGTGTTGGCGGGCATCTGCACCGTGAATGTTGTGGTGGCGGTTTTATCCGACCCGAAGTCCAACACTGCAATAGCTTTGTTGCTCTTGCTGGCATTGTAAATGAGGGCTCCGCGAGCGGTGAACGCGGCGGGGTTCCAAGACGGGTCAGCAAAGTCTACGTAAGCGGTTGTGCCAGAAGTCAGCACCGTTACACCAGTCAGCGTCTTGCCGCCCGCTGTGTAGCCCGTGCCGGACGTCTCGCCCGTTGTTGTGTACACCGTGGTGGCTGCGCCCAAATCGGCCGTGGCCAAGAACAGCGCCATCTTGATGGTGTCGGTATCGAGGTCATGCACGCCCAGCAGGATGTCCTGCTTGAAGCTCGTGGTGAGGGTTTGGTCAAATGCCATATCAAGTCACCGCCTGTCG
>Ga0222712_10003689_pt1 | contig 16490 bp, 26 predicted proteins | sample C33_657DmetaG_FD_165043 | JGI IMG/M metagenome (GOLD analysis project Ga0222712, IMG submission 165043) | Estuarine water microbial communities from San Francisco Bay, California, United States - C33_657D | ecosystem: Environmental > Aquatic > Marine > Unclassified | place: USA: California...
TTGAAATCAAATTAAAATAACATATATGCAAACACTTACATTCAACACAACAACAAAAGAAGTAAAATTACTATCAGGTCCAATGGGGACTTCACTCGTATTAGAGTCTTTTGAAAACGTATCAACCGTAAAATGCTCCGAATTAGGATTTTACGAAATCATGCAAAAACAAGACATGGAAACAAACTCATCAATCCCTGTTTTGAGAGTTCCAATATCTAACACAAACATGTTAATTACAAAATAATTAGATAATGAAAAACAAATTAGTAAATTTTCTAATTGCTATTATTATATCAATAATGGTAATTGAGGGAATACAACTTGGATTTTACTTTATGACATTATCCGACACCGTATTCTTTTATTTGGGATTAACAATAGTTGCAGTAATTGCATTTCTTGTTGGTTGGTTTATCATCAAAGAATTAAATAAAATTTTTACTGAAGATGAAAAAATTGATGGTGATAAAGAATAATCCATTATCTTTGTAACACATTTTAAAAACAATATAAAAAACAATTATGACAAAAAGTAAATTAGTATTAGGGTTAATCATCGGAATCTTTATGATGATTTTCATGTTAAATTCATGTGAACGTATTGACGCAGGACACGTAGGGGTAAGAGTTAATTTGTACGGAACAGGTAAAGGTGTGGGAGATATCACTGAGTGTACTGGATTTGTATTCTACAACCCAATCTCAACAAAAATTTATGAATTCCCAACATATATTCAACACAAAGAATATGTTAAAACTGAAGATGACGATAATTCTTTTGTAGTTAACTCAAAAGATGGTAGTGAATTCCACGTAGCACCAATTGTAAACTACTCAGTTCAACGAGAAAAAGTTCCATTCATTTTTGGAAAATATCGTAGAACATTGGAATCTATTGAAGAAGGGTTTTTGAAGACAACTATCTACGACGCATTCCGTATGACAGCAAACTCTTACACCGCAGAAGAGTTAATCTCAAATCGTCAAACATTTGAAAATAAAGTAAGAGCAAAATTAGATGATGATTTACTTAAAGAAGGTTTTGTAATCAATCAGTTAACTTCTAACTTGGGTTACCCTGAAACATTTAAGAAAGCGATTGAGGCTAAAAACAACGCGGTACAACAATCTTTAACCGCTGAAAATCAAGTAAAAACTGCTGAAGCAAATGCCAAGATTCAGGTTGCAAAGGCAGAAGGTAACGCACAAGCAATGTTGGCAACCGCAAAGGCAGAAGCTGAATCATACAGATTGAAACAATCATCAATTACACCAATGTTATTACAACAAATGTGGATTGAGAAATGGAATGGTCAAATGCCAACAACACAATTGGGTTCAGGTACCAACATGATGTACAACGTAAAATAATTAAACAAAACAACTAAAACCATGAGAAAATCCTCGTCATAATGTCGGGGATTTTTTTTTGTTGTATTTATTAAGAAAGATTTTAATGACTTTAAAAGAAAGTATAAGGAAAAGGTTAAATGAAGCCATGGGGGTTCCTGATAATATCATTGATATATCAAGGAAACTTTTTGGTGGTATAGTTAGCCAAATACCTGAAAAAGGTTATAATTTGGGAGAATTAGATGGAACTATTATTGAATTAAAAGATAAATTTTTAATTGGTGATTATAAGTTTAAAGGAGTTAAATTTACTATTGAAGTTGTTGATGACCCAACAATGGACATCTACGGTATGTCAACAAAGAACCTTTCAAGGGTTACAAAAAAATTTAAAATAAAAACAAAAGTGAATCATGATATTTTAGAGATATCAATAATGATTGCTGGTCCTGACAAAACTAAAAGTGGAGAATTTAAAAAATTCTTACAAGATAGAAAAGTGGAGATTATGGGTTCAATTGCACATGAATTAAAACACTATTATGATAATTTTAAAAAATCTAAACAATCACTAGTTGGTAGAGCAAAATATAGAACACTGACCGCAAACAAATTTGGAAGTATTACTCCACTCAATGAATTCATGCATCATATGTATTTTATTCATCGTATTGAAAATTTGGTTCGTCCTACTGAATTTGCCGCAGCACTTGATGCTGGTGAAGTAACCAAAAAAGGATTCTTAGATTTCTTAAAAAATCATTCCATATACCAAAAATTAAAAGATATTCAAAATTTTACATACCAAGGGTTAAGAGATTCACTTGAAGAATATATCCCAAGAATTAAGTATTTGTTTAATGAAAATGGAATTGAGTATGATGGTCTTGATGATGAGCAAATCATTGACCTAGTTTTAAAATTATTTGTTACTAATTTACAAAATTGGGAAGCCGAATCAGTTGGAAATTTACTAACTCGTACCAGACTTGAACAAATATTAGGTCCTCAAGGTAAAGGTGGTGAATTTTTCAGAAAATATCTAAGAGGTGTTAAAGATTATGGTGATGATTTTAAAAAATATTTTGAAAATGAAGAAAAAACATTTAGATTTGTTGCAACTAATATGATTAAAAAAATTGCAAAACTTTATGATATGGCACGAGATGTTAAAAATGAATCAATAGTAAATTGGGAACTTTGGCAAAAATTAAAAGTACCTGAATCTAAGATTGTAACTGAATTCAAATATCCTAAGAAAAAATAATTAAAACCCACAGAAATGTGGGTTTTTTATTTTAAAAGTATTATCTTTGTCGGATGAATCAATTTCTATATACATTAGAACAATACTCAAGAACTGGTCATCTGTTTAAACAGGTTCACCGTTCACTACCATTGTCTATATGGAACTACACACCTGAAGTTCAATATGGTCAATTGTGGGATGAGATTACTTTGCAATGTCGTGGATTGGTTACAGACAATGAAGGTAATGTTGTTGCTCGCCCATTCAAAAAATTCTTCAACATAGAAGAAGGAAAACACACTCCAACTGAAGAGTTTGAGGTGTTTGAAAAAATGGATGGTTCTTTGGGTATTGTGTTCAAATACAATGGTGAGGTAATCTATGCAACTCGTGGTTCATTCACATCAGACCAATCAAAATGGATGTCAAATTACGGTAATGAAAATAACTTCAAAGATATTTTAGTTGAAGGTTTTACTTACCTATTTGAAATAATCTATCCTGAAAACAGAATTGTTGTTGATTATAATGGTGAAGAAAAATTGGTGTTACTTGGTATTATCAATACCGAAACAGGTGAAGAAGTTCCACACAATGATTTATTTGAAGGATTTGATATTGTCAAAAAATATGACGGAATTCGGGATTATTCCGAATTAAAGAGCAAAGTTGAACAAAATGCGGAAGGGTTTGTTGTTCGTTTTTCTAACGGAGACCGAATGAAAATCAAAGGTGAAGAATACCTACGTCTACACAAGATAATGACCAACGTATCAACTACAGGTGTGTGGGAACACTTATCTACTGGTGGTGATATTAACGAATTATTAAAAGATGTTCCTGACGAATTCTACAAAAAAGTTAAGGAATATTCTGACAGATTAAGTTATGGTTATTATCAAGTTTCTGAACAATGTGGAAAGGCTCACGACTATTTCCGTTATGGGAAATATGGAGACCGTGAAGTTGAACCAACAAAAAAAGAATACGCGGAGCATGTCATGAAATATTCTCACCCACCTTATCGTTCAGTAATGTTCGCAATGTGGGATAGAAAACCATATGACAAACTAATATGGAATATACTTAAACCTCAATTCAAAAAACTCTAACCATGGAAAAGAAACTACAAGAAATCTATGAAAAGAATATAAACAACAGCTTTATATTAGATAAAGATGGTGTAATAAAATCTATGGAAGAGTCGTATGAATTGGGGTCTAAAGAAGTGTTAGATTGGTTATCTAAAATGGACTATTTATCCGATAACATAACCTATATAATTGAGGAGTGGAATAATATCAAAAAAAAGTCATGACAAACGAAGAACACGTAGAAGAAATACTAATTGAGGCATATAAATTGGGTCTTACATCTAAAGTATTTGAAATGGTTAAATCACTATCTAAAGAACATAAAGGTAGTAGAGCAGACATATATGAACTTGCATTAAAAATTGTAAAAAATAATGAAAAATTGGTTTATAGCGCAGAATAGTTTCGTATATTTTAAAGGAAGAATTTGGTTTATACCTTGTATTAGTATTTGGTATGATAAAAACACTTTTTTAGAAACAGGGGTAGTAACACCAGCATTTGGATTACAACTTGCTTGGTTCAGTTGGACCTACGGATTTATGATACAAAAAGGATATTAGATATGGATTTATTAGTAACACACCCAGTAAAAAAATCGGATTTAGGATTTCACGGAAATTTGTTCGGGGGAAAATTATTGTCTTGGATTGACGCCGCGCTTGCAGCTTATGCAATGGAAAAATGCCATACACAGAATATGATTACAGTTTCAATTGATGAATGTGTATTTAAAAAACCTGCAAAAGAAAAACAATTAGTTAAAATCTATGCCGAGATAACCAAAATTGGGAATACCTCCGCAAAATTCAAAATAGAAGCCAGAGCATTCAATGTGTTCAGAGGAGATGAAGTTGTTATATTGGCAACAAACATGACATTTGTAAGAGTAGATGAGGAAGGTGTTCCAATACCAATTTCAGAACAAGTTAAAAGAATGTTTAAAACACCAGAAGATAGATTATGAACAAAATAGATAAACAATACCAAGATTTACTCCAATCAATTTTAGATTACGGGGTAGAAAAGAAAGACCGTACAGGTACTGGTACCAAATCAATCTTTGGTTATACAATTCGTCATAACATGAAGGATGGGTTTCCATTACTTACAACCAAGAAGATGGCTTGGAAGACAATGGTAACCGAATTGTTATGGTTCCTTCGTGGTGATACAAACATTAAGTTCCTTGTTGACAATAACTGTCATATTTGGGATGGAGATTGTTATAAAGCATATATTAAAAGATATAATAAAGGTGAATATGTTGGTAAAACCAAATTATTAGAAAATTCTAAGAAAAATAGAACATTGACTGAACCATTCACACAAGAAGAATTCATTAACAAAATCAAAACAGATGATGAGTTTGCTAAGAAGTGGGGTGAATTAGGTCCAATTTATGGTAAGCAATGGAGAAGTTGGGGGATTAAATGGGAAGATACTGAAAGTATTGAGTATATAGACCAAATTGCAAACCTAATCAACGACCTTAAAACTAATCCAGACTCAAGAAGACTAATGGTTTCAGCTTGGAATGTAGGTGAATTAGACCAAATGGTTCTTCCACCTTGTCATTATGGATTTCAAGTTTATACAAGAGAGTTGAGTGAGGATGAGAGAAATGAAATTAGAGATATGCGATACTTTAAGAATAGCTTACATCAAGCACTAAAAGGAAGTGATACTAAAATTGATTGGAAAAACATTCCAACCAGAGCAATCTCTTTAATGTGGAATCAACGTTCAGTAGATACATTCTTAGGTTTACCATTCAACATTGCTTCTTATGGATTATTACTGATGATGATTGCAGATGAAGTTAATATGGTTCCTGATGAATTGATTGGTAACTTAGGTGATACACATTTGTATTTGAATCATGTTGAACAGGCAAAGGAACAAATAACGAGAGAACCATTTGAATTACCTACCGTACATGTTAGAGATGGTATTTTCTGTAGTTCACCAAATGATGTCATATTAGAAAACTACCAATCACATTCATCAATTAAAGCGCCATTATCAAATTAAAATATGAAATTAAATTCAAATATCCCGTCTTTTAAAGGGTTTGTTAAAAAATCTTATTTTACTAAAAATGTAAAAGACGATAATGAATTTTATAATGTTTATGTTTTTGGAATTCAATCTTGTTCAGGACAAATTTTAACATTTCACGTTATGACAGATAATGGTATGTTAAGAAGTAGGGTACCATTATCTGAAATCTACACAAAAATACCAACTAACGATATACCTTTCAATTTCAAACAACTTTGGGATTGTTTTAGTGAAAATGTTTCTGTTATTGAATATGATTTTTTAGCATTTCACAGAGCACAGATTGTTTTAAGGGATGGTAGTAAAGTTTGGGGAACATATATGTTTACAGTTGATTGGTTTAACAATCCATATAGTGATGAACCTTCTGATTATAAATGTGGACATATATTTGAATCAGATGAGGGGTATTTATTATGTCAACCAAATAATAGACTTTTTTGGAAGGATAGTAATTGGGTGACTAAACTACTTCCTGAAGATTTAAAACAATTTAAAGTTGATGCAGAATCAATCTCGGTTGAAAATCAATCGGACAGATGGATAACGGAAGATAGTAATTCGTTTTACTATGACATTAAAAAAAATAATGATTAGAATTTTAATAATCTTAATGTTGATTATGATAGGCTCGTGTAAAAAAGACGAGATTATTCCTATTAAAGTTAGTATGCCTCCTAAAGTAACTGAAATAAAAAAGGAAGGAAAAGTCCCTCCAAAAAAAAGAAAATTTAAATTATTTAAAAGAAAGAAATATAAAGTTGTAAAATCTTTTTAGCAAAATTTTGAACAAGTCGGTTAACTTTTTCTAATTCAATTTCAATACCTTCAGATTTCATATATTTTAAAACCCCCTGAACCATTTTGTTTTTAGCTTCATCCGCCATCTCTAAAACTTCTTGGAAATCATCATTATCTTCTTGACCTTCACCATAATATCTGTCAATCCAATCTTTTCCTGAATATAAAAATGGGGTTGACTCAAACATGTTTACAGGTCCCGCATCTCTTAATTTTTTCAAAAATTCTCTTAAAAATCTCCAATCAAAATTTTCAAATACTTCAGGATTTTTATCAAAATAATTGTATGAGGGGTCATCAACTTGTTCATCAAGAGTTTCTTGAGCGATTTTAACCCAACTATCTGTTACCGATAATAATCCCAAACTTGAACCATTATCCCAATTAACATTTATAATTTGACCATCATCTTCAAAAGGGTCTCTAACGACACTTCTTACCGTTCCAGTTGTCATAGGAGGTATTGAAGTTTCACCATCCATATGAAGACACATAATTCTATCACCTTTAACTAATTTTGGATTTAACTCTTTCTTTGGTTTACTCATAACAATAAATATCTTTACTATATTTATAAGTATATGGATTTTTTAATTAACGAATCTCAACTGAGACTCATCTTACAAGAACAAGACCAATCGAAGATGAGTGATTATATGAGAGAACTTTATTCTTTTACTAGTAATTTAGTTACTAAAGCTAAAAAAACTTATGGATTGAACTTAAAGTTACTTTTAACTTGGGGGGCGTCTGTTGGCGGTTTAGTTATGCCGTTAGATAATTTCATAAGGACAGGTAGATTTGAGATTAGTGATGAACAAGCAACTCTATTACTTATTGGTGTTGCATGTGCGTTTTTCTACGATAATACAAAAGTTTTTAAAAACATACTTCATAAAATTAAGGAGGAAGGTTTGGAAGATACTTTTGAAGAAATATTAACTAAAGGTAAAAATTTAAAAAAATCATTTTTGTCTTTTTTAAAATCCGCTAACGTAAGTCTAAGCTCAACCTTGGATTTGGTTACATATTCTTTTTTAATTCCGATTATTACTGATATACAAAATGCAATTACGGATGGTGGTGATTTACAAACTATTGCGATGACAATTACTAAAAGATTAGTTGCTTCTGGTGTTGTAATTGTTGGTCAAATTGCCCTTACCGACATAATTAAAAAAATTCTCAAGAAATTTGAGTAAACATTTCAGGCGAAAAATCTGTAGTAAAACTGTTCCCTGTTGAGTGAACTTCAATACCTTCTACTTTATCAATCCAATATTGTGCATTATAATACACTTCAAGGTATTCAATCTGAAGACTTGGTTCCAATACACGATAAATTATATCTTGTAATTTATCTCTAAATCTATCTGAATTTTGTAATTTTTCATTAAAAACTTCAGCAAACTCATCAATTGTTTTTAAATTTACATTTACAGGAACATCATTGTATTCAAAATTACTAATGTTATACTTAAGGAAAATATCAATGTATTGATGACTATCCATTAAATAAAACTTATTTCTTTCTTTGTTTCGAGAAAATGAAATATTGGCACGAACAGATGACACGTCTTTATTATTAGATACTTCTACATATTTTACATTTTCGTTTAACGCTCTAATGATTTCATCACAATCTTCATCATTAAGATATAAACCTTCTTCAGGTGATGTCCTACCTTCAACTATTATATTTTCAGAATACGAAACACCTTGTCCGATAAATTTTGACATATTTTCAATAATATCCGCAATGTCGTAACTAAACTTTTCAACCACAAAAGATTGTCCTTTTTTTGGTAATAACACATTTACGGTAAATTTAATTGCGTCATATAAATCATCCTCAACTGAAATAAATTGATATTCAAAACCATCTTCATAAAATGGTTCTGACATTAAAAATTTTTTAGCAATTTTTACAATATCACTCATTAGGAAAGTTCAAGAATTCGGTTTATAACAACCTCAACATTTTTAGGTGATAATCTGTGTTTTAATTTGTTTTTTTCAAACCAATTTCTAATCACATCTTCTAAAGGTTTACGTTCTTTCTTAGCCCTTCTTTTAAAACCTGCAATTTGTGCTTGTAATTCATGAGGTTGACTATAATATTTTATAGGTTTTTTTGGTTCTTTGGTTGGAATATCATCACCTCTTTCAAATTGAATAATGTGCTCCAATTCATGTCTAATCAATTCATTCAACTCAAAATGAAGTTCTTCCAAAACTTGTCTATTTAAATTTGGGTTTGTAATTACCGAAATTTCAATAACATCTTCGTCAGGATAATATGCACCATCCACATCAACGGTTTTAACATCATTACTAACATCTAATTTTAATTCTATTGTAAATGTAGTGTCCAATTGTGGAAAACTATAAACAGTTTCTCCACTAATATCTTCAGGTAATACGAATTCACCTTCTATTTGAAACTTTGTAATAGATAGTACATCTTTAACTAATTGTCTAACCACACTATCGTATTTACCTTCCATAATTAAACTTTCATTCATATATTTTGGGTCGACGTTTGCAACATTATTAACTACTCTTGTACAAGTTACATAATTATCAATACTCCAATACGTTAAAAATTCTCGTAAAAGTTTATTAACGTTAACAGTTAGTAAATAAAATGTTGTATCCGTATTTGATAGTTTATAATCGTGTGTTTTTAACGCCGCAAATTGGTGACCAAATAAACCTCTACCAAAATTACTATCAATGTCTTCTAAAAATAAGGTATATTCAATAAAGTCTTTCCATTCACCAACTGAAATCATAGGTTTAACACCAGTTAATTGGACTTTAACTGTAAGGTTCATTTTTTCATTCATACCATCACCAAATGGGTCTTGAACTATAAATGAATGGTCTCTTAAAAACTCATTTAATCTTTCTATTGGGAAATCTATTGGTGTCATTAGTTATAAATACTTCAATATGGAATTGATAACCCAACTCCGTATCTAAAACCGTTAGAATAATTTACACCAAGTGAAAAATCTATACTTTTCTTATCTTTTGTTATCATTCTTATTGGATAGATTTTAACCCAAACATCAGGTATCATGTCAACGTGGTCATAGTATGATTGTAAAAATGCTCCACCCATTATACTATATGTGTTATTTTTATTTACATAAGTTAAACCAACCCGATTCATTATTGAAATTGGGGTAGTGTAGATGTATGGTTGTGGTAATGTTGTCATATAATATCCACCAACATACATACCAACTTGTCTGAAATTATATGAACCAACTAAAGAATTTTGGTCAGGGATGTACAGTATGTCTGTTTGTTGTGCTTTTGCTGATAATGTCAAAAGTAAAAGTGTTATAATGGTTAATTTCTTCATACAACAAAGATATAAAAAATATTTGATTCACAAAGAACTTTATATTATATTTTCAAAAAATGAAGTAAAAACTATGTCTCGCATCGAACAATTGAAAAAACAAAACCCGAATTACACAATTGAAATTATTGACATCATCAACAATTTAGTCGGTAAAGTAAAATATACCGAGTTATCACTTAATTTAATTAAAAATAAAAGAGATGGATATGTAAGAAGTAAAAATGACATAATTAGTGAATTGGTAAATGAATATGGTCAAAACAAAGAAAAATTAGAGCCAAAGTCTTATGAGGAAATATCTAATATTTTAAGAGTGGTGGGTGATTACTACGGATATAATGATTTCAAAACAATCAATAAATTTATTGAATTAAATGAAAAGAATTTAATCAAACAAAATGATTTGAGTAGATTCAAATCGTTTGAAGACTTGGAACGCCAAGTTTCATTAGCCGAACTCAGATTGATTGATAAGGATTTAGAAAAACAAATCATTAAACTATACGAAACCGACGAATGGTTAGTATTAAAACCAATGTCATTTTTAGCGTCAAAAAAATATGGTGCAAGTACTAAATGGTGTACAACACAAGAAAACAACCCTGATTATTATTTGAGATATTCAAGACGAGGTATTCTAATTTATTGTATGAATAAATTTACGGGTGAAAAAGTTGCAGCATTCAAAAATCTTGATATGTCATACGATAGAGAAACTTCATTTTGGAATATGATTGATAACAGAATTGACTCAATTGAAAGTGGGTTACCAATTGAGGTTATGGAAATTATCAAAAATGAATTTTCAAACACCACTAAAACAAACTGGGATTTATTATCAGATAAAGATAGAAATAAACAATTGATATGGATTGAAAACGAATTCTATTCAAAAAAATCGTATGAAACCGAAGAAACAACGGAAGCTATGATGGATATTCCAATGGAAGATATACCAACAAGAGCAAGAATAATACCTATGCAACCTTATGGTGTAGGTGATGATAGACCAGTAAATGCAGGTTAATCAAATTAGTTGGATTCTATAAAAACCTAAAAACCCACTTAGTGTGGGTTTTTTATTAGTCATACTATTTATATACGATGGATAATAGATTACAAGAAATATTTGACAAATACAATGTTACAGAAAAGAACAATTCTACAGGTAACTTGAAAAAACTCAAAAAAACCATATCTGAATTACAAAAATTGGATAAGGTATTGCTATTAACCTGCTCAAACAGATATAATTGGGACCCAAATAATGTTGATATACCAAAATCAACTATTCTTGCCATGGTCATTGACGAATACCTTAATGACAAATCTGTTTTGATTGATGTTCCTGAATTAAATATTGTTCCTTGTGAGGGTAATGTATCAAGAAAAGAGGGTAACTCTTGTGGCTTAATGAAGGCTAAATTAAAAGACGATAAGAAAAATCCAACAGGATTTCACAGATGTTGGGCCAACATAAATGAAAAAGATGACGAGTTATGGAAAATATCTAAAGAGTTATTTGAATCAAATGCAGTCATATTTTTCACCTCTGTAAGATGGGGACAAGCCAGTGTATTCTATCAAAAGTTAATTGAAAGATTGACTTGGATTGAAAACAGGCACGCGACTTTGGGTGAATCAAATATTGTTGAAAACATTCAAAGTGGATTTATCTGTACAGGCCAAAATTGGAAAGGTATGGATGTTGTTGATACTCAAAAACGAGTTCATACATTTTATGGGTTTAAACCTAATAATAACTTTTATTGGAATTGGCAATATACCAATAAGATAACTGATGAAACCAAAGAATCTTACAAAGAGGCATTTCCTACATTTGTCAATAAATTTGATTTAGATAATTTATATTAAAATTATAAATTTACCATTAAATAATTTTGGGGTTTCTTTATCAGTTTCAATTTCCCAAACCAATTCATTTTTTTCAATTTTATCTAAAATAAATTCTGTAATTGGGTATTCTTTTACACAATCAACTATGGTAGGTATTGTGGATTTATATTTAAAGTAACCAATTTTTTTATAATTAAAGTTCTTCAATCTCAACTACTAATTTACCGTCACCTTTTATTACACGATGCCAAACTAATTTAGGAATGAATATTTGTTTGGCAGTTTCTAATTTGTTTGGCAATTCATTTTCCATTTGAAATGACCACCCATTACTTTCAATTATGGTAACTTTACGGTCTTTAAGGTCTTGATGCCATTTTAACTCATCGTCCTCTACGTCAGGACTAAATATCCTAACTAACTTACCTTCTTTTTCAATTTGTTCAAATGGGAAATCCATATTAAAATAATGGTCTTTTATTCCAATAAATGTGTAAATTTTTATCAACACCTAACATTTTAAAAAAATTTGAAATGTTTGAATTTATTTCATTTATAAAACTTCCTTTGGACCAATTTGGGTCCATATCTAAAAAAAAGTTTATTCTGTTTGGATTCGCCTCACCATAATTTATTTTATATATGGTAACACTTATTGGTTCATCGTCTTCACCAACTAATTCATTATTAAGTTGAGGTGTTATAACATCATCCAAATAAACTTGTAAATATTTTTTAATTTTATCTATTTCCATTACCAAGAATTTGAAGATGCCAATCCTAATTGTTTGGCATAACGACCAACATTACATGACCAATATCCTGCGGTTGTTCTATCTTTTTTCTGAGAACATTTATGACGAGCCCTAAATGATTTTGCGGCTTTTTTATTTGAATTTTTAACTCTGAGACCAGGGTCACCAAATGTAACTTTTTTAATACCCCCACCTGGTTTTCTTACATATACTGCAAACTTTTTAGGACCACCTGGTGTTCTAAATGGTTTACCTAATTTTACATTTTTACCATGATGTTTTGCTTCGGCTAAAATATCTTCTTCAGTTTCCACTTCAGAAATATATGGAGCATCTAAATAAATGTATTCATTACCTATTTTTACTTTTTTTCCCAAATCAGACTCAACCATAAAACGGTCCTCTTCATTCAAATCAATTAAACCTTCGTTATGAAGTTCTCTAACTTCATTTACTAAATCAAAATAACTTTCGGAATAAACTCTAAAAATGTTGTCAGTCAACGATAAACCATTATCAATGTGATATTTCAATGACTCAGAAATTTCAACATTTTCTTTTAACACCAAAGTTTTATCAAGGTGTCTTTCTAAAGTTTCTTTTATAATTTCACGTAAATTCATGATATTTTTCCTTTTTCAAATAAATAGTTTATATTTGTAGTATGAAACTACTTTTGGCCCTTTTTTTGATAATAATTCGAATTTTTGTTGGATTTAAAATATTAGTATGGTTAATTCAAGAGAATAGAATTCCTGAACTTCATTCAATTTCCGAAATAGAATTTTATTTAGTATTTTTGATTTTTGACACTTGGGTTTCTATTTCAAACGCTGGTATTGACATACCAAGAAACACAGAAGAAAATTAAGGTTTTAGTACCGCTATTACCTCAGGATAATCTTTGTCTAATACTTCTTCATTTTTACCTTCATAAGGTATATTTTGTAAAACATATCTGATGGCATTAAGACCTGAAACTCTTTTGTCTTCAGCATCCACAATAACCCATGGATTATTCACGGTAGATGTTTTGTCAAATAATTTTTCTTTAAACTCTGTAAATCTATCCCATAAATCTTGCATTTTGGAATCATTTGGTGAGTATTTCCAATACTTTAATGGAGATTGTTGCCTGATGTCAAATCTTCTTTTTTGTGTGTCTTTGTCAATTGAAAACCATAACTTAAAAAGGTAATCTCCTTCTTTAACCAAATCACTTTCAAATTTCTCAACGTTTTCCATAAAGTCTTCATATTCTTCAGGGGAACCATAACCCATTACCGGTTCTATTAACCCTCTATTATACCAACTTCTATCAAATAAGTTAATCATACCAGGTTTAATTTGATTTCTGTATCTTCCCCACCAATCAGCTCTATCCTCAGGTGTAGGAACCCCTAAAGCAATAATATTATAGTATCTTGGATTTAAATTTTCTGTAAATTTTTTGATTGTTGAACCTTTACCCGCAGAATCTCTACCTTCAAAAACAATGATAACAGTTTTACCTGTCTTTTTTAACCATTCTTGAAGTTTTAATAATTCAACTTGCATTTCATAAAGTTCTTTTCTAAAAACTTTTTTTGGAATAATCGAAGGCTCTTCAATTTCGAATTCATAGTCTTCACTTTCAGGCTCAGAACCGTACCCACTACGTTCTCTATATTTTAATGATGTAATAATTTTACCCAAATAATCTTGAGCATTTTTCTTTTTATCACCCTTTTTAAGTAAAATTTTTCTTACCCCTCGTTCTAATAATCCAAAATCAATAACTTGTTCTTTTGATAATACACTAATTTCCATTAACATATTTTCAATAGTTTTATTATATAATTTCAAATATTTTAAAATATCAACAGTTTGTCTTAAGTTGATATTCATTTGTTTTTTACTCTCTTGGTCTTCTGTAATAATTCCCATCACAGATTGTATTCTTTCTATTTCACTTAATAATTTCATTCGATTAAGATTTAATAATAAATACTCTATTGTGAGGAAGATGATAGGTCGGTGTCGCCCAAAACAACATACTTTACATTTAAATTTGATATTGTTGAGGTTACAAAACTTACCGTAAAGTGAGTTACCGGTACAATCGTTTTAAAATTACCTATGGTGATTGTGGAATAATCTGAAGAGGTAAACCATAAAACCGTATTAAATGAAATTAACCCTGATAGATTGGCCGCCAATAAATAACCATCATCAATATACACAGAACCATCTTTATTGATGTCTCCCGCCATCATTTTAGGTCCTGAAGTTAAAACTAAACCAGGTGTCAAGACCGGTGGGACAGTAACATTTTTGGCTTCGTTTAATAGTAGTGATAAATCGGTCGTTGTTAGTGATGGAGAAAAAGAAGGAACAACTCTATAGGTTGTGTTGTAAGCATCAGGTTTCAATTTATAATCACCATTAGTATCCACAATCACACTATCGACTAATGTTAATGTACCACCATTAACTTTAAATAATTTCATTTTTGGTCTAACTGATAATCCTGACGGTATTGTAACTTTACCACCTATTGTTTCAGTAGGGGTTGGGTTGTTTGGGTTTGGTTGGGCACCAACAATTGTAGTTTTGAAGTCAAAAGTATTACCATATGGGTAAGTTCCACAAATAACAGGAGAACCTGAATATTGCATGATAAATCTCATATAAACAAGTCCGTTATAAACTGTTGTGGGTACCACAAATGAGGCAGTCACGGTTTTTGTTCCTGTCCACGAAACATTATAACTATGAACCAATTCACCAGCATCAGTTAAACTTCCATTACCGTTAAAGTCAATCCACAATTTGAAATATTCCATGTAGTTACCGTTTGTAACCGCAGTATATGAAATTGAAATGGTATTACCCGCAGTAATTGTTGGTACCGCAGTTCCTGTCGTATAATTGTAATATCCCGCAGGACTTCCACCTGATGATGAAGTAAAACCATTACTACCGGCATAAGTTTGACCATTTATTGTAACACTTGAAACATATTCACAACAAAATGTTGTTGGATTACTAGCACATAATGGTGATTGAGCCTTTAAACTAAGACTACTTAAAAATAATAATATAAAAATAAAATACTTCATCATAAATTTATCTTTGAACCTATTAAGAAAAACGAAAGAATCGGAAAATCAGGATTCGTGCTTGTATTAAGTTTATAATTCAAATTTACTTTAAATTTTTTAGTGATTTGGTAATCAATACCTGTTCCAATGAACGCACTAAATGTCCTATCGGAAACCGTAACTTTATCAATAGAAGAATAAATAAGTGGAGTTGAAATTACATATAGTTCAGGTGATAAAATCATTCTTTTTCCAACTTTGAATGGTTTTGTGTAAAATGCGGTTGCAGAAGGACTCATAAATAAGTTTACATCATCAGGTGTTTTTGATACTGCGCCACTAACGTTAATACCCGTTATACCCCATTTACCCGCATTTAAAATTGCACTATACCCTAAAAACCCTAAAACATTACCATAGGAATAAACGCCAGTAAGATTTAAATTATGAATCAACCTAATCTTGTGATTTTTACTGTAATGTATTTTAGTATATCTACCAGTTAATGCAAATTGTTTGAAGTTAAACCAAATCATAGAATTTAACCCCCAACTTGAGGTACCTGTCATAGACGATTGTGACATCCCAACATTTATAATTCCTGTGTAACTTCGGTCTAAATTTTGGGCGTTTGTTAAATCAGATGATATAATAACAGGATTAGTTCTTCCACCTTTACCACCACCTTTACCACTACCACCAGTTCCTCTATCGTTATTAGCATCAACTGTCATAGTCGTTGTACCTACTACTTCACCTCCTTCAGTTTTTGTCGTATTATTTCCACTACCTTGTCCACCTGCTTGACCACCTGCTTGACCACCTGCTTGACCACCTGTTTTAGTTGTTGAAGAG
>Ga0222712_10003690_pt1 | contig 16490 bp, 11 predicted proteins | sample C33_657DmetaG_FD_165043 | JGI IMG/M metagenome (GOLD analysis project Ga0222712, IMG submission 165043) | Estuarine water microbial communities from San Francisco Bay, California, United States - C33_657D | ecosystem: Environmental > Aquatic > Marine > Unclassified | place: USA: California...
TAATATATTCTTCTAACTTTTGTTTCAACTCAGCGGTGGGAACTGCTGTGTTATCTGTACTAGCTACAATTTTAGCGAAATTATCTGATTTTTTAAAGTTTTTCTCCAATTCTTTTAGCCGTCTTTGAGTTTTAACAAGTTCCTCTGATTTCAGGGCTAGCTTTTGCTGGAGATCTTCGAGTTCAGCCTGTTTTTGGACCAATGTGCCTTGAAATTCGTGTAAACGCGCCACCATCCCGCTGATCTTCAGCTTGAGGTTTAGGTATTGCATTTTTAATTCACTTTTCATTTCAGGGCTAAGCTAGGTTTTCCGTTTTTCCAGGAGAATTCTTTGATTAATATAAAGGCCAAAATACAAAAAAATCCGATGTTCTGACTGATGATCATCGGAATTTGTAGGCTTGCTAAAATTGATCCTGATTGAATCGCTAAAACTCCTAAACTAATGTACACGATGGCGGCCATCCAGCGGTAGGGTGCGGGGTCGAATTTTTGGCCCCCTACATAACACAATAAAGTCATCACGATGGCTGAAGTTAAGAAAGAATAGGCACAAGCCATATAGCCATAAATGGGGATAAAAATGACATTCCCAATCAAGGTAACGGCTAGGCCAGTGACCGTAATGACCGTGCCCATATAGGTTCTATTCGTCTTTTTAAACCAAACAGACTGCGTGTAATACACTCCTAAAAACAAGTTCGCTAACAGGAGAACAGGCACCACTCCAATGCCCTCCCAATAGATGGATTGACGCAAAAATAGTCCCTGAATCCAGAATAAATTCGAACTCACACCCACCCATAAAATCAAGCAAACAATCACAAACCAATGGCTCACCAGGGCTAAATTAGGCTGTGAATTTTCCGCTGATTTAGAGCCTAAGAAGAATGGCTCTGCTGCGTACTTAAAAGCTTGGATCGCTAAACTCATGAACACAGAAAGTTTGTAGCAATTGCCATAAATCCCCAAGGCGTCTTCCGAACTTCTGCCCGGATAAAATCCTGCTGGTAAAAACTCCTCCAGTAATAAACGGTCAAACATTAAGTTAAACATCGCAGCTAAACTCATGAACATGATGGGGTAGGAGTAGACCCACAATTTCTTCATTTCGGAGCCATCCCAAGTCCATTTGAAATCCGCAAAAGAGGAGCGTAACCAATAAAAGAGACTAGCGTTTGCGAGCAAATTAGCTAGAAAAATATAGCCGGCTCCGATACTGGGGAAATACAGATTTTGTAGAAAAACGGGTCCCCAATGGCCTTCGTGCATGGGTTTTAAAAGCGCTAAAAAAAACAGATTCAATCCTACGTTGATGAGGATGGAAACGATTTTTGCTTTGACGAACAAGTGTATTTTTTGTTCTAATCTGAGACGAGCAAAAGGAATCGCCGTTACTGCATCGATGGCTAAAATCAAGGCAAGCCAGCGCATAAATTGAGCTTTCCCCTCATATCCGAGTTGCGCCATTAAAGGGTCTGCAAAGACAAATAAACCTAGCGTAAACAAGCCCGATGTTAAGATAATCGCTGTTAAAATGATATTATAATAGCGTTCTGGGGCCTCTTTCGCATAGCGAAAATAAGCCGTTTCCATTCCGTAGGTGTAGATGATATTCGCAATGGCGACATAGCCGTAGAGCTTTACGTTAACGCCCAAGGCAGCCGGCATAAAGGCGGCGGTGTGGATAAAAACCAATAAAAAATTCAGGGAGCGCCCTAGGATCGTACTGAATCCATAGGATAGGGTTTCGCCAGCTAATTTTTTAAGAATGGACATGCGTGAATGTTCGGTCAATTCTCAAAGTTACAATTTATTGCTTTTGATAGCCGATGATTTGGTAAAAATGCTCAGAATAACTTTCGCTGATTGGAATGTGGTTCTCACCTATTTTGATTTTTTGGCTACGAATCGACTCCATTTTGCTGAGTGAAACGATGAACGATTTATGCACTCGAATAAAATCGGTGGACGGTAATTTTTCCTCAATAGATTTCATCGTCATGCGACAAACTACCGGGAATTTTTGGGTTCTTAGGTGGATTTTAATATAATCTTTCAAGCCCTCGATGTAGAGAATATCTTCGAGCATGATCTTCATTAAGGAGTAATCCGCGTGAATGAAAATGAACTCTAATTTAGGAGCTTCAGCAGGTTTATGAAGGAGTTGTTTGCTCTTGTAATAGTCAAGTGCCTTATGGCTAGCCTTCAAGAAGCGTTCAAAATTGATGGGTTTTAAGACATAATCGATGACATCTAAATTAAAACCATCTAAGGCATATTGTTGGTAGGCGGTCACGAAAATGACCATCGGTTTTGTGGTTAAGCTTTCCAGAAATTGCAAGCCAGTCATTCCCGGCATTTGAATGTCCAGGAATAATAAATCGACGGGATTATTCTCTAAGTATTCCACGGCCTCCATCGCGTTTCGGCAGCGTTTGACGAGTTGTAAAAAGGGAACTTTGGAGATATTATCTTCGACTAAGTCCAAAGCTAAACTCTCATCATCTACCGCCATACACTTCAAAATAGTACCCGGGATTTCCACTAGATTTTCTTCTGACATAGCTTAGGCGTGTTGAATGGTTAGTGTGATGATAAAATCGGAGCCAGAATCGTTCACTTGCAATTGGTGATTTGTAGGGTATAGCAATTCTAAACGTCTTTTTACATTCGCTAGGCCTATACCCGAACTCTCGTCTTTCGTCTCATTTATCACCGTGCCTTTTTTGTTCGCCACTCTAAAATAAAGTTCTGATGAACTGTCTTTTAATTCAATTTCGATCGTCGGATTTTCAATGAATCCCACCCCATGCTTAAAGGCATTTTCAACAAAAGGAATCAATAACATAGGCTCGATATGGCTTGATTTTGGCCCTAATTCGTGTGCAAAGTTAATCTTAATGTCATCTCCAAAGCGAATCTTCTGTAGGTCAATATAGCTTTCTAAATACACTAATTCCTTGCTAATAGGAACGATCGAATCATTCGTTTCGTAAATCATATAGCGCATTAATTCAGATAATTTCACCACCACGGGCTCCACCATTTCCGGTTTTCTACGTGACAAGGAAACCACGCTATTCAGAACATTGAACATGAAATGCGGGCTGATCTGAGAGCGTAAAAAAGAAAGCTCGGATTTCAATCGCTCATTTTCTTGTTCCTTAACCTGCTCATCTTCTTTCATTCGATCCGAAATCAGTCGATAGGAGGTTCCGATGGCTGCATAAAACAACAATTGGAAGATCATTCGCATCAAAGCGCCTCTGCGCGGTCCGCCACCGCCACCTTGGCTATCTGGATGGATGAAATGAGTATAGGCCCAATGAAACACTTCTTCATGTACCCAGAGCATGAATAAAATGGCTGCAATTAAAGTTAATAAGTAAATAATAACGCCTTTAGCTCGCAGTAATTTAGGGAGCAAAATTTCTGTATTCAGGTAAAAGAAGGGAATATTGATGACCGTAAAACTAGTCATGTAGAAGATCCAAAAATAGGAACGGCGAATTTCCTCTGGGTTAGTGGAATTCGTATTCGGCCCTAACAGGATAGGAAGTGCAATCAGGAAAGCCCAAAAAAACAGGTGCAATAACAGATTCCTGAATGTAGACGATTTATTTATCATGGGTTTTATGTTGCTTTTTGTATTCAGCGAATTCAAATTAAGAGAATCTTCCTTATATTTCCAGTATATTTTCTACCACTGTCCTGAATGTGCCGATGAATTGGCTAAATGGTTTTAGGTAGATTCGTCTAAACCTATCTTTTCAAAATGAAAAAATTGCTCTTTTCGTTGCTACTTGCCACGCCATTAGGTGCTTGGGCTCAGCAATCGATTCCCCTCACAGATTTGTCTGCTTTTGACCAGCCTAGTAAGAACTGGACAATCGAGCAGGCCGTTTTTGCCAAGTATTCCGATACGCTATTTCAGGTAAGCCCAGGAAGCGGTGTTTTGGTTAATACGTTGAGAGGCGGTAAATACCATCGCACGGATGATTTGAAGTCCAAAATGCAGCACGGCGACATTCGTTTATTAGTCGACTTTATGTTGCCTAGAGGAATGAATTCAGGCATTTATTTGCAAGGTCGTTACGAGGTACAATTGTACGATTCTTGGGGTAAGAAAACCGTAAAATATGATGACTGCGGAGGTATTTATGAGCGTTGGGATGACGCACGAGGGAAAGGAAAAGAAGGTTATGAGGGCTATGCACCACGCCAAAACGCCAGCAAAGCGCCCGGTCTTTGGCAGACTTTAGAAATTGATTTTCAAGCTCCTCGCTTCGATGCGAATGGTAAAAAAATCGCTAATGCCATCTTCAAAAAAGTGATCTTAAACGGTTTAGTCGTTCAAGAAAATATCGAAGTGTCTGGCATGACACGCGGAGCGATTTTCGATAAAGAAGCGCCATTTGGCCCTATTCTAATCCAAGGCGATCATGGTCCGGTAGCATTTAGAAACCTACGTTTTGAGACTTATGAAAAGCCTACTGCTTCTTTAGGAGAGGTTTCTTATGACTATTACACGGGTAAATTTACCGACCCATTTGTTCCTACTACGAAGCCAGTTTCTTCGGGTAAATTGCCTGCCCTGACGTACCGTGTGATTCCGGTAAACAATGATTATTTGATTCATTACAAAGCTGAATTGACGATTCCGGAGGATGATAATTACGAGTTTCAAACCTATTGGACAGGTTCTGGCGAATTGAAAATTGACGGAAAGGTGCTTAATCAAGGGGCTCATTGGTTCAATGAAATGGTGCCGGCATCCACTTTTTTGAAAGCGGGAAAACATCAACTGGAGATTATTCATATCAAAGATTTCCCTTGGGGACCTAAGGCTTTAGGTCTAAATGTCAAGCGCATAGGTGCTCGATTAGTTTCCCTTCACGAAAGAACGTCCTTGTTAGATCCGGATGCGGTAGGTCTTATCGAGGTGAAAGCGAATGCAGAACCTGTGTTGCAACGTTCCTTTGCTTTTCATCAAGGAAAGAAAAAAACGCATGTGATTCACGTAGGTGACCCTGCTGGATTGCATTACAGCTATGACTTAAAACAAGGAGCGATTCTTCAAGTTTGGCGAGGTAAATTCCTAGATGCTACCCAAATGTGGGACAACCGAGGTGAACCTCAGACGTCTGAACCTTTGGGTTTAACGGTCGTTCAAGACGGAAAATTTCCTTTAGCCTTAGCGCATCAAGCGCAAGCAGATTCAACGGATTTAGTCTACAAAGGATATCGTTTAGAGGCGGGACGTCCCATCTTTATGTACGAATGGACAGCCGCAAAGTTACGTGTAGAAGATCGCATTCAGCCAGCAGGAAATGGATTAAAGCGTACGCTGACCTTGGTAGGTACAAGTCCGCAAAAGACCGATGTGGAGGCTGTTTTAGCTACGGGACATCATTTGTCCATCTTACAAAATGGCCTGGCTTCGCAACCAGGTAACTTTATCGAATGGAAAGGGGCCACTGCTGAACTATTGAAAATAGCTTCCGGCGCTCAACAGATTCGTGTGCCTTTTACAGGAGCACAATTCACTTATGACTTGATTTGGTAACGATGAAAAAATATACAGCCTTTGTTTTATTGTTTGCAGTAGCGCTAGGTGCTTTTGCGCAAACAAAACCGACTTCTAAAAAGGAGCAGGATTATTACGAAATTAAGACCCTTCCCATCCCGAAAGAGATCTATTTAGAGGTGGGCGGCTTAGCAACGATGCCGGATGGCCGTTTGGCGGTCAGTACGCGGAGAGGGGAGATTTGGATTGTGGAGAATCCCTACCAAAAATCGAGTCACCAAACCTATTACCGTCGTTTCGCAAGCGGTTTGCACGAGGTGTTAGGTCTTGCCTACAAGGATGGTGCATTTTATTGCTCCCAACGCGGTGAGTTAACAAAGATCTCAGATACGGATCGCGATGGTGTGGCGGATTTATATGAGCCGATCTACCAATTTGATCTATCTGGAAACTACCACGAATACACTTACGGTCCCGTGATTGATAAGAACGGTGATATGTGGGTGAGTTTGAATTTAGCGTGGGTGGGTTTTGGTGAAGGTAAGTTTGCCAAATGGCGCGGCTGGTTCGTTAAAATCTCTCCAGACGGGAAAATGGAGCCTTTTGCAGGTGGTTTGCGCTCTCCAGCAGGTTACAGTTTTAATGACGAGGGGGACTTATTCTACGGCGAAAACCAAGGAGATTGGGTTGGTTCTGGTCGCGTAACGCACTTAGCAAAGGGTGACTTTGCAGGAAACCCAGGCGGTCTTAAATGGGCCAAAGAACCGAATAGCCCCTTGAAACTTAGCTTAGAAGAGATTCAAGATAACGGCTCACCGATGTTTGAGGCAGCGAAGAAAAATCCAAAGATTAAATTACCTGCTGTCTGGTTCCCTCACGCGATCATGGGGATTTCTACTTCAGACATATTACAAGACACGACAAAAGGCAAATTTAGCCCGTTCCCTGGCCAGTATTTCGTGGCAGATCAAGGACAATCCAAAGTGATGCGTATGGGTCTTGAGAAAGTAAACGGTGTATACCAAGGATTTGCGATTAACTACCGCGAAGGATTCCAGTCGGGTATTTTACGCGAACGTTTTGGCTTAGATGGCAGCATGTTCGTGGGAATGACCTCTCGTGGTTGGGGAAGCACAGGGAAGGATGATTTCGGTTTGCAACGTTTGTTTTGGAACGGTAGTATGCCATTTGAAATCGATATGATCAAGGCGAAATCAGATGGTTTTGAGTTTAGCTTTACACAGCCTGTCGATGTGAATTCCGTTAAGAAAGCAGCATCCTATGCAATTCGCTCGTATATCTACAAATACCAACACCAATACGGTAGCCCAATTATCGAGTTAAAAGACTTGAAAATCAAAGGGGTAGAGGTGTCAGCAGATCACAAGAAAGTCCGCATTTCCATCGATGGAATTCGCCAGTTCTTCATTCACGAATTCACCTTGAAAGGGGTGTTGAATGAGAAAGGGGAGCCATTGTTGCACGAAACGGCTTATTATACCTTGAATGAGATTCCAGCGGGGCCTGCTTTAATGGCTGCGGCGCCTTCTACGGAGATTAAAACAACAGTGGCATCAACCACCGTTAAAAATTCGATGGGTTATGAATTAGGGATTGCGGGTCTATTGAAGAAACATACCTGCTCCGCTTGCCACGCGAAGGACAGCAAATTAGTGGGGCCTGCCTTTACTGAAATCGCCAAGCGTAATTATTCGAACCAGAAAATTTTAGAGTTAGTTTACAAACCTAATCCCCAAAACTGGCCAGACTTTGCTACTGAAATGGCACCCATGAGTCATGTGCCTAAGGCGGATGTGTTGAAGATTGCAGGTTGGATTAATGGCCTGCGGGAAACCGAAGGTCTGAAGAACCACGACTAAATAAAAAAAGCTCTCTGCGATGAACAGAGAGCTTTTTTATGAATAAGAGCTAATTTATTTCTTAGCAGCAACGCTACCTTGAATCGCTAAAACGATTTGAGAAACTTCGCCGTTATTAATAACGGTTACGGTTTTGTTGAAGTTTCCTGGGCGACCAGCTGAATTGTACGAAGCCGTTACTTTACCGGTTTTACCTGGCATAACTGGCTCTCTTGTCCAATCTGGAGTAGTACATCCACAAGATGGTTGTACATTAGAAATAACAACAGGTGTTTTCCCTGTGTTTGTGAATTCAAAGCTATACGTGGCAATAGTTCCCTCTGTGATGGTTCCGAAATCGTGCTTTTCTTGTTTGAATTTCAAAGCACCTTGCGCGTTCGAAGTGAAGGCAAAGCCTAAAACAAGCGCAAATAGGGCGATTAATTTTTTCATATCTAATTTCATTGGTTTTATATACGGTTCAAATCTATAAACAATAAAAGATTTCGACAAGTTTCTTGTCTGGATTCTGTTTGGAGGCCGAGGATTTTGTTGTATTTTTACGTGTTTAATAAGACCAAGCATTTGAATTCATTTACTTTTTCTAATCCTACACTTTCCTTCGATCCTGCTTCAGTGCTCGAGGACTACCGTTTGGCTGCCATCAGCCGCGCTTGTAGTCTTTTGGTGCGAAAAGAGGTGTTTTCTGGTCGGGCGAAGTTTGGTATTTATGGGGATGGAAAAGAGTTATGCCAAATTGCTTTAGCACGTTCTATGCGCCCAGGAGATTATATCTCCGGTTATTACAGAGACCAAACCATTGGTGCCGCTATCGGGGATTTAACTTGGCCACAGTATTTTGCCCAATTATACGGTCATCCAGACATTCAATTTGACCCCCATTCTGGTGGGCGTCAGATGAATAATCACCACGCCACGCGCTGGCTGGATGAGGAAGGGAAATGGCTGGATCAAACGTCTCGTTACAATACCGTGGCCGGGATTTCGTCTACCGCTGGCCAAATACCGCGTGCCTTAGGCATCGCTTATGCCTCTAAAATGTACCGAGAAAGAGCGGATTTGAAAGAGCATGAGGCGCTTTTCTCTAAGCAAGGTCAGGAAGTTTGTTTCACCACGATTGGTGATGCATCCACGTCTGAAGGAATGTTTTTAGAGTGTATCAATGCCGCTGGTGTATTACAGATTCCCATCGTCTTTTCAGTCTGGGATGATGGTTATGGCATCTCCGTACCTATTGAGTTTCAAACGACAAAATCGTCTATTTCAAAGGCTCTAGCGGGTTATCAGCGTAATGAGCAGGAGAAAGGATTAGAAATCATACAAGTAAAAGCCTGGGATTATCCAGGTTTAGTAGCGGCTTATCAAAAGGCGGCAGATCTAGCGCGTAAGGACTTTGTTCCTTGCCTAGTTCACGTGGTAGAATGTACGCAACCGCAAGGTCACTCCGCGTCCGGATCACACGAACGCTATAAGTCAGCTGAGCGTCTAGCTTGGGAGTTAGAGGCGGATTGCAATGTATTATTCCGTAAATGGGTATTGGCTCAAAATATCGCCTCAGAAGAGCAGCTAAAAGCAATTGACGAGGAGGCCGTTGTTTTAGCACGCAAATACCAAAAAGAAGCCTTTGCAGCCTATATGGCCTCAGTTGATGTGGATAAAAAAGGGTTTTTACGCATCGCGAAGAACCTATTAGAGTCGACGAACGAACCTGGTTTATTGCAGCCCATCATCGATGAGTTAAACGCCCTTCCTTATCCTATTTTTAGTGATTTAGTAAGGGCGGGTCGTAAGACGTTGCGTGCTTTTCGTTTCTACCAAGGGCCTGCGGTTAAGTTACTCCGCAAATGGCTTGATGACCTCGAAAAATTAAACAGAAGACGTTTCAGCTCTCATCAAATGAGTGAGTCAGATGAGTCACCTTTGTTGATTGAAGGGGTTAAGCCAACCTATGAAAAGGAGCCGTCCTTAGTAGATGGAAGAGAGATTCTAAACAAGGCATTTTCGCAGTTCTTACAGGATCCACGCGTATTTATCTTAGGAGAGGACGTTGGGAAAATAGGGGATGTGAATCAAACTTTGGCAGGATTACAAGATATCTACGGGCCATTGAAAGTAACGGATACGGGAATCCGCGAAGTAAGTATTGTCGGCCAAGGAATTGGTGCCGCGATGCGCGGTCTAAAGCCTATTGTTGAGATTCAATATTTGGATTATATATTTTACCCTTTCCCTATTTTGTCGGATGATTGGGCTTGTTTGCATTATAGAACAGCAGGAGGCCAAAAAGCACCCATGATTCTTCGCACGAGGGGTCACCGTTTAGAGGGGATTTGGCATTCGGGAAGTCCTATGGCCGTTTTAATTAACGGTTTGCGTGGCGTTCATTTCTGTGTGCCTCGTAATATGACGCAGGCTGCTGGGATGTATCGCACGCTTTTAAAGGGTGATGATCCGGGAATTGTGATCGAATGTTTGAACGGCTACCGTTTAAAAGAGCCCATGCCGTCTAATTTAACCGAAATCGAGGTGCCGTTAGGCATTCCAGAAATATTGCGAGAGGGTACGGATATTACGGTGGTGACGTACGGTTCGATGTGCCGGATTGTGATGGAGGCGGCGGAGACTTTGGCGGGATTAGGAATCTCCGTGGAAGTGATCGATGCCCAGACTTTATTGCCTTTTGATCGCCACCACAGCATTTTAGCATCCATACAAAAGACACACCGCGTTATTTTTGCAGATGAAGATATGCCAGGAGGCGCGTCGGCTTATATGATGCAAGAGGTGTTGGACAAACAGGGAGCCTTCACTTGGTTAGAAAGTCCAGCCGTTTGTATCGCAGCAACGGCTCACCGACCGGCCTATAGTTCGGATGGGGATTATTTCTCCAAACCGAATACGGAAAATATCGTAGATGCCGTCTACGAAATCATGCGCGAATCTGATCCTTCGACCTACCCAGCCATCTATTTTTAAGATGAAAGCCTATTTCAAATCAATATTGGATGGAATTCAAAGCACTCGAAAGGGGATGGCTTTGACGTGGAAGCACGCTTGGGCGGCCCGCAACCAGCGCAGTATTCAAAATGTCCAAGATCCTGATTATTTTAATCAAAAGGCTGGTATTGTAACGCTACAATATCCCCAGCAACAAATACCTACTCCAGTTAATGGACGTTACCAATTGCACAATGAGATGGACGATTGCATCGTCTGTGATAAATGTGTGAAAGTATGTCCGGTGGATTGCATCGAAATCGATCCAATCAAAGCGACGGGTCTAGTAGGAACCGCATCGGATGGTTCGCCCATTCGTTTATATGCCGCGAAATTCGATATTGACATGTCCAAATGCTGCTTCTGCGGCCTCTGTACCACGGTTTGTCCAACGGAATGTTTAACGATGACTTCGGAATACGATTTCTCCGTCTTCGATGTAAAGGAACATAACTTTGAATTCGCGAATTTGACACCAGAACAAGCAGCTGAAAAACGCGCTTTGTACGAACAATTTGTGGCAGAGAAGGAAGCCGCGAAAGAGGCAGCGAAAGTGGCAACACCTACCGAAGCGCCGACTACCGAGTCAACTGAAGAAAAACCTGCTACTCCTAAACCGGCCTTCAAACCCGCTTTCAAGCCTAGTTTTAAACCAAAGCCTAAACCAGACGCCGAATGAGCCCCTTAGTTCTCGCTTTCTTAGTTTTAGCCTTGTTGACGTGCGGAAGCGCGCTATCGATGTTGTGGACGAAGAATTTGTTGTACGCGGCTTTGGCGATGTTCTTAACCATGCTTGGTTTAGCTGGACTTTATGTGTTAGCTTATGCAGACGTATTAGCAGTCGCACACTTACTAGTATATGTGGGAGGGGTGCTGATTCTGATTCTATTCGGGATTATGTTAACCAATCAAACGGATTCTAAAACAGGAAAGAATCACCTTATCACACGGGAGTCGAGTCGTTTATTGCCTATTTCGATTGGATTATCTTTTTTCTTAGGCCTCTTCTGGTTATTTACGAAAGGTCCTTGGATCAATAATTTGCCAGTAACCGGGGAGTCTAAATTACGGGAAGTAGGTCTAGGCTTATTGACTGAATATGCCTTCCCTTTCGAATTAGCCGGCGTATTTTTATTGATTGCCTTGATAGGCGCCACTTTTGTCTCGAAGAACCATGACTGATATTCCAGTAATCTATTTCTTGTGGGTGTCTGCGTTTCTGTTTGCGACGGGATTATCGATTTTGCTAGTAAAGAAGAATACGATTTTCGTGTTGATGGGAATCGAATTGATTTTGAATGCGGCCAACCTGAACTTGGTGGCCTTTTCGAAAAATGATCCTTCGCTGCAAGGCTTGTATCTGAGTATTTTCGTGTTAGTCGTGGGTGTTTGCGAGATGGCGATTGCCTTGGCGATTGTATTGCAAGTGTATCGAAATTACCGCGCGATTGAGGTGGATCAGTTCAAATCCGAATACTAGAGGTTTTCTAATTGCTTTTTGAATTTGAGGGCTTTCATTTTGCCTAGGACTTTGGCCAAATCCTCTTCTGACGCCTCCTTCAGTTGTGCCACTGTCCCAAAAGCTTTCAACAACTTAGCCGCCGTCAACTTTCCAATCCCATCCATCGTCTCTAATTGCGACACGATGAAATTCTTGCTTCGCTTATTTCTGTGCGCCGTAATCCCAAACCGGTGCGCCTCATCCCGCAACTGCTGAATCAGTTTCAACGACTCCGATTTCTTATCTATATATAAGGGCAAGCTATCTTCTGGAAAATAAATCTCCTCTAAACGCTTCGCGATGCCAATAATGGGGATTTGGCCATACAATCCAATCGCCTTCAAGGCATCGCAAGCAGAACTCAATTGGCCCTTTCCTCCATCGACGATGATCAAATTGGGTAATTCGGCTTCTTCCTCCAGCAAGCGGGTGTATCTACGGGTAATCACCTCGTACATAGTCGCAAAATCGTCCGGGCCTTCGACCGTTTTAGGCGTAAAGGTGCGGTAATCCTTTTTCGACGGCAGCGAATTCTTGAAACACACCATCGCGGAGACCGGATTCGTGCCTTGCAAGTTCGAGTTATCGAAACATTCGATGTGTTTAGGTAGGTCGTTCAAGCGCAAATCGTTTTTCAACTTAATCATCACGCGCATCTTGCGATCGCCACCACTTTCCTCGGCCGCCTTGCGATCCGCTTTCTCTTTTCGGAAGTACAAGACATTCTTCAGCGACATATCCAGGAGCTTCCGCTTGTCGCCTTGACTAGGCAGCGTATTTTTCGCGCCCTCGAATTCGATCGACATGGGGATGTTGGTAATAATTTCTTTGGCCTTACTCTGAAACTGATCCCGCTTCTCCCAAATTAACATGGTCAACAATTCCGCCTCATCTTCTTCTAATTTCTTTTTCACTTCCCAGGTCTGCGACTGTAAAATCGTCCCATTGATGACCTTCATGAAGTTAATATAGGCCAAAGATTCATCCGACACCATCGAAAATACATCCACATCGTGGATGGACGGATTCACTACGGTCGACTTCGCCTGGAAGTTTTCAAGCAATTGCCATTTCTCTTTCCACTCCTGCGCCTGCTCAAAAGCAAGGCGGGTGGAGGCATCCTGCATTTGGCCGATAAAAAAGGTCTTCGCCTTCTGGTAATTCCCCTTCAAAATCTGCGACACCTGATCTATATACTCCATATAGCGCGCCTCCTGCTGTAAACCCTCGCATGGCCCTTTGCAATTCCCAATATGGTACTCTAAACAAACCTTATATTTCCCTGCCTCAACATTAGCTTCCTTCAAATTCAACGCGCAGGTCCTCAAGGGATACAGCTGGTGCAGCATCTCGAGCAGGGCATTCATCAATTTTGGATTTGCGTAAGGCCCAAAAAACGTCCCCAAGGAATGATTAATTCGCCTTTCTGTAATCAAGCGAGGAAAACGCTCGCGGGTTAAACAGATAAATGGATAAGTCTTGTCATCGCGTAACAAGATATTATACTTCGGCTGAAACTGTTTGATAAGCGTATTCTCTAAAAGTAACGCATCAAATTCCGAATGAACAATCGTGAACTCGAGATTCCGTATTTGCGAAACCAGTCGCCTCGTCTTATTGTCTTTCCCTTTTGTGTTTGTGAAATACGAACTCACCCTGTTTTTCAAATTCTTCGCCTTTCCTATATAAATGATCGTTCCGCTTTCATCAAAGTAGCGGTAAACACCCGGATCTTCGGGCAAGGTGGGAAGGATAGATTTAGGGTCAAACGTAGACATAGGCCAAAATTAAGCAAAAATATCTTCTTTGTGTTTTTTGTAATTATCTAAGGTGGCGCTTCCCTCATTAAGTCTGAATTATGGAAGGATTATGGCTCGGTTAAGGAGGGGTATTCTTGCGACAAAATCCACTTTTCTGCCGACGTTTCCATGCTTGCAATTCGGGTGAAAAGCATGAAATAGGCCCCCTGAGAGCCTATTAAGAGAATACTGCTATTTAAAATAAAAAAAATGAAAAAATATCAGATAAAAACTTGTGCAGGTTGTAAGAATTGGACATATTTGGCAGTATGTAATAGTGTAGCATAGTTAAGAAAGGTATTCTATTTCCGAATCATTAACTGCTCTATGTTGTACTATTTAAAGAATTTGTTTGACGAATAAACCTATTTAAAAGCTTAAAATGAATTATCAACCATTATCAGAAAGGAGGCATATCGAACTTTAACACATGAACCCCAAAATTTAATTTAAAAACTAACTTAATCTTTATTATGAAAAACAATTTTTACCAAAGTCTACGAAGCTTTCTTTTGCTAGCGATAGTGATGCTAGGAAGCTTTTCGTCATTTGCCCAAGACCGTAAGGTTACAGGTAAAGTCTCTGGGACAGATTCTCAGGGAATTCCGGGTGTAAGTATCTTAGTAAAAGGAACAAACACAGGAGCTACTACAGATGTTAATGGTGCTTTCTCTGTAACTGTTAAATCTGCAACAGCTGTTTTAAACATCTCAGCTGTAGGTTACAAGTCTCAATCAATTTCAGTAGGTTCTCAATCTTCTATTAATGTAACGTTAGCAGAAGATAACTCTCAGTTAGATGAGGTAATCGTAACAGGTTACTCAGTAACTAACAAGAAAGAGTCAACTGCTGCTGCTTCTATCGTTAAAGCGAAGGATTTGCAAATCGCACCTTCAGGTAACGTAGAGCAACAATTACAAGGTCGTGTAGCCGGTGTTACTTTGATCACAAACGGACAACCAGGTACTGCAAGTATCATCCGTGTACGTGGTTTTGGCGCATTTGGTGGTAACGAACCATTGTATGTAGTTGATGGGGTTCCAGTAGGAACAACTGATTTCCTTTCTCCAGATGATATCGAGTCTACTACTGTCTTGAAAGATGCAGCAGCAGCTTCTATCTATGGTGCTCGTGCAGCGAATGGTGTGATCGTTTACACTACGAAGCGTGGTACACGTAACAAAGGCATCACAGTTACTTATGATGGATTGTACGGTGGTACTGATCCTAACGTAGGTGGTGTAGCTAAAATGTTAACTCCACAAGAGCAAGCTGATTGGACTCACGTGGCTTACCGTAACAACGCGGCAGCTAACGGAACAGCAGTTTCTTATACTCACCCTCAATACGGTACTTCAGCACAAGCAACGTTACCTACTTATTTGCACTTCAATGGCGCAAATGGTGTTAATTCAGGCGATATGGCTGCAGCTCAAGCTGCTTTCGGTGCTAACCCATTGACGACTTTCGTAATCAAAACAAATAAAGCTGGTACGAACTGGTACGATGAAATTACTCGTTTCGGATCTACTATGCGTCACTCTTTAGGTATCCAAGGTGGAACAGCAACTGGCCGTTTCTACTTAGGTTTATCAGGACAAGAGCAACAAGGTATCTTGATTCAAAATGATTTCAAACGTTATTCAGCACGTTTCAACTCAGAATTTGATTTAGGTAAAAAAGTACGTGTTGGTGAAAACATTCAAATGACTTATCGTTCAGTGCGTGGTCAAGCGGGTGGTAACAACGGTTTAGGTGTGGCTGGTGACGAATCAGTAATCTTATCTGCTTACCGTATGCCTACAGCGATTCCAGTTTACGATGAGTTCGGAAGTTTTGCATCTACTAAAGCTGCAGGATTTAACAACCCTCGTAACCCAGTTCGTCAAATCTTACGTAACAACTCAAACGATAATAACTACAATGCATCTGCATTTGGTAACGTATATGTTGAGTATGAGCCAATCAAAGACTTAATTTTAAGATCTTCGATCGGTGGTCAATATGCAGGATATGCTTACAAAGATTATAACTACAAATACTTAGGAGATTCAGAGCCAGAGGCTTCGGATTCATTCTATGAAGGATCAGGTTATAACTTCGCTTATACTTTCACAAATACAGCTGCTTACAAATATCAATGGAGAAAACATGGTGTTAAAGCATTAGTAGGTATGGAAGCATTGAACACAGGTGCTGGTCGTCAGATCTCTGGTTCAGGTATCAATCCATTCTCAATGGATACGGATTTCGTAACGTTATCATCTGTACAATCTCCTGTAGTTAACTCAGGTTTGTATTCTGGTGTTAATTTCTACTCTTTATTCTCTAAATTAGATTATAACTTCAACGAGAAGTATTACTTAACGGGAGTTGTTCGTCGTGACGGTTCTTCACGTTTCGGTTCTGAGAATCGTTATGGTATCTTCCCTGCATTCTCTGCAGCTTGGAGAGTAACTTCTGAGGAATTCATGAAAGATCTTCCTGCTATCTCTGATTTAAAAATCCGTGGTGGTTGGGGTTTAATGGGTAACTCAAACAACGTAGACCCAGCTAACCAATTCTCTTTATACGCTGCTAACCGTGGTAATTCATTCTATCCAATTGATGGTCAATCATCAGGAGCGAACGAAGGATACTTCCGTTCTCGTATTGGTAACCCAGCTGCGAAGTGGGAGACTTCAGAAACAATGAACATTGGTTTTGATGCAACTCTTTACAATGGTAAGTGGGAAATCGTTTTAGACGTTTGGAGAAAAGATACACGTGATTTATTATTCAAC
>Ga0222712_10003692_pt1 | contig 16485 bp, 16 predicted proteins | sample C33_657DmetaG_FD_165043 | JGI IMG/M metagenome (GOLD analysis project Ga0222712, IMG submission 165043) | Estuarine water microbial communities from San Francisco Bay, California, United States - C33_657D | ecosystem: Environmental > Aquatic > Marine > Unclassified | place: USA: California...
TGAAATATTGTTTAAGGTCTTTCCAAATAACCATCCTGAAGTTAACATAGCTGGAATAGCAATAATAATTCCAAGGCCCAATGTAATTCCCATATCAGCACCAGGTAAATGGGTTACCAAATAATACGGGGCTGGATGTGGGGGAAGAAATCCCTGTGTAATTGACATGGATGCGAGCATGGGAATTCCTAAATAAACAGGATTGATATGTTGTCGCTTAGCAGTAGTCAACACCAAAGGAGTCAACAATAAAAATGCCACCGAGAAAAATAAAGGCAGACTAACAATGAACCCTATAATCATGAATGCAAAGGGTAATCTTTTTGCACCAAAATAGTTTGCCAATTGATCTGCAATAACAACACCTGCATTGCTTTTGGCAATCAGCTTACCAATCATTGCACCTAGTACAATAATAGAGAGTATAGATCCTAGAGTAGATCCAATTCCTTTTTGAAGAGCATCGATGATAGTAGTTGTTGTTAATCCATCCGCCAGCCCTACCATAATAGACACCAACAAAAAAGAAAGAAAAGGTGGTGCCTTAACATATGAAATCAATACAACCAGTGCAACAATGCCGATGCATAATAGTCCCCACATAGTTAGATCTATTGAAAAAGGAGTGAATTAAAGATATACATTTCATCTGATTCAAATTCTCGATAAGTTGTTGTAGATTTAAGAGACGCGATTTCAGTGAATAAATAATTATTGTCATGAAAAAGATTATCATCGTCCTCTCATTATTCTGCATCACCTGGACTCAAGCACAACCCGTTCGTCTTGTAGTAGCAGGAATCTCTCACGGTCACAACGCGTGGATACTTGGAAGAAAAAATGATGCAGCAGTTCAATTGGTAGGAATTTTTGAAACCAACCAGGAACTTATTAAGAAGATGACAGATAAATACCATCTAGACCCCTCGTTATTTTTCAACGATTTAAACAAAATGCTGGATGCCGTTAAACCAGAAGGGGTGCTGAGTTTTGGTACTACCCTACAGCACTTGTCGGTAGTAGAAGCTGCTGCACCAAAAGGAATTCATGTTATGGTTGAAAAACCCTTGGCAACAACTGTTGCAGACGCAGAAAAAATGATCGCTTTAGCCAAAAAGCATCATACACTTGTATTGACCAATTTTGAAACTTCTTGGTATCCAACTACAGATAAATCATTTGCAATGACACGTGATACATCTTTTATGGGAAAAATCAGAAAAGTTGTAGTACACGACGGACATGAGGGACCAAAGGAAATAGGTGTATCAAAAGAGTTTTTTGAATGGTTAACAGACCCTGTTCAAAACGGAGGAGGCGCCCTGATGGATTTTGGATGTTATGGGGCAAATTTGATGACACTGCTTATGAATGGAGAGATGCCAACTTCTGTAACAGCTGTTACCTCTCAATTCAAGCCCGCGATCTATCCAAAAGTGGAAGACGAGGCTACTATTATTTTAAAGTATCCTTCGGCTCAATGCATCATACAAGCTTCTTGGAATTGGCCATTTGCCAGAAAAGACATGGCCATTTATGGATCAAATGGGTATATCATAACCAAGGACAATAATAATATGAAGGCAAAAGGGAAAACTGGTGGAGAAGTTGAATACAAGCTTACGCCGCAGGAAACAAACACCTATACAAGCCCCTTTCTTTACTTCGCAGATGTAATCCGAAATAAAATTACCATCCCCTCCTTTGGGACCTATTCGATGGAGAATAATTTGATTGTGGTGAAAATTTTGGAAGCAGCACGAAAATCTGCACAAACCGGTAAAACAATTTCGTTTCAATAACAATGAAGAAAGCGGTTAAAAAAGAAAATCTCCCACAAAAAATTTGCCCTGTATGCAAACGCCCTTTTACCTGGAGAAAAAAATGGGATAAAATATGGGAAGAAGTAATTTATTGCAGCGACAAATGCAGGATGAATAAAAAGAAGATAAGTAATCAGTAACTTTATAAATGATTATTTACTACGACGGCGTTTGTAAACTCTGCACTGGTTTTGTATCAATGGTAATTCGATTTTCGCGCCCAGGTACATTCAGACTTCAGCCACTGCAGCAGTCAACCTTGAAACAAAACAATTCATCGTATGATTCTGTAGTTTTAGAAATCCATTCCGGTAACTATCTATTTAAATCAGCCGCAGTAAGTAAGATTCTGAGTAACATGTACATGCCGTTTAGATGGTTGAATACGATAATTTCTTTATTCCCGGAAGGTCTACGAAATAAAATATACGACTGGATAGCACGCAGCCGTTATAGATGGTTTGGCAAACACGCAAGCTGCCAAATTATAGAATAGATCAATGCATTTTATCCCCGTATTCTTTCATGATGGCATTGTCTAATTGATTGCCAATTTTTAGCAAAGCCTTCAATCGAGATGTTATATACCGGTTAGTATTCAATCCAGTGGAAACAAGATTTATCAATTCATTCAATGCAGCTGGATCCTTCTTTAAAATATTATCTGCTGCAGTTGGTTTTGGGAAACGAATGATGGCCTCCGACTGATGAATAGACATTTCATAAAGAACTTTTGCGTCGAATACACGTGCCATTTTAAATCGTGCCTGCTCCAGCGTTCTATCCCTTAATTCCTCCAACTTCTCTATAGAAGAAAGCATTTTCTCGTATTGCTGAATACCTGATGTAATTTCTTTGTTTTTAATCATGCGTAATCCGCCAGCAGATTTAATTTGATCAAACCCGATATGTGAACTTTCAAACGTGGAACGCAAAGCAAGATTCCTCACATAATAATAAACATCCTCGTTGGTAACAGTAGTAGAATTCAAACGAACAAAAAACGTATCTAATGCAGCTAATCGCACATTATTGGATTGAATAACCGTATCCGTTGTTTGAAAATCAAGTTGTAAATCTTCGTGTACATTTTCCAAATACGAAATTTCGCGGTGCTTTTCGATTTGCTGCTCTCGAAGATTCTCTGCAAAGAATCCCAGAGATACTGCAACAAACAGCATAATAAACTCTAAAATATACTCGTTCCATTTTTTCTTGTGAACAATATGATGTGGATGATGCACTTCCATAAAAGTTATTTGACCCAAATTATTGAAAATTTATAAATTAGTACCCTTATTACGTATATGAATCAATACCTCGGACAAATAAGTTTAGTAGTCAAGGATTACGACGAAGCCATTCACTACTACACACAGGTACTAAAATTTGAATTATTAGAGGATACCCAGCTTTCTCCAGAAAAAAGATGGGTAGTGGTAAAGCCCAAAGGAAGTAAAAATGGATGCAATATATTATTGGCAAAAGCAAGCAACGAAAAACAACTGGAATATGTTGGTAATCAAACGGGCGGGAGAGTATTTCTATTTCTCTACACCGATAATTTTATGAGAGATTACGAAGATTATCAATCAAAAGGAGTTGAATTCATGCGACCCGTCTCAAAAGAACCCTATGGAACTGTTTCGGTATTTAGAGACCTCTATGGTAATTTGTGGGACTTGATTGAACCTATATCAACACTCAGGTAAATTGATTGAAATCTGTATGGCAAGCCCGCCATCAGCCGTTTCCTTGTATTTGTGATTCATGTCTAATGCAGTCTGCCACATGGTTTCAATTACTTTATCCAAACTCACAATAGCATCGTCTGGTTTACTCTGCAACGAAAGTTGTGCTGCAGTAATAGCTTTTATAGCCCCCATGGTATTTCGCTCAATACATGGGATCTGTACCAATCCGCCAACTGGATCACATGTTAATCCCAAATGATGTTCCATAGCAATTTCAGCTGCCATCATCACTTGTTGAGGTGTTCCTCCCAATGCTTCCGTCAACGCAGCTGCTGCCATTGCAGAAGAAACCCCAATTTCTGCCTGACATCCGCCCATTGCTGCTGAAATAGTAGCCCCTTTTTTAAATAAACTGCCTATTTCTGAAGCAGTCAATAAAAAATGGATAATTCTATCTTCATCGTTCCCATCACAAAAAAGTACATAATACATCAATACGGCTGGTATAACGCCAGCTGCCCCATTGGTTGGTGCTGTTACTACCCTACCAAAAGATGCATTTTCCTCGTTTACCGCCAATGCAAAGCAACTGACCCAATCGAGAATGTATTTAAAATCATTGCCACCATTTTTTATGGTATCTAACCAAGCCGTAGGATTTGTGGTGTATTCTTTTTTGATAAGATGTTTGTTTATCTCACTTGCCCTTCGTTTTACATGCAGTCCACCTGGCAATTGACCACTCGCATGACATCCGCGATAAATACAGGTAGACATGATATGCCATATATTCAATAGACCCTTTCGAATTGAATCAGCATCCTGCCACATACGTTCATTGGCAAAAACAATCTCATGCACTTGCTTTTTTGTTGAATTACACCAACGTAAGATGTCATCCGCACGTTGAATAGGATATGGAACTGCAACTTCATTTTTACCTGAAGGCAACTCGCCTTCCTGTACAACGAAACCCCCACCTATTGAATACCATGTTTGACTGAAATGATTCCCGTCTTTCAATTCTACTTGAAAATTTATTCCGTTTGGATGGAAGGGGAGCATGTCATTGGTTAGAAAAACTATATCAGTTGATGGATCAAATCCAATCTCAGATGTATTCTTTAATAAAATTTTATTAGTAGATTTTATTTTTTCAAAACGAGCATTGATTTGATCAACCGGAATAGTTTCAGGGTCTTCTCCTGAAAGCCCCAATGAAATTGCTAAATCCGTTCCATGACCTCTCCCTGTTTTTGCCAATGAGCCGTATAGGAATACCTTAATAGAAGCAACCGATGAAAGTTTTTGTTGGTGTTCTATAGACGAAACCAATTGTTGTGCAGCACGCCAAGGGCCAAGGGTATGCGAACTGGAAGGACCCACACATATTTTAAACATATCGAATACAGAAATAGCCTCGTAACTCATGTATGCTGAAATAGTGTTTTCTAAATTATCAATATTAATTAATTTGGAGTAGAATGAATAAGGATTTTCGTCGAATCAATTTTATTCATATCTATTTTGTATTATTCCTCAATACAAGTGCCTGTGTCTTTTTTGAAAAATCAGTAGATGTGGTGTTGCTTCCCATTTGGAAATTACCAAGTATAATATCCTGGTCTCCGTCGTTGTCCATATCATCGGATTCCATCACCAACCATTTTGCTTGGGGAATGCGATGGTCTTTTCGTAGAAAATTCATTCCCCCTTTGTTTTCAAAATAGATAAATGAACCACCGCGCTCTGCTTCAGAGAAAAACGCAATTGTAGCTAAATCAAGATCGCCATCATTATCAAAGTCTTTGGCAATTGTTTTTGTGGCTCCATAGGTAGGATAAAACCATTCCTTTTTATATTGTCCTTTGCCATTGTTGATATAAATCGCAATACCGTGAAATGACTTCTTTGTAATTGAATAATCTGCATTGTCGCCAAAAGACAAAACCAGATCTTCTAAACCATCGTTGTTCATATCTGCCATTTCCAAGTAACTGGAACCATACACAGAGGGGAAGCGAAGCAATACTTCTTCTTGAAACGTATTGTTCCCAAGATTATGAAAGAGCTTTACCTGTTCTCTGGCCTGTGCAAAAAGTATATATATATCCATCAGCCCGTCTTTATCAATATCGCGCAAATGAATATTTCTTGCACCGGGTTGATGACTAATGATAGAAGTAGTTCCTGTTTTCCCATTTACCAATCGCACTTGACCAGTTTCATACCCAAACTCTAAAATAATGAGGTCGTCTACTCCATCCTTGTCTATATCAGATCGCACCATTTGAACAGGACGATGCAATGAATCAAGCAACAGCATACCGAATGTGCCTTTGTCATTGACATGAAACATCCTTCCATTTCTATCTTCGTTGGGAAGCATATTGCCAATTCCAAGATAAATAGGATTAGTTTGGTCAATTGCATCTACCACGGGACTGGGTGTATGGATAATCCTTTTTTGAATCCCCTCAAGAGAATATTTTTTGATTTCCTTTGAACGATTTCCTAACCAAATTTCTTTTCGTTTGGGAATAAATCGGACCAAAGTAGTTGAAGGCTCAGCTCCATGATCAGAATGTATTTGCATTTGTTCAAACAATCTACCCCCGTCCGTACTCGAATCATTATAGGAGTTTGAAAGAGAATCCTTCATTGCATTGGATCGGTAATAGTGAACAATCGAAAGCCACTCGCTTTCTGATAGTAGATTTTTATTCGGGTAAATTCCTATGTTGTTGAGTTGATCAAAAAGTTTCAATGACATACGAGACAATAACGTATTCTTATCGCCTATACCCAACCGCAATCCCATTTCAGGAAGCACTTTTTCAACCCAGATATGTTCAGGCAATAATTGAGGAGCTGCATATTCATGACAGGAAGAGCAATATTTTTTGGAAAGGATTTCTCCTTCAGACAAATACGTTGGGGTATTTTGGATCGAATAGTAGTAAAGTGAAACAGAGGTCACTATTGCAATCAACCCCCATCCAACAAATTTGCGCATTCTTAAAGATACCTCATTTAGAGGTACTGACCTTCTTCAATAGAAGAGTTGATCTTGGAGTTAATCGCATCCCAAAGCGCGAGACGAGATTGAAGTGCCCTTTTTACAAACAATGTTGCCTCTTCCCATTTTTGAGGATCGTTGCCGCAAAGTGTTTCTGTCATTTCCAATGCAAGTGCAGAATGATGGCCACCATCGACTTCGATATGACGCTCAATATAATATTGAATGATATTAACCTTATTGGGAAATTCTTTTTTTAATTCTTTAATAAAGCTTAAAAACATATCTGGAATCAAATCTTCTCTTCCAAATGTAAACACAGCTGCCATCAAATGAGGTTGGTTCGAATGAATAACATCAAATGTAGTTTGCATAAATCCTTTAGCAGCTTCTGGTATGGATGGAGCAGATAATATTGAAGCAACAGAGAGATTCTTATTGACATCTTCTATAAGCGCATCGATGGATGCTGTTTGTGCACCTGCCTGTTGCATTGCTTTCAAATAAAGTTCAAAATGACTCGTTCGATTATCGTTTTCATCCACATCACTTTCTTCACCCGTAACAATTTCATTGATCAAGAAACGAGTAGTAGCATTGCCAACTGGTCTCCACGGAATTTGAACAGAAGTGAGATGAAGCTGCAATGCCTTTAACAACGACATGAAATCCCATACAGCATACACATGGTGTTCCATAAACACCTGTAAATCTTCCAACGAGTGAATGGAAGCATATACGGGGTGATGAACCAATTGCTCTCTTAACGGCTGTATTTCTGCTTGCAATTTTGAAACGAATGGAGATGCCATGTGTAAAATTTTTACAAAGCTATTTGAAAGATTTACTCAAAAATATAGTTCAGATGATTTTACAAAGACTTGACAAAATATGAATAAGAATAGCTTTTGTATAAACATACACTGATAAAAGGAGAAAATCTTAAAACAATTAGTTATGCATTTTTTCAGAAATCTACCTCATTATGTTGAACCTGAATGAAATTCCTAAAGCAAAATAGTAGTCACTGCTTTGCTTAATACTTCGGCCTGCACTAATATCAATCTTTGTATTATCATTCAAGTAATAGGCCAGCCCCCCGTCCACCCATAAATCCTCGTATTTTTTAAGTGGGAATCTCCCGAAAGTTTCTAAATAAGCATATGAATTATCACCAATATTCAGTCCAGGTGCAAAACGAAAGATAGCTTCGTGTTTTCCATCATTATGAAATTCGATTCCATAATTATATCCAACCGATAAATTGTCTGTTAGCTGGTGCTGGGATGTAAAGACTGCATCCCCCACTGAATGTGGTGTACGATTCAAATCGGTGAGATCTCTCTTCAAATCTCCTAAATGATAATGTGCAATCAATGATGTTTTAGGAAGTATGCCCTTTTCATCGAAAAGAAAAATCTTTAACCCAAGTGCTTCATTTTTAAATCGAAGCTGCTGCTTTGATAAGTTTAAAAGAGACGAATACCTGAACTCAACTATTTTGCTCACCCCGTACTTGATTAAATTTGTTGGTAAAAAATAGTCGGAATTGAATGAAATAAAATTTTTATTAAATCCACTTTCTACCTGAAAGTAGCCTCTTTTAACTATATAAGGAGATTCGGTTTGATCTGGGCGATCCGTTTCCATTCTTCCTGTTTCTTGAGAATGAGCAACTAAAAGAAATAGAAATAAAAGACAGAAAAGAAAAATGAATGTTTTAGATGCGAGTCGTTTGTGGATTTTTGAAAACATTCACTATAATATATATATATAAAGGTATTAATTAATTGGTGTTGAATACCCGGAAGAACTTGCCAATCCCTTACACCAAACTTTCGATAGAGATTTTTGTTAAAGTCAATAATAAAAGGTAAAGTTTTGAAAATGAGCAGTATGGAACAAAATAAAGGCCTTATAGAAATCGATCGAATCATTGAAATGGCATGGGAAGACCGTACACCGTTTGAAGCCATTTTTGCTCAATTCGGCATCACCGAAGCAGAGGTGATACGATTGATGCGAAAAGAATTGAAACGATCGAGTTTTAATCTATGGAGAAAAAGAGTCAACAGCGGCATCAGTCAAAAACATGCCCTAAAGAGGAACCCTGAAATCAGTCGATTCAAATGCGCACTCCAAAGACAGATCACACATAATAAAATCAGCAAACGCTGATACATGCATATTCCAACCAAGTACCAAGATATAGTTGATCAATTGGATCGTATTGACCCTGTCCGATATGGAAGGAGTCGCAATTTTATTGATGGTTCCATCACTGAACTTTCGCCATACATATCGAGAGGTGTCCTCGATACCAGAATGATAGTAGAACACCTCGTTTCAAAAAAGTATTCCTATTCTTCCTGCGAAAAATTTCTTCAGCAACTTTTTTGGAGAGAATATTTCCAACGGGTATGGCAAGATTTGAATGAAGGTATCAATAGTGATATAAAAAATCAGCAAACGCATGTACACCACCATGGTACTCCTGTTGCAGTTATAAAAGGAGAAACTTACATTGATGCCATCGATCATGGAATTCGACGGCTGACAGCATCTGGTATGATGCACAATCACCTCCGTATGTACAGTGCGTTCATTGCCTGCAACTTGGGTAAATCTCATTGGATGCACCCGGCAAAATGGATGTACTACCATTTATTGGATGGAGATTGGGGAAGCAACGCTCTTTCCTGGCAATGGATAGCCGGCACATTTTCGAATAAGAAATATATTGCAAATCAAGAAAACATCAACCACTATACCGCTAGTAAACAAAAGGGGACCTACCTCGATATATCGTACGATGTTTTGCAGGATCTGTCAACACCAGCAGAACTAATAGAAGTAGATACAAGTGAATTACAAACCAATCTTCCATCGTCAAATTCACTCCAAATTGATCCAGCGCTTCCAACGATGATTTATAATTATTATAATTTATCCCCGACATGGAGAGCAGATACAAAAGCAAATAGAATAGTATTACTGGAACCTGAAGTATTTCATCAATATCCTGTTTCTGATGGATGTATATCATTTGTATTGGAACTATCAAAGAATATTGAAGGCATTCAAGTATTCACCGGGAGTTTCGCTGATTTAAAATCACAACTTACTAATCAACCCATCTATTATAAAGAACATCCTTTAAACACACACTACGAAGGGATAGAAGACCAGCGTTCATGGATGATACCTGATGCAGGCTTACCAAAAGGCTCCTTTTTCTCGTTTTGGAAAAAGAATGAAAGAAAATTAAAAGATCTGTTTAGGTAGCCCTCGAACTAGTATCAAACTTCAAGACAATAGAGTAGATTTACACCATGAGATGGTTGCTATTTCTTTTTTTTACAGTTGCATTTACGTCTACAACAGTTGCACAAAAAAAACCAAACATTTTATTTCTACTCGCAGATGATCTCAGCTATCCCTATGCAAGTGTGTACGGTGATAAAATTGTAAAAACACCTAATATAGATAAGATTGCAAAACAAGGAGTGAAATTTACCAATGCGTATGCTGCATCCCCGTCATGTACCCCATCAAGAGCTGGAATGCTGACGGGCATGTACCCCCACAAACTAGGAGAAGGTGTAAACCTGGTTGGAAAATTGGATGTAAGTACTCCCACATTCGTGCAACTACTTCGAAAAGATGGTTATGTAGTTGGATTCGAAAGAAAGGGCTGGGGACCTGGAGACTATACAAAAATGGGATACACGGAGAATCCAGCTGGTAAAGAAATTGAATTCAAACAACTATTGAATCAAACAGATAAAAATCAACCATTTTTCTTTTGGTTTGGCACCAACGACCCCCACCGCTTCTTCCCATTTGGTGCAGGAAAAAGAAATGGAATCAATCCTGATAACATTACTGTGCCTGGTTTTCTTCCAAATACATCTGAAATCAAAAATGATCTAGCAGATTATTTTCATCTGATTGAACGATTTGATCGTGAAGTTGGTGAACTGTTGGCTTTACTTGAAAAAGCAGGACGACTGGATAATACAATTATAGTTTTGACAAGTGATAATGGAATGCCTTTCCCTCATGCAAAAGCAAATTTATACGACCATGGTACGAAAGTGCCATTGATCATCAGTGACTATAGAAATCAATACCAAAAAAATAGTACCAATACATCTTTTGTCAATCTAATTGATCTCATGCCAAGTTTTCTTGAAATGGGGGGTGTAGCACAAGTACCTGAAGTAGATGGTAAAAGTTTAGTGCCAATTGTGAGGGGCATAAAGAAATCAAACAGAGAAGAGGTTTATTTGGAAAGAGAAAGACATTGTCTTTGTAGAGTTGACCAGGGTATGTTAGCCGGATATCCTATGAGAGCAGTCCGAAACAATCAGTATTTATATATCAAGAATTTACGGCCAGACCGATATCCCGCAGGAGATGAATCCATACCGGGTACTCCTTCTATATATGGTGATGTAGATGGAGGCCCCTCCAAAGCCTTATTGATTGATAACAAAGATCAACCAAGTATAAAATATTATTTCAATCTAAGCTTTGGTAAAAGACCTTCCGAAGAGTTATACGATGTAGTGAAAGATCCGTTCCAATTACACAATCTTGCTGGCAACAAATTATATGGCACTGCGTTAAAAACAATGAGGACAAAACTGGAGGATTGGATGCAAAAAGAAAACGACCCAAGAATCAATGGCGGTGGAGATGAAATTGACCGTTATATCGGAACCACCAAAGCATGGATCACCAAGTGGGGTATAGTTTTTGAAGATTGAAAAGCAATGCTCTTAAATTATGAAATATAAAACACACATATGTCTACACAAAACTTCAGTAACCACGCCAGAATGCATCCGCCTTACCATTATGTTTCTGCTCCACTGCTAATTGCAGGTCTTATCGGAAGTATTGTAAACCTCGTCAACAGCAAACCCGATGGTTATTACAGCGCATCGTTGTTGGTACTAGTCTTTGTATTACTGCTGTTGATTGGAGGGATGGTAAGAACATACGCCTTGAAAGCACAGGACAGGGCTATTCGTGCAGAGGAATCCCTCAGGCACTTCATTCTCACAGGAAAGCCCTTTGACAGTCGCTTGAACATCCGTCAAATCATTGCACTGCGTTTTGCATCCGACGAAGAACTTCCCACATTGGCAAAGCGCGCAGCCGAAGAATCAATGCGTTCGAAGCAAATCAAAGAGGAAATTAAAAACTGGAGAGAAGATAACTACAGAATTTAAATCAGTAAATGAAGCAACAGATTTCATACGAGTAAAACAACTGATAAATCATTGTAAGATGAAAAAAATAGTTTTCCTGTTATCACTCATTATTTGTTTAACTGCTAAGGCACAAAAGACAATTGCTATAAAATGTGGTAAACTTCTTGATACCAAAACAGGAAGCATTAAAACAAATCAAACCATTTTTATAAAAGGCAATACGATTCTCGCTGTTGGGGGTGATATCAAGCCTGATAGTGTAATCGACTTGTCTGATGCATTTGTACTACCTGGTTTGATTGATTGCCATACACACGTGCTCTTGCAAGGAGATATTTCAAGCGAGGACTACAATGTACAAGTATTAAAAGAATCGGTTCCTTACCGTACCATACGTGCAGTTAAAAGTTGTTCCCAAGCACTCATGAACGGTTTTACTACCATGCGTGATCTCGGAACCGAAGGTGCTGGCTATGCAGATGTAGACCTCAAACATGCCATAGAAAACAACGAAATGATCGGACCAAGATTACATGTTTCTACCTTGGCTATCAATACAACAGGACATTACCCCATCAAATCTTCCGAATACTCCTGGGAATTAAAAATGCCAAAAGGTTTGCAGGAGATTACGGGTGCTGATGAAGCCAGAAGAGCTGTACGGCAACAACTGGAAGGCGGTGCAGATTGGATCAAAATTTATGCAGACCGCGGTTACTACCGCTTGGATGATGGGAGTTTCAGGTCGTTACCAAATTTTACACCAGAAGAAATCACTGCTATCGGAGACGAAACCATAAAAAGCAGAAAAAGATTGGCAGCACATGCTATGACGAGGGATGGAATCATTGCTGCCATCAATGCAGGCGCTTCCACCATTGAACATGGTAGCGGAATGGACGAGGAATGCATGAAACTAATGGCTTCAAATGGAATCTACTGGTGCCCGACTCTTTTTGTAAATGCTTATGTCGCAGAAGGAAGAGCAAAATTAGGCAGCCCAATCAATCTGTATTTCCAACAATCCATTGAGGCAACTTTCAAAAAAGCCATGAGCATGGGCGTGAAACTTGCATACGGAACAGACATTGGAGGATACGATTGGAAATTACCACAAGCAAAAGACTTTGAATACTTCGTACAGTGGGGATTGGATCCAGTTAAAGCCATTCAAACTGCAACCACCACTGCAGCTGAATTGCTAGACAAGAAAGGTAAAATTGGTGAGATCATCCCAGGTGCTTTTGCAGATATCATTGCAACTAAGATAGATCCTACTAAAGACATCAAAGCATTGCAAGATGTGAAATGGGTAATGAAGGGCGGTATCGTTTACAAAGATGCAAGACGATAGAAATTGAAATAGGATTTACGATGTACTGAATACTCCATAGGATTGTAATCATAGAAATGTATTACACCTATTATTGATTCCCTTTTTACACCTTTTTAGTTTGCAGTGTGAAAAAAAAGAACATCATACAATTTACCGAACTAAATGTCAACCGCATCCAAGCGTTGACGGATGCAGTTTTTGCTATTGTTATTACAATTCTATCACTGGCATTGGTAGTGCCAGCAGGCGAAGACGAACAGAATGTGAAGAAATTCATGTTAGATCAAATCATTCCAAAACTCTTTATCTTTTTTCTTGGCTTTATTGTGGTAGGTGCATTTTGGGTAGATACCCATTTCAATCACCACCACATGGTGAAAACCAACATCTTTAGTATTTGGCTCAATATTTTCTTTTTGATGTTTATATGTTTAATACCTTTCTCATCTGGATTTCTTGCAAACTATTTATTTACCACCATCAGTGTAATTGTTTACAGTGCTAACCTGATTCTTGTCAGTATTCTTCATCTGGGAATGCTGATATATGCATGGGAAAAGCGATTTATCGATCAGAATGTTGATAAAAAGCTATACCACAATATGTGCTGGAGAATTATTTTACCTACTATAATTTATATATTAATCATACCTCTTGCTTTTCTTAAAAAGAGCTGGGTTGTATATTTATTCATTGCTCCACTATTTTTTCAAATTTTATTCGGAAGAGCTAGTAAAAACGAAAAAGAAGAGTCATTAAAACAAACCTGAACTATTTACAATCTAACAAACAGTAGATGGTTTATAATCTTTTATGAAAGATTTCTCATTTGGGCTTTTTGCATTAACTTAAATTGTCCAACAAAATTTATAAATGAGAAATCTTGAATACCCACTGTCGGAGCTATATACTTATATACCTCATTCGGATAAAATCAATAAATCTATTTCAGAAGTAGATGTGGGCTGGCACATTGAACATTCATTGTTGGTGATTATAAAAATTATAGAAACTGTTTGTAAGTCAGACCCTGCGAAGTATAAATGGAAATTTAATTTCATTCGAACAATTGTTTTCTTTCAAAATAAATTTCCGAGAGGTAAAGGGAAAGCTCCGGATAGTGTAATACCCAAGCAAATAGAGAAAACGGACTTTGAGACATTATTCGCTGCTACGAGAGAGGCTATAGAACGATTGAAGAAAGCCGAACGCAATCAATTTTTTCTGCATCCCGTTTTTGGAAATCTAAGTAAGAAGAATACGTTTATCATGCTGGACATTCATACCAGACACCATACACAAATTATAAAAGATATTATTTCATCAGCTTCGGTATACTAAAACTACTACATGTATATATCCATCACCGGACTCAAACCAAAAGGGATACTAGGCTTTTTCAAATTTTGGCAACTTGCTATCCCTTCCTTTAGGCAAGCACAAACAGCAAAAGGGAATCTCTTTTGTGAAGTCAAACGAATCAACGGATATCAATGCACGTTGACAGCCTGGAACGATAGAAACACGATGCTAGAATTTATGAGAAGCGGAATTCACCTAAAAGCAATGAAATCTTTTCATAAGATAGCTACAGGCAAAACCTATGGATTTGAGTCTGAGAGCATACCAAACTGGTCTGATGCCTTTGAATTGCTTGAAACAAATGGTAAACAATATTGAATTGGTTTAGTATCTTAAAATGCAGCATTTAGCAAGGGTATAAGAATGTTTAAATGAATCTTGCTGCTGATCTCTTATTTAACAGCATTTTCCTGCCAATCAATAGCAACGATGATTTCATTTTTTCTGGCTATCAGTTGATACGGCGGATTATATCCAAGATACCTGAAATTGCCAATAGGTTTTATTCCTTTTAGTTCAAGTGATTTCTCAAGTTGTTCTGTATATTTCTTTATGGTAGCATCGTTTGCAAATCCACCAAATTCAATGGCAGCAACATATTCTTCAGGTGATTCGTGTATTTCCACATTGACATCATTCGGTCGGGGTAAATTTTTACTGGAATATTTTGAAGGCATCACAAAACTCATCGAAGATTCATTTTTATTGATATCCATGTGTACAGGAGAAGTCATTGCAATTTTTGTAGAGGACTCATTGTTACCATATATATAACCCGCTATTTTGCGAAATCCTGCACTGGAGAGTTCCCTATACGACTTTGCAGATGATTTGATAGTGGCTAGTGTAGCAGGAGGATAGTACCTGACTTCAAAACCAGCTTCTTTTTTGATGACACGGTATTGCTGTTTTTCGATTTTAGAGGTAGATATAGACATAAACGATTGGAATGCAATAAGTATGACGAATACAACCAAGAGTATAGGTAGCATATTGTTCACGTTAAGTTATTTCACTTATAACATAAAAAAGATGATACATGTTTGGAAAGAGCTGATATTTTTCTGATTTTAACAGTATTCAGTAGTAGCCTGTGAATGTTTTACATGTATCAAGCGGCATAAACTATGCATGCTTATTCTAATTTACGGTGTAGGCAATGATTCGATTGGTACTGAAAGATGGAACGTACAGCGTTTTTGATTTTTTATTGTAGCTGATGTCATTTGCCATTATTCTAATTCCACGTGTGTCAAGTAATACTTGTTTATCACCTCTTGCAGATACATAGTAAATCATACCCCTGTAATTACTCAATATGAACTCATCTTTTGAAAGCTGTACAATTCCATCGAGTCCGTTTTCATATCCATCACCGATTTTTGTAATCTCTTTTTCTGCATTCACTTTTTGAAAAGTAGAAGAACCAACTACATAAAGATCGCTGCCAACAGCCATTAGGCCATTAGCATCAGGGATATTCTCAAGATAGATACTGGATTTATCGTTCTCAATTCTGTAAACTTTCCCGGCTCTTGTATCACTTACATAAACAATTCCCTTTGAGTCAACTTCCAAGTCATTTAGCATCACTGCACTTTCAATCGGAATACGCTTCACAATAGTGCCTTTGCTCATATCAATAACAGCTACAGAGTTTGTCTCAGCGTTATAGAGAAAGCCCTTGTAGAAGCCCAATCCTTTGTTGGAAGTAAGACCAGTTACCCAATCCGGCTTAATGATTTTTCCGTTCAAATCCATCTGAACTATAGCACCGTTGTTCATACTTGAAATATAAATTATATTGGATACTGGATCGTAGGTAGCAGATTCTGGACCTTTCAGAGTGATTGAATCAGACTCCCATATTTTTTGTAAACTATGTTGAGCCAATATAGGAGAGCAAATAAGTAAGACGATGAATGATGCCAGTATTTTTCTCATTGGGACTATTTTAAAATGAATAATTAATAGAACTATACAATGGTATGGTTGATAAAAAGTAAAATATTCATCAAACACCTTAAAT
>Ga0222712_10003694_pt1 | contig 16478 bp, 17 predicted proteins | sample C33_657DmetaG_FD_165043 | JGI IMG/M metagenome (GOLD analysis project Ga0222712, IMG submission 165043) | Estuarine water microbial communities from San Francisco Bay, California, United States - C33_657D | ecosystem: Environmental > Aquatic > Marine > Unclassified | place: USA: California...
AAATCGATTTACGTATTCTTGCATACCAATAGCCCAGCGTTTGAAGCTTAGAATGATAACCCGCTTTTACCCAAGTTATATTAGAAAATTCCCTAAATAATTTTTGGTCGAATTCATCAGCCCATCGAGAAATAGGACACCACATTACACAAACATTAAAGCCATTTTCAAATAAAGCTTTTGCTTCCTTTAACAAACGAGGATTTGCTGAAGGCTGTGCAGAGGATATAAATAAAACTTTAGGTTTCAAATTATCAAAAATAAAATGATGATATATTTCATATAATAATTAGTTGTTATTCAAAAGATATGAATTAAAAAAATGACATTATAAGAGTTGCTGTATTCAAAGATTCTGATATTAATATTTCCGAAAAACAAAAAATATAAGCAGAAGAAATTCTTTAACCATAAAGTATATTGTTTGTAGATTAACACTTATTTAAAATATAAATACTACAAATTCAACACTATACTAATTAATTTATGAATCCTAAAATAACAATTATGACTGTTCAAAATGTGTGAATTTTATTATTAGCAACTCTCCATGAATACTCAATGTATAATTATGGTCATTTAGAGCAGAAAAGAAATTCATTGCACAGCCTAACTTAAATCGGTCATGCAGTTCTATAACTAAAGTCTTTACTTTGTATAACCACAAACAATTATTATCAAATATTTCTTTTTCTGCACCTTCTATATCAAGTTTTAATAAATCAATTGATTCTAGAGAATACTTTTCTATAATCTTATCAATTGTAATAGAGTCTGTTTTAATACCCGAAGATGCATCTCCTTTAACAAAATGGGAATCATTTGAATAACTGTGTTCAAGTATCACACCATCATTATGAAACCAAAGAGCTTTTTGTTCAATTATAATTTGATTGATTTCTTTAGTGTTATGAATTAAGAGGTTAATATTATCGACATCAGGTTCAATAGCAATAATTTTAGTTTTTGGATATTTTTTTGAGAAGTACAAAGATGTTAATCCGATATTTGCTCCGACGTCCACAATAAAAAGTGGATTATTATCTAGATTGAAGTCGTATTCCTTATTTACTATTACTTGATTAAAAACATCAATATCACTTGAATTATTACGAAGCTTAATGTTTTTAAAGCAATCGAAATCAATAAATTCTGCTCTTAAGTATAATAATTTTAAAAACAAAATTATGCCATCAAGAAAACCAAAACGATGGATGTACTTTAAAAATAAAAATAGTCTGGTTTTTGTCATTAATTAATTGATTAATGTTGAAGGGTAAATTGAATTGGGTATAATTATTTGCTTTTTCATCGAATAGCTGTTTATTAATTTGTGATAATTTGCATACATCAGAGTAGTGTCAGAAGCGTATTGAAGAGGTGTACTAATATCAATAATTTTTTTTGCCCCTTCATAACTGATTGCATAAGCATGAGTGCCACCATAAACACCTGGAATATTTAGATTTTTTGAAAACGATTTAGAAAAGAATTGTTTATTAAAATCAGAAGATGACAAACCATCAATATTTGTGGGCATCAATAAGTGTTTTATTTTTAAAAGAAGTTTAGTATGTCTATTCTCCGACCATCTTGAAATTGTATTATAACCAAGATAAAATAAATCCCAATTTTCAGGAATCTCTTGAATTGCATTCTTAAAATAATTTATACGACTCTCATCTATTAATGCATCATCCTCTAATATTAACACCTTTCTAAATCCATTTTCAACTATACTTTTCTGCGCTGATAAATGAGATATAGCACAGCCTAATTGACCCTTATTCCAGCGGCAACAATCATCATAAGATAATCCATTTTCCAAAAAATACTCTTTGGGGAACATCCATACATGCTCTAATTGAGGAAATAAATCAATTCCATCGACACCTTCGAACACTTCAATATTTAAAAATATATTTTCCTTGAGAAATGCATCTAATCGCTGTTTGTTTCGCTTTATTGAAATCACATATATTTTATCAAAAAAACTATTGAATGGATGAATCATAATAATATATCTAAATATTTTAAAACAATTACTTTTACATCAAATCTCATTTCTGAAACCATTCGAACTTTTTTTCGATTTAATTTACAAACAGATAATATTTGTTTTTTCATTTCATCAGCATTTTCAGAAATGAAACCAGTGACCCCGGAAGTAATTACTTCAGGCATTGCACTGTGATTATAAGCTAGAACTGGCGTGCCACATGCCATAGCTTCTGCCATAACCATTCCAAATGCTTCTTCCGTTTTTGCAGGAAAAAGCATTGCTTTTGACATGCCTAAGTACTTATTTTTACCTTTATCATCTAATGTTCCTACATACTTTATTCGATCTCCGTCAACAAAGGGTTCAATTTCATTTTTATAGTATTCAATTTCTTCTGGCAAATTAGAAATATTACCAGCAAGTATAAGTCGATTGCCTGTGTCCAATGCAATTTGAATTGCCTCATGAGCACCTTTTAAACGTTCCAATCTACTTAAAAATATTAATGGAGCATCGGGAGGAACAGTTTCGATCAATGTATATTTTGAAAAATCAATTGCATTATAAACGGTATGCCAATTACCAGAAACATTCCCAGTTGACACACACCAATCACTGGGAGCTGTAAATACAATATTTCTATTTGGCAGAAGATTTATCCATTTAATATTTCGTCGTGTTATTATTCTACCATAGGTCATGATTTTTTTAACTGAAATATTCAATATGGGTAGTAAATAGGCTAGCCTTCCAAAATTATGTATTAAATCAAATTTATTACGATTATTCCAAAGAAACCACCAGGCTTTGGGGATTGCCAATAATGCATTTACTCTTTTAGGAGGAAAACCTTCTTTACCATAACCGTGAACAATACAGTCTTCAACTACAGACCCATTGGTAACCAATAAATGGACATTGTGACCAAGTCTTGCATACTCCCTAGCAAACATATAAACAAGGCGCTCGTGACCACCGTAACCCTTTGGTGGTATGAGAATACCAGGATCCATTAATACTAAAACACGCATTTAAACAAAATTCATTTGAGAGCAGTTTATGGATTTCAAAATATTAAATAGAATTTGCAATATTGAAATAATTCTTTCCTGTTTAATCGAATTGAGAACTATTGATTTGATATTTTAACACAATTTCTGAATTGATAAACCCTAAATTGAATAATTCTTGATAATTTCCATCCAATTAATAAAGAAATATATTTCATTTTATAACTAGTAAATTTATATTTACAATTGCGACTGAGGCAAGATATTTCACCTTCAACTTCCTTAATTAATTTGGAATTAATGAAAGGCAAATAATCATGAAGCCACCTAAGTAGTTTTTGAGCACATAAATGTCTAACTTCAACGCTATTGTATTTCTCTAATATATTTGCAATTGCTATACGACTAGATCCTAAAACAGATAGAATAGTCGAATTACTCAGATTGGATGACATATTTTTGTTTAAACCTGTTCTATAGTAAATTATTGAGCCAGGACAAAATACAATTTGTGATGAATTTAAAATCAAACGAACTGAGTAATCAAAATCATTTCCTAACCCTAAAGTCTCATTCCAATTCCCCGATTTGTTAATTATAGAGATAGGTATTAACCATTGCCATGCAGGAAGCATATCAGACTCATTACTTAATGCTTTAATTAGAAAATTGTATGGAGAATTATCTGACCACTCTGTCCTATTAGTTTTAGGCCAAAATATATTTTCTGATGAAAATCGTTGAAACTCAGAAAGGTATAATATATCATCTTTGAATTTATTGTAATGTTCAACTTTATTTACCAATAACTCTAAATGTGACTCATTCATTAAGTCATCGGAATCTAAATACTTAATGTATTTGCCTTTTGACTTAGTGAGTGCATAATTTAATGCTTTGCATTGCCCTTCATTTGATTTAGAATATACACACATTCGAAGGTCATTAAATTGATTGATAATTTCCAAGGAATTGTCCTCTGACCCATCATTTACAATTATCAATTCAAAATTTTTAAAAGTTTGACCTAAAACAGAACTAATTGTTTTGTAAATATATTTCTCAGAATTGTAAACAGGTATTATAACAGAAATTAAAGGTTGCACCAATTTTTGATTTTTCTGTATTGTATAAATAAATATGAAATATTACAAATATTTATTTGATTTTGAACAAATCAGTAATATTTTAAAACAAGAAAATCTAAATTTAAATAGAATAATCAATTTATGCGCATTAGAATTTCATCAGTATATTTTTGGTCAAAACAGTCTTCAATTTCACTCTTATCATAAACTGCTTCATTTGTGTATTTCCCTTTTATTTCGATTTTAGATGTTGCATTTCTTAAAAACCATTCGTATTCTATATCTAAATGTCCAATATCAATACAACGCATACCAAAGTTTGACAATTGAAATGAAAGTATTGTCGCGGTCGGTCCTAATGCAAGTAGTATTAAATGACCATTGTAAATGGATTTAATCACATTTTTAATTTCATCCAATTTTTTAAAGGCATTAACTTTTGGACATAAAATTCTTACTACAGATGCTGCGTTGTTAAGTAAATCATTAACAACACCAAATCGAGTAAGTTCTCCCTCAACAACTAAAACGTGTTTATTGTCCCATAATTTTTTAAATTCAATAAATGTATTTTTTGAAAACTCCTTTGAAATAAACGGCATATATGGTCTAGTTATATAAGCATTAAAATACTTTCTTTCTTTAGTCAAATTTTTTTGCCATACTTTATAATAACTAAAGAGATGTTTTTTCCAAAAATATTGTTCACTTTTATTGTATTGATTCAATCTGTCAAAAAAATCTACTACACAAACTTTAAATTTATTATTATCTGATTCTAATACTTTTTTTAACAAAAGTGAAATTTCTTCAGAATATTCTTGAAACTCTATACTTTCTCCTGATATAAGCCTTATTTCACCATCCCCAAATCTACTAATAGAAATGTCACTTTCTAAAATAAATTCAATTGTCTCTTGAATAGAGAGTACATGATAATTGTAAAAAAAATATTTTCGATATAAATAATTTAATCTAAAAATTGTTTTGTTAACATGAAAATACAAATTCACTGTTTAAATTTTTTTAAACCATTGGATGGAAATATTAAAAAGGGAAATAGTTAATGAAAAAGGGCTTTGTATAGATCATACAATGTATATTTTGTATTGATCAGTGCAGTATTTATTTCTGAAAGATTATAGTTTTTTAAATAATAATTCACCAAATTTACAAAAAATCTTCTTCTATTTTTATTCATTAAATATTCCTTTTCTTTATTTGTTAAAGGAAGATTAAGTTCTAATAATGCATCTTTTAAATAATTATACGAATTGAACAAATAGCTGTTTTTTTTATTAATCTCTTGATTTTCATGCCTCCTATAAAACAAGAATTCATCTGTAATTAAAACAACTGAAGATAACGAAGCTGCTTTTAAATTAAAATATGAATCATTGGCAGGTCCATATTTTTCAGGAAAACCATTGATCTCATTAAAAAAACTTCTTTTTATTATTGTTCCACCTGGCCCAACCATAAGTAAAGGCTTACTAAATAAATGTGTTCTAATAATATTTTTAGAAGACATTTCACATGATTTCAAATCTTTCTCAAAACACATTACTCCAAAGTTGGATTTAGGATATGTATTCATCAAATTAACACACAATTCTATTCCGTTTAAATTTATCATATCATCAGAATCTACATGCATAATAAATTTTCCACTTGCAAATCGAGCAGCAATGTTACGATTTGCATAATCTCCAACATTTGAGCTGTTTTTATACAATAATATTCTAGAATCCTTAATTGAATATTCTTTTGCAATATTAAAAGTATTGTCAGAAGAAAAATCATCAACAATTATCAATTCAAAGTTTGTGAAACTAGAGTTTAAAACGCTTTCAATTGCATGCTTAATATAGATTTCTCTATTGTATGCAGTCATTAATACACTTACAATAGGATTTATCACTTTCAATTATTATTATTTTTTGTAAATTTTATAGCACTCTTCGAAATAAAATTAATTAGAAAACGAGATGCAACAACAACCGTATTATTTAACCAAATTCTATCTAAATTACTTCCGTAAGCCTTAAAATTTATCTTATTTTTTTTATTTTGAAAAGCAGTATTAAAAGCATGTTCGTAAGCAAGTGTGTTTTCAATAGGATTAAATAATTTATTAGCATATTCTTGGGCAACCAAACTCATTGACTTTAGAAGATAAATATTATTATTTAAATAATTTAATGATTCAACATACTCACTAATACAATTTTCTTTACATATATATCCATTTTTGCCATCAATTACTAATTCATTTATTGCACCTCCCCAATTGGGCACTATCGGTACTAAACCATATTTCATAGATTCTACCAATGAAACCGGAAAACCCTCTTCATTAGAAGGCAATATAAAAACATTCGATTTTCTTAACATCAAATTAACTTCTTGACGCGTAAGCTCTCCCCAAAACTTGATTCGTTCATTAAATTCTTCACCCCATTTTTGTTTAAATTTTTCATAAGACATACCGCCACCTGCAATATTCCAACTTATTTGAATTCCACGCTTTTTTAATTCCGCATCGATTTTTGGCAAGAATAAAAAATTTTTTCTTGCTTCATTCAAATCTCTCACGTAAAAACTACAAATAAGATTTGAATTAAATTTTTGTTTACAATCAAAGGATGTATCAGGTACTGGAAATCTTAAATATTGAACAATTCCATTTATGTTATATTCTTCTGTGAGTTTTTTTCTAATAATATTGCTAACACAAATATGTAAATCTATATTACGACTATGAAGCTTAGATAATTTATAATAATAATCAAAATCTCCATGTAAAATATAAACTAGTGGAATTTGTAATCCTAAATTACTAATCATTCCAAGTTCAATCCAATCATGTGCGATAATTAAAACTTCGTTATCAGGTATATATTTTGCTAATTGTTTAGATGTAAAATAAAAATTCCATTTTGAAGAGTAAAAAAATATTTTTTCTGTAGTTGCCCCAGACAATTCAATAATTTTATAATCAGGTTTTAAATCTTTATTGATTACATGAATTATATGATTTTCAATCTCTGTATTTTGCTTATATAATATAAGATTTCGAATAACAGAAAGAACTCCACCGCCATTTCCATTATAAAAATGGAATACTTTCATTTTATTTTACAGAATTTAGATTGTATTTGAATAACAACAAATTTATTTTTACAAATTCTCATATAATTATATAAAAATGTAAACGAGTATTTTAATTTCTTTTATTTTTTGCAGATAGACTTGTATTCACTACAAATCAAGTGGTTAACATCCTTTGATATTTTTTTTATGTAACTTCTACCTTCAGATGAAATAGCTATTCTTTTTTGTTTGTCTAAAATGAGCATATCAATTGCATTTATAATTGAATCAACACTTTTGGGTTTTATTAAAAGACCACTTTTTTGATGACTAATTAACTCTGTAATTCCGCCGCAATTAGAAGCTATCACAGCACAACCCGAAGCCATTGCTTCTAAAACAACATTTGGATAGTTTTCCCATAAGCTGGGAATAATACAGATTTCACTTTTACCCATTATTGCATTCACTTCATTTCTGCAGATTGCCCCGGTAAACAAAACCCGATCTGAAACAGCGCTCAACTGGCACTTCATCCATGCCAGCATCGACTGCTTCTTATCCGGAATCAATTCATCTTTGCCGGCAATAATCACATTGTAGTCCTGATACAATAGCAGAATCTTTTTGACAGCATGAGTAAAGGCATACATTCCTTTTAATACAGTAAGCTTTCCAACAAAACAGATGGTTTTTGTATGTCTAGTTATATCATAGCCATATAACGACACATCAATCAAAAAAGGATTTGGAAGAATGGTTATCCTTTCTTTTGGAATTATCCAGTAATTACACACCCATTTTTTTAATGCGGCAGAAGGCGAATATAACCAATCTGCTAGCAGGCAGATTTGGTATTCAGGATCGGCTGCTTTGTTTTTATCAGTACGTGACCAATAACCCAGTTCAATGCTGCCACGTCTCAATGCACCTAATACAAAGCGTAGTTTATACAAAAATGGCTGATACGTATTTGAAACCTTAGTAATCAAAACTCCTGGGGAATGTAACTTCACCAGCAATGGCACTTGGGGGTACTTTCTCTTTATTTCAAGTGCACACGCACCAACTTCAGGGCTTTCGATCAAATCAGGTAAATTATTTCCGAAATAATGTTCAAAGACCTCTAAAACTTTTTCTCGAAAAATAATTTCAGTTGTAGCTGGAATTAGAATATTTTCATAATGTGAACGTTTAAACACTGTAACATCCTGCCTGATAATCGTACCTGAAATAACAGTTACACGCAAACCAGCTTGTGTTAATAAGCTAGATAGATGATACATATATGTTCCTATGCCACCGGTGGACATTTCAGGAGGAAATTCGTAGCTCACCAAAAGAATATGTTTGCTATCAAGGTTCATTTGCTAACCAATCATTTCAGCCTTCGTTTCATTTTTTGCCACAGTTTACTGCTCGTCATCTCCTCTATCTGTTTTCCGGTCCACCATTGCCAGTTATGATTGAAAGAAATATTATGCTTTTCAACAAACCTGTTGTAACTAGCATGCATTTTTTCTTCATTATAACGTACACGCACAGCTTGTTTATCTGTTTTTTTGTGCTGATAGCGATGATCATGGATCAGCTCAATAATATCTGTACAAAAAACTTGCAATTCACCAAAATGTGATTGCATACAACGTAACGAAAATTCATACCCTTCAAAAGCAAACATCGCTTCATCATACATTCCATAACGGGTAAACACATCCCGCTTTACAATGGCCCCGCCCTCGGGAAAAAAATTCGATACCTGATCGACAACAGGAATTAAATCTAAAATTCCGTTATTGATCTGCAGCTTCAGTCGTTCCATAAACGAATTTTCATGCACATTAAAAATACTTGGACAAACAATTTCTGCTTTCTGGTTTTCAGCAAGAAATCTTTCCAGCAGTTGTTTCCAGTTTTCAATAGGTTTTATAGTGATATCGTTATCAACAAATATCAACCAGGGCTCAGTTGTATGCTCAATCAGGTAATTTCTTCCGCCTGATGGTCCAAGATTTTTTCCTGCATCCAAAAAATGTAATTCGCTGTTTCCTTGGAAACGTTTTTGCAGTACTGCAAAATCAGCTACAGGTGAACCGTTATTCAGCACATATATATTCTCGCCACTGGGTAAGAAACTTTGGATGCACTCAGCAGTTTGCCCTAACTTATTATAAAAGAGAACCAATACTGCAATTTGTCCGCTCAATTGCTCAATCATAAATTAGAATATTCATGACGAAGAAGCCGGTAAATATTTTTAACTATTCCGCCGCCAAGTAAATGATTGTTTAGTTTGGCATACCGTAAAAGATGGGCATTCAAAAACCGAATACCATAACTTTTGTATTCAAAAAACAAATGCTCAGCAATCAATTTCTTCAGCTCCCTCTTTGAAACTTGCTTCTCGAGTTTTTGCAACAATGGTCTATTTGAAAACAGTAAATCAAAAAAACGATACTTAGCTTCAAATTTTTGTTGAGTATAATCATCGGTATTGGCAGAAATATTCAAATTGCTCTGCCTTAACAAAACCTTTCCTGCAGGCAATGTAAAGATATCATCCTCTTGAGACAATTGAATCCATAGCCAGTCATCACTTCCCCAAGCAAGTGGAAGAGACGTAAAACCACCCACTTCTTCATACTTTTTTTTGGAGAAAATATATTCAGCTACCGAACTGCTCCGTTTAAACTGGAGTTTGTTCAATAAAAATGCTGCATTACTTTCAAATGGCGGACAGATTGGTGTTTCAAACAACAGCTCTCCATTTCCATTAATATGTGAAGTCTGGAAACGGTATAACTTATGATTCCCCTTATCTGCTGAAGCCACTTTCAAAAAAACTGCAACACATTCCGGAGTTGGTACATCATCATCAGGTAGTAGCCAGATCCAGGGCTCACCCTTTGTCATGTCTATACAACGTTTCCAGTGCTTGGTTAAGTCTTTGGCCCCTTCGTTAGTATCAAAACGCAAGTATGTAATCGACAAAAGGTGTTGAAAAGGCTTTACTATTTCAGCAATAGCTTCAGGGCTGGCATCATCGCCAATGTAAAGATGAAAATCTTTTACCTGCTGCCCTGCCAGCGACCGAAGAGTTTTACTAAGAAATGTTGCCTTGTAGGCAGGTATAATAATGGCAAGCTGCATGTTAATACTTCAGATTACGTTCTTTACCCAACAATTCGGCCATCCAGGAACTGGAAGAACCAGCATGCTGCATGTAATACAATTCTTCCTCAGGCAAATGGGAGGGATTAATGTACCAGCTTGTATGTCGCGCACAGTAAGCTCCCCCTGTTCGAAATGCATTTAACTCAGAACCACCCATACTACCGGGGCGATATAAGGCAAAAGTAGTATCAATCGGTGCGGTATATATGTCTAACGCTACAGGGTCATTCCAAAATTTTGCTTCCCATGATAGTACTTTTTCTTTTAAGGGATAATATTCTGGCAAATCATCTATTTTTAGCCCAAACCCAACTTTTTCAACATGAGTGTACCGCTGAAGAAGTTCGAAAAAAAAACTAACGGCATCCAAAGGGCATTCATCTGTAGGGATAATATCGGGATCTGTATAAATATAGTAATCATGACGGAAACGCTGGAATAAAATGGTCTTCCATAAAGCCATAAAACCAACATTCTGATTCAGCAAATAAACTGTGTGTGGAGTTTGCATGTAGTAGGCAAGCAATGGTGGATATGTAGATGCATTGTCGATAATATAAATATCGCGCATCCCCGCCCGTTCAAACCATGCTACCTGCTGTTGCAGACAATCAAGCCGATTGTAATTATTAATGATAACCGGAATATCCTTTACTGTTGATTCTGTAACATGTACATGTTTGTTGAGTTTGTTTCCGAGACGAAACAAAAGGTTATCAAACATTCCCATCGAAGTACTGATCTGCTTTAACACATTATTTTCCCTTATTGAGTTTACGCAACATATCAATCAGAGCATCGGGTAGTACAAGTTTTGCAGACAGTTTCAAATGATCTAAATGCTTTTCTTGTTGCGGTTGCTTGCGGTAATAACTCAACCCTTTCCTTGCCGTTTCGTAATAATGATCTTTATACAACAGGAATTTATATTTCTCTGCAAATATATATTCAAGCACTTCCTTTTCAAGAAAGGTATAATCCCAGTTACCGGGTACATACCGCTCGATGTACTGATCGTTTTCTAAATAATTGATAATTACAGGCATCAACTGCAGTTGTTTAGCCAGAAATAAATGGATATTGAGAAACTCTTTATAAAATTCAAAAAATCCATCGCCAACGCTCTTCGAAGTTTCGTGCAACCGAAAATGTGCAATCAGTGCATCTGTATACCCAACCGCCTTCAAACCATACTTGCTTAAAAAACGGAACCATAATTCTCCGTCAAAAACATAACGGAGCGAAGGATTCAGGAATCCCAACTCACGCATTACTTCCATCCGGTAAAATGAACCTGGTTGATTCATTTCTACATTCATTAAAGAAGCTGCTACTGTAGTACCAATACCCATACGGTAGGTATGACTAGTTGCACCGCTTTCATGATAAAAACAGTGTGTATACCCGCACATGATTTTTTTTTCGGGCTGGCTGGAAAAGCCTTCAGCAATTGCTAGTAAAGCACCTGGATCATAATAATCATCACTGTTTAGCCAATTAAATATTTCTCCGGTTGCGCGCTTTAAACCTTTGTTAATAGCATCGCTTTGGCCATTATCTTTTTCGTGAACCCAATAAGATAAATATCGTTGATTCCTTTTAATGATTTCTAATGAACTATCTGTACTTCCGCCGTCAATAATAATAAATTCAAGATTAGGGTAGTTCTGTGAGAGAACGCTATCAATTGTCTGCTCAAGGTAATGACCTTGGTTGTATGATGGAGTTATAACAGTTATACGAGGTGAAATCAAAGTGAAATAAATCTATTTTTAAATTTCACTTTAAAATTCAAAATACAGCTACTATTAAAAGAAATTTTATAAATAACGAAAAACAGGACAAAATTTATAATAAAGTTAAAAAAGCACATATTTTTATCTGTGTCACAGACATACCATGAAATAAACACAGATTCAATTTTATGTTTATCTTTTTTAAGAAAAAACTTATAGAAAGTGCAAGTTGATCAGAAATATTAATAATAATAATCTTTAACACTAATATATATTTAATGTTGCTTTAAAAGATTTATCATAACAAAAAAAGCAATAGACAAAGACGCAATATTTAAGTTAAAAAATTATTTATCATGTTTAACTTATAAAAACCTAAGTATTAAGATCGTCTATTATTCGCTTTTAATAGATTATTGCTAAGTGAAGGCTTATTTAAATTCGTCCTGCAATAATTGTATAAAGCTAACATAGCAAGGGTTTGATACCATGCCCAGAAAACTGAAAGCAATAAGCCGACATATCCATCATTAAGCCCTCCCTTTGTAATAAAGCTGTACTTAAATTGTCTGAATGGCTGTAAAATAATTTGACTTACAGTTGTCCTTATTCCGCTTGAGAATCTTGCAGCACCTTCATTTTTTAAATAACGCAAATGCTTTTCCAATAACTTACGATATCCCTGCATCCAGTAATGATGTACGCAATTTGAGAGTTTTAAATCCAATTCCATAAATTCAAAATCTTCCTTAATTGTACGGCCAACATGAATCTGTGAGGTAAAAGAAAACCTTTTATTATGTGCCAATAAAACTCGTTTATTTACACCACCCCAAGGGGTCCCTTTTAAGCGATGATGCTTAAAATAAAATAACCATGGTACTAAGACAGCACCAATTTTTTCAGGAAATCCTTTTTCAAACAATTCTGTAATTTCCTCTGCAAGTAAAGGGTCAACTACTTCATCCGGATCTGTTATAAGGACCCACTCATGCTTTGTATTATTTGCAAATTTTGAGTGTATCCATTCGCAACTTGGAACCTTCCCGTGTTGAAATATTATTGCATTGTGCCCTTCTGCAATTTCTATTGAATTGTCTGAAGATCCCAAATCGAAGTATAAAATCTCATCGCAAAAATTAATTGATTTCAGGCAACTAGACAAACAATTTGATTCATTGTAACCAACAACAATTGCAGATATATTAATTTTTTTATTCAACTCACTTTATATTTAAAATGACTTAACATATAATCAAGCTGATCTTTAAATGTTAGTTTGTATTTAATACGATGGCTATTCAAAATTGTTGCATAATTTGAATTTGGAAAAGCATCATCTATGTACTTCCCATTTTCTACAAATTCCCCTTCTTCCCTGTATCTTATATGCTTGAACTTGTTACCCCATTGTGACGGGTCTCTAAATAATTCAATTTTATATTTGTGGGCTAATATTGACAAAATTGATTGGTCATGTCTATGTTCGATAAATCCCTTTAAATTACTTAAACCACAAGTATTAGACATATCAGTTAAAATTCGAGGATCCTGTGCATAAAATAACCACTCAGTAATTAAATTAACTACAAAAGGTGTTTTTTTACACACTATATAACTAGCTACTATTTGATTACTCTCATGAAATGAAGAATAATCACAATTCATATAAAAAAAACAATCACGTTTAGTCCAAATTTGGTTTGTGTGATCATTATTATTGAATAGTATTATATCGTTAAAATTTAAAAGATTAATTAAATCAGTAATTGAATTTATAAATAAACTACCAGAATCTGTATATATTAACACATCATTCTCGTTAATTTTTTTCAAAGCGTCAAGAATTATAAATGGCTTCCATAACCAGAACCCAGCGCCTCTTTTTTGTTGTAAAATTGTTTTATTTTGATCATAAAAAGATATCTGATTTCGGAGCCATAAATCGTTATAAATGATAGTATTATTGATCCCAAAACGCAATGCCGATTTCACTAACTCTTGTTGACTCTTGTAAAAGCTTTTATCAGAAAATGAAATGTGAAATAGATTCACTTTTTTTTATTTTAAATTTTATACCAGTTTTTTTTATTGCCTTAGAACCTAAATTAATAAAAGGAATTTCTACATAATAAAATAACAATGTAGATATTAGTACCGTTATAAATAAAACTACAAATAACCTTACTGTAAAATTAAAAAAACTATTTTCTATAGAAATAACATCAAAGTAGTCCACTAATTTATACTTATTTAATATTGACAAAACAGCGAAATGTGTAAAATAAGCACTAAAACTAATCCTTCCCAAGAACATCATAGGTTTGTAGTCGAATAATTTAGAGTTATGACCTATAAATAATAATAAAATGAACGTAATCCCAAAAAGAATATGTGATGGAATAAAATGCTCTAATGCTAATTGTAAAAATGAAAAAATAAAAATTATAACAAGTTGTATTTTGCTGATATTATAATCTTTTTTTATCAGCAAAAAATAAGCAAGAATTCCAAAACCGAATAAAGGCAATTGGTTTGGAAATGAGGCAAACATGTAGTACTTATTTGAAATATTGTAATTAAAAATTTTGAAGAATAAAATATTATAAAAAATGGATAAGATTAATGCTAGTAATGTAAAAGAAAGTGCTTTTTTTGTTGAATTTATAGTTTTAAAAAGTAACGGTAGTAAAATATAAAATAACAACTCAACACAAATGGTCCATCCACCAGGTACAATTGTTTTCACAGGAAAAAAACTATTTAAAAAAAATAAATTAAAAACCACTGATCCAAAATTAAAATTAACCCTATTAGTAAGTATAAATGGTTCAATAAATCCAAAAAATAAAATTCCTATATAATATAATGGAGCTATTCTAAAAAACCTTCTAATCAAGAAGTTTCTTGTATTAAAACTAGAATCAATTAGCTTACTATTATATGAAAGGAAAAGCGTAAAAGCACTTACAACATAAAAAAGTTGAACACCTCGTGCACCGTGCTCGAACAAATTATTTAAGTACCATGGGTAAATAATATCGCCATGAGTATAGATACTTGCCCCAAACTGAGAAGTATGAACTAAGATTACACCAAAAATAGCTAACCCTCTAAGTGTAATAGCTAGTATTTAATCTGACAAGTAGGGTTCTTTTTTTTAGTTTTATAGGGTCAGGATATTTTGATCGACATTTTGGTTCAGGATTTTATCCTTCGCTAAAGGTAATGATTCATTAAATGTCTGCATAGGTGTTTTTCCAAAGCAATACCTTCCGCTGTGAGGACGTTCGTTGTTGTAATACTCTATCCAATTATCAAGATCTTGCTGCAGAAGTTCCAAGTTATCGTACAGTTTTTTCCTAAACGCAATGGCATAGAATTCCTCCTGCATGGTACGATGTAACCGCTCGCAGATGCCATTTGTTTGAGGATGACGAACCTGGGTTTTACTGTGATCAATACCTTCAAGTGAAAGATAGAGTTCATATTCGTGATGCTCTGGTTTCCCTTTAAATTCAGTTCCTCGGTCTGTAAGAATACGAAGCAATGGAATATTATTTTCTTCAAAGAATGGGAGGACACGGTCATTGAGGATATCAGCAGAGGTTATAGCATGCTTGGTGGTGTAGAGCTTGGCAAATGCAACCCGGCTATATGTATCGATAAAGGTTTGCTGATATATCCTGCCAACGCCCTTAATATTGCCTACATAATAAGTGTCCTGAGACCCTAAATAACCCGGATGTTCTGTTTCGATCTCTCCATGGGCTTCTTTCTTTTCTTGCTTGCGTTCAAGGGCAATAACCTGAGCTTCGGTAAGAATAATGCCATCCTGGGCCACTCGAGATTCTAAAGCCTTTAATCGCTTGGCAAAGGTTTCCAGATCATTGCGTTGCCAAACACAACGTACACCGGCAGGAGAAATGAAAATTCCTTTCTTCTTCAACTCATTACTTGCCCTGACTTGACCAAAGGCAGGTTGTTCAAAGCCCATTTGAACAACTACTTCTTCAATGAACGGCTCTACCCGATTTTTAGGAATGGGTTTTCTACGGCTAATCTCTTGAAGAGCCATATCACCTCCAGTGTCGTACAACTCTTTCAACCGATAAAAACTGTCTCTGCTGTAACCCATTATTTTACAGGCTTGGGAGACATTGCCTAGTTTTTCTGCAAGTTGTAGTAATCCTAACTTGGTTTTAATTAATTTAGTTTCTGCTTTCATTCTGACAGGTTTTGGGGTTTAAAATTGATTTGTAGTTATTTCAAATTTAACCCCTACTGTCAGATTAAGTATAAACTATTTCATTTAAAATAAATTAACCCTCTGATATTATTGCTACCTTGCCGATAGATATATAACTAAATGAAA
>Ga0222712_10003695_pt1 | contig 16476 bp, 33 predicted proteins | sample C33_657DmetaG_FD_165043 | JGI IMG/M metagenome (GOLD analysis project Ga0222712, IMG submission 165043) | Estuarine water microbial communities from San Francisco Bay, California, United States - C33_657D | ecosystem: Environmental > Aquatic > Marine > Unclassified | place: USA: California...
CAGGGACGGTGCTTCCCATTAGCAAAAGAAGTAGGAGGAGTTCTGAACATCATTGATGTCCAGCGTATTGATCATGACACTTTCATCGAAGTCTACCCCGAGCTGCTCTGCCCAGTTCTTGAGCACAGGCTGTGAATAGATCTCAACAAACTTGTCACGGATAGCCCCACCCATTTCGTCCATGTCACAGGAACGACCCAAGATACAGTCATGAATAACCGTAAAGGGTTTGTCCCATTCAGCAAAGACCAAATGTAGGAGGGCGGCATCCAGACTATGCACCAGATTAGGACTGGCTGCTGTCTTGGCTTTGGATAGGTCTACCTGTCGTTCCTCAAAGGGCTTCAGGAGGTGAGTCTGAACGCGTTGACCAAGAAGCTTGGTGTTGACCCGTTCACAGTCATTCCGTCGATACTCTTGGACGACAGTAAACCCAGAAGGTGTGACCCACTCAAGATGAGTACGACCAGTTTTGATTACCTCTCCAGCAACTCGTTGGATGAACTCCATGGATCTACAAGGACCAGCAAAGACTTCCTTAACCGCATAGCGGTAGATTGCTTTGACGATTGCTTGTAGTTCTCCAGGTTGGAGTTCGACACCTTTGAGTTCCTGACGAATGTAATCTCTAGCCGAGTTCTCAGTAACCCCGTAAGGGGTGGTCATCACGGTTCGCTTGGTCACCTTCCGAGTAATGATCGGATGAAGATGCTCAGGAAGTTGTTCCTTTGCTTTTTCGGCAACAATGGCATACCCGTCTGACGGTCTCGGTGTGGGGACAACGTTGACCATCTCCGCTGCTGTTCTGTCGAGCGCCAGTGCTGATAGGTGTTGGAGACCAGAGCAAGTGGCATCAACAGACACAGGAAGACCAGAGGTTTGTTTTGTTTTAGTAATGACACAGTGGTAATACTCAATAGCAGCAGCAAGAAAACACCAAGGCTCTTCAGCACCTGACCAAGTAGAGATTGTTCCTTCTGGATCAGAAGCAATCATCTCAATGAAGTCATGGTTCTCATTAGCCCAAGCAATTCGCTCTTCCATTGGAGCTTTATCAAGACCCCAAGTAGTAGCTACCTGGAATCCTAACCACCAGTCATTGACTGGGCCTTCCTCTTGGAAGTAAACAAGACTCTTCTCAAAGTCAGTACCTTGAGGGCTGAGGCTTGTGGGAATTGGATAGACCCTTCCCCTGAAATCAAAAGACCAGGGAATCCAGAACGTGTCATCCTTGTACTTGTTTGCAACAAACAAACACTCAGTCGTTCGGTAGTTCTTCTGCGCCAGAGATGAGTTGTTATCTTCGATCTCAGTACGAGCCCGTCGATAAGCAATCTTGTCTTCCTCGGAAGCAGTCTCCCAAGGCTCTGGCTTTGGCGGTGGAGGTGTTGGCTCCTCAGCTCGGAACTTACCCACCGTAAGGCGGTGCTCCATGCAGAAGTTGGCGATGTCCAGGATCTCAGAGTTGATCCGGTATGGCACCTTCTGGAGTCGGTTCAGCATGGCTAGTGCCGCGCTTCCCCGTTCTACAGAGCACCTTCTTGGAGAGCGTGTCCTAACAAGCTTGTTGAGCCGCCTGAGTTCGTTGGTCAGGTAGCCCCCATCGCTGACATCAGACCAGTCGTTGGGTTCACACAGCATGGGCCACAGACATGCAGCAAAGCCCTCAGCCTGCTCTAGAAGCGCCTCCTTGGCCTTTAGGAACTCGGTTGAGTAGGTGAGTACCGTGATCTCCTGTTTACCGCCCTTAGAGACGGTTCTAGAGGCCACCCAGCCCGTGGACCTGGCCAGGCAATCAACCAACCACCCTCCAACGAGGTGTCGAACAGCAGGAGACCATCGATCTGGTGAGTAATCCACCTTCCGCATGGCTGCCCTGAACCGTTGAACCTTGTAGAGGTAGCCTTTGTGGGCATGGATGGTGAGCTTGGCCTTGGCAAACAGCTCTGGGTGGGTTGCTTCGAATTGATCCAACATCATCTGGTCATAAACCAGCCTGCCAATGTGGGTAGTGACAAAGGCATACGTTGGTTTCTCAATCCTCCTGACACCAAGAACATCCAACACACCCTTGGCTGTAATCAACGCAAGGATGGATGGATCGCAGTTCTTGATGGGAACAACAGCAGCAGCTTTTTCTGCTGCCCATCCCTGGCTGATACGGTGAAGCTTCGAACTGATCTCCTCGGTAATCTTCTGAAGACCATTCTTGATGAAGGCATTGCCGTAAACGGTAGAGCTGGCATAGGTGCGTTCCTCCGCAACACGTGTACGTTCTCTGAGCCTGTTGATGGCTTCGGTGCGAGCACTGAGTTCTCGCTGATACTGTCTGGCGAGTTGCTCCTTTGTTGCCATTACTCCTCAGATTGAATGGTGGCGTGAATGTTGTGACGTGCCCTGCGGACAACGATGATGTTGCTGATGATGGAGATCAGGTTCTGAGTCATTTCGATTTCATCCTCTGACCCATCTAACCCAAGCTGGGCATTCAGTAGCTTGCTTGCATCATCTCCAACCATGTCAGGGTCAAGGATGTCAGCGTGGGCGTTGCACCTGCCTACAAGATCCGTACACCGATCAACAGCCATGTGCTGGAGGGTATAGAGGAGATCGTCGTAGTCATCACTGTTTGGGATTGGAAAGGGCATGACGCTGGGCCTTATTGAATGTTTGGATAGCCAAGATCTGTGCCAGTTGTTTCTTACCAAGATAAGAATACTGGGAAACCTTATTCTGTTTGGCTAGTTTGCGGAGCTGCCTCCAGGTGAGGATGTCTTCCAGGTGGGCGGCAAGCTGATCGACGGTGAAGTCCATTCTGGGGTGAGAACAACGTTGACGGAATGGTATTCAAGCCAAGGGAATAACTCAAACGCACTCATCAAAGCGTGGGCCTTGTTGTGTGCATAAACACATACCTCCTTACCATTACAATAAATAGTAAAGGAGTTTGGTTTGTTCACCGGCTTCTTCCCTTCTTGTTGGATAATTTAAGGCAATACTCAAGGTGGGCCTTCTGAATGAGATCCTTCACCTCCATTACCTCGGGTCGTTGAGTAAGAGCAGCAGCACGGAAAACCTCAACAACAAAGACACGCTCTGAATAAGTTAAACTTTCAGAACCTTGCCTTTCAATCTTCCGCACAACATCCATCGGGTTGAGCATTTGGATCATTGGTTTGTTTGTACTTGAAGGGTAGGTGGTAGCGGTGGGTTGATTTAAGCAAATGCTTTAAGTTCTGTGTTCGTTGGATCTCCTCCTTCGTAACAGGATGGAGACTGTCCATTAGATCAAGCCAGGGGAACATTAACATCACCAACGACCCTCATCACGACGACAACGAAGCTCAGCTTCAAGAAATTGTAGTGTTGTCTTGAGAAAACCTACTTTGTAATCAGCACAAAACCGATCATCTTCGGCTACATCAAGACTGCTTTTAACCATGTCGATCCAAGAATCAGGATCCTTTTGTTTCCACTTGATGGCAGCCTCGTCGGCATCTTTCCAAACAGGAGGGGGAGGTGGTGTCATTGTCACGCAGAGCGAAGGGGACGTGGATAAAACCAGTAATGGTCATCTGGACATTCTTTGTTCATCTCCTCAACATGTTCCTGTGCTGCCTTCGGGTTATCGTAGACATCACATAGACCAGTCTCGAAAGATTCAACAATCCAGACTTCGGGGTTCTTTGTCAGGGTGAGCATCTCAAGGAAGCATCCGGTGATGGACAGACTCAGTATAGTGGGTTTCTATGCTGTGTCAAGACGTGGCCCCATTCAGCTTCTCACAAGCCGCAAAGCCCCATCAATCAAACATAAAAAAAGGGGGGCCTGATTAGACCCCCCAAAACACTACATCTTCAACAGGAACATGATTAACAATGTCGAGAACTTCCTCTCCTGGGTAACATCTAGCCTCAGCCATTGCCCACGCTTTATCATAAGATGCTGCGTTGATGATCATTTGTTCTTTGATCATCCACCCGCCACGTAGGCGACGGGTTCCGAAATAGGCAAGGTAGGATTTAGTCATTGATCATCACCAACATGGGAAGACAACATCATAACATCCTGTTCCATTAAGTTTAGGGTTTCATCATTCCACATAGCCACAATCATTTCATCGCCAAGGTACAATTCTGAGATCCAGTAATCATACACCTGGCCGGAAAGATGGGCAAGGTTATTGAATGCTTGGCTAATCTTGTCTGCTGTTGTCATGGATCAATACCCAAGGAGGCGACGGTAGGTAACCCAAGTAACAGCCTGAACTTCTGCGGGGGTTAACTGTTCCCCACAAACAGTAGGAGAATCCTTAGCCACGTTTACATAGGCTCTCGTGATGGTAGCGTACAAGGTGGCGGAGATGCTCGGAGTCTTAGTTGTAGGTACCCTCTCACCTAGCCAGATAGCGTAGGCGTGGCCATCGACACATACCGTATCATCGTGACCCATGATGCATCGATAGAATGCGACAACCTTACGGCCATTCAGGATAGATTCTATGTCGCTGCTAAGATCATCACCGGAGAGGTTAAGTATATCTATTGCCTTTTGTTTATTCTTGTTAAAGGTGCAAACCTTGATCATCTTAAGATCGGCCCCCATCCATTGACCCTTGATCAATGCCTCAGCATCAGCGCAGTTCCTCTCCCATTTGTTGTTCGGGCTCAGTGCTGCGATGACACCTACTGCCTGTTCAATGGTTACGTTGTCGTAGACCTGACACAGCCGATAGCCTAGGTCTCTGGCACGTTGGTACCAGTCTTTACCCTGTTGAATGTCAGCCTCACTAGCAAGGGTGAGCATAGCCTTGATGTAACGGGTAACCGCTACGGGCTTTCGTTTGTTAGCCATTGTTGTTGGTGCGGATGGCGGAACAGAATCAGTCTAGCGTACCGGTGTCGTCCAAGTGTCACGCTGATGTTGCGTGATTAACTTATCTTCACAAAGAGAATCAAGGAAGTTAAGCCAGGCCTCACGTTGCGCGATCTTGTCACCGCGATACATGTTCCCGATACATTCCCGAAACTCTATGACAGCCTGTGCTTTTGTCATGGCAGGAGAACCTCAAGAATGATACAGCCAACACCTGCAAAGATGCAAAGAATGCTAACTGATGGAATTGTAGCAGTGGCCCCAGCAATCAGGGCAATGGCTGACACAAACAGTAACATTAGTTCGGCGCCTCATTCAGCAACGGCAGGTAATTCTTGGCATGGTAGCTGCGCTGAGCCAGTGCAAAGTAACGTGGTGGAATGCGTTTACCATGCTGTGCCCGTTGCACATACAGCCAGCCCTCAGCCTCAAGCTTAGCCAGCACCGACTTGGTGCCCCAGCTGTGATGGGACTTCAGCGTAGCAGCGTTGATCTCAAACAGGCGTGAGCCAGGATGTTTGCGGATGTATCGCAGCATGGCCTGATCAGCCAGCTTGAGCGACACCCGCGATAGGACGCGGATCATGGTTCGGTGTGGTTGAACTGGTGGAAGCGTAGCAGCAGGGCTGCCAGGTTGTCAACAGTCAGGACGCAATGCCTGATTGTCTGGCGGATGCTGGGTTGGCTTGCCTTCGCGGCAGCTCCTCTCGATCCGATGTGACCATCATTGCCGATACCCTGCCCATCGGTCAAGCATTGTGACAAAAGCTTAACATTCTCAACAAGGAAGGCTTATTGAGAACGAACAGATTTTATATGAGAAATAGAAACACGCGTATGCGTGCAGGCGCATAGGCGCACGGGCGGGCACACGCGCACACGCACGCGTTACATGCAACCCACGCGATGGGCCTGCGTACCTGCCACACACGCAGATACGCGAAAGGCCCAGATCCCCTGCGCTGCAACGGTTCTCGGCTGGCCAATGGGGCACTGGACACTGGACACAGGCGGCCACCCGGCATGGGGGGATGGCGCGGCGCGACACCGAGCGTAAGGACTTCTTAAATTTGTACCAAAATTTACCAGAGGCGTGTATAAGCCCCTAGAAGGGCCCTCTGAGGAGCCTTAGGTGTCATCACACCTGAGGTGAGTCAGAGGGGTCTTCCTGAAGCTTCCAGGGGGCAGTAAGCCGCATCTCATCAAAGAAGCCATCACCAGTATCCGAATACACTGGATCTGGAACACCAGACGGAGGAAGATACGGTTCAACTTCTTTAATGGCATCATCAACTGTTTTGGTAACTTTTTTGTCAATCCACCACTGCTCTAAAGCAACGAGAAGACCAAGCAGCAAATGACGAGCCCAAAGCGGCCACTTACTGCTCAGTTCATATGCATCCCTAAATGGTGTCGTTTTTAGAGATTCTTGCATCAGCTTTTGGATACGGAGGAACGGGTCTGCGATAGATCATTGACACAGCCTCATAATAAAAAGGCGAGTCAGTCTTACCCGCAGTTTCAAGCGTGGTCTTGATGTCAAGCCACTTCTTGTACTCTTCGTAGGTCATGTCCATAGCAGTGCCTTTGAAATGATTGGTAGTTCTTGAGAAAAGATCGACCGAGCAGCCTCAGCGATCTGTCGGTGTTCAAGCTGGGTACCCTGTGTAGACCGAAGTTCAATGTAATGAATCCAAGAACGAATCGTGCCATTCATGTAAAGACGGGTAGGCGCAGCCAAAGGCAGAACCTCACGAGCACACTCCTTAGCAACACCCCTGCTGACCATCTCAGAATAAAGATCCTCAGCCTCAGCAAAGTGTTGAGCAATGCGACGATAGAAGATCTTGGTATCTTCCTTATCTAGATCATCCGTACTATTCTGTCGGTTCTTCTGATCCTGCCTTCTCAGGTGTGGCGGGTAAAGCCCTCCTAACCCTTCCAGGGTAGACGCATATCTCTGACTGAACTCCTGAAACGTAAAGCTACGGTGACGAAGGATCTGTGGAGATATAGCCCGAGTAGTATTGATCTCAAGCACTAGGTTAGCCATCTCAAACACGGACCAATGCCCATGCCTAATACAATAACCCAGAAGCTTATCCATGGTCTCATGGTTCTCCTGGTTGTTTGGGTTAGACACCCGAGCACAATAGGCAATAGTTTGTTCTGCATCTGGTGTTACAGACACAAGTTTGACAAGCGGTTGAGAGGTAATCATTGGTTGGTGGTGTTGTGGTTGGTAAATACTACCCTTCTAATAGTATAACGCGTTATAGACAGTAATACGCGTTTATCTATTGGTTTTTATTTCTTAAAAAAAGAAGAAATAGATCTTTCTGGTCTTTCTCTTTGGTTTAGCTCCGCGTCAGCCCACCTATCGGTGGTCTTCCTTGGTCTTCACAAAAGCTCCTTCGTCGCTTTGTTCAGAGGTCTTATCCCCCTCCCCCTTACCCCCTCCCCCTTTTGTGTCAGAAAGATGGGGGTTCCCCTTCCTTGTCTTCCTTCCCGTCCCTTTTTGGTGAGCCAGTCTTGGCTAGCCAGGAGCGTGAACTTGGTGCATATCACCAGGAAGGGGAATGAAACAATGAGGGGAAGAGAGAGGACGCATAAGGGTCGGTCCCCTCTCCTCTTTACCGCTGTTCCACACCAGAAGGCACCACTCTTCTGGTTCTACAGAGCACCTTTTTTCGGGAAACGCGTTATCCGTTTCAAACCCAGTAGTGGACAGCGTTTCCGCCATTACCGATGTCCTCAAAAGATTTACCCAACACCAGACAATCTGTGGCTTCCTGTGGGGTCTCCATAAAGGCGGTCATCATGCGGTTCCACTCCTGTCTTTTTTGCTCCACTTGGGCCTGCTTTGCGGAGATAGCCAGCACGTCTTGAAAGTATTTAACACCCAAGGCTAATGCGTCTACTCTGTCGTCGTGTTTAACCGCCCCTTTCTCACGACACATCCTTGTCAACTGATACATTAACATCCGGGGTAGTCTTTCCTCGGGGGCCATGTCACCGTTACTTCGGTAGTCCCAGTCAATCAAGCGTTGGTCTATGACAAGTCGGTGCTGGTTAAGCACTGGCTCCAGTGTGTCGATGATTCGATCTTCCTTCCGTGTCGTAGCACGCACCTCTTCAAAGGCGATACCGACCTTCATCTCCTGCGCGTGTTTCTTCATCAACTCCATGACCGCACCGTCACCGAAGTTGGATTCGATCAGGCACATTCCCGCTTTGTATTTCTTGGCACGACGCAGGATCTCTCGGAGAGTTGCATCCGAATATCCGTCTTGTGTAGCAAAGATGTCCCTGACAAAGAGAAATCCATTGATCTGTGATAAGACTACGGCAACGGTTTCGTCTTTTCCTCGTCCGGACGGATCAACGGATATAATAGTTTCCCCGTATGGGACAAATTCCGAAACAACCTTAGGCCGGTGCCATCTATCCCCAGGGAGAGCGACAGCAGGAAGGTCAAGCAAAGTCTCTTTATCAGCACCCCAAACAAGATCCGATGGTCCCTTTTCCAGATCCAGCGGTAATACGGAGAAATCAGAAAGCTTAAGGGGAAACTTAAGGGCATCACTAAGGCTGGTATCGAGCATGAACTGGAGCATGAAGTTGCTCCGTGACATACTCTGTTCACGCTCCAGCAGGTTGATCTCGGAGAAGCGGGTATCTGTGGGCTGCCAACGCAGTGTGTCGTGTCCCTGCTTGGAGATGTCTTTTGTCAGCTGCGGAGCTAGGACTTCTTCGTATCCGGTAAGGTCTTTGGGGTATCTTGCTGGCCAGACAAACGGTCGGTAGTTCCTTTCTCGAAGCGTACGATAAATCGTGAAAGTAGTTTGCGGCGTCCCGAGAAACACGATACGAGAATCGCTTTTCGGTGTGAGTACGGATTCGCCTTCAGTAACCAACTGCAATAGCTTTTCACGCATGAAGTCGGTAGCAGAGTTAGCGGGAACCTCAACGTCATCGAATACGATAAGATCGGCTCGGCTGCCCGTGATTTGACCGGTGATGCCGACACTTTTAACTGATGGCGCTTGAGCCGGACGACAACCGGCAACATCAAACGAAACTCGGGACCACCGTTGGTCATCGTCCACAGGGCGAAGATGAGCCAACCAATCAAACTCAAGGATGCATTTTTGACAGAAGATAGTAAAGTCATCAGCTCTTTGTTTAGACGCAGAAATAACAAGGATCTTCTTATCACGGTCGTTCCATAGCGTCCAGAGAACGAAGGCAGCAGCGATCCAGGATTTACCGAGTCCTCGGAAGGCTTGGATTTGGAGTCGTTTTGGTCCATTCTGAAGGTATTGAGCAATGGCCAGTTGTGCTCTGGTTGGAGAAGGCAGGTCGAGCGATTTCCATACCAGGGACAAAAAAAGGGGAAACGATTCCGAAAGTCGCTCCTCTACGGGCTTCTGAGGCGCTTGTTCTTTTAGTTTGGGCATAGTATACCTAATAAGGGGCGGAGACCCGCTGTGGGGCCTCCTAGACGCCTTAGAGAGCGTCTTAAGAAAGTCGGGTCACACGGACCCTTCCAACTCCAGAGTTCGTTAGTCCAATTCGATCAGCAGCCCCCTTGCTGAGATCAAGGCCACGGTTTCCCTCGTAGGGTCCACGGTCATTGATGCGTACCACCGCGCAGCGTTTGAAACAGACCTTAAGGCGTGTCCCAAATGGAAGCGTGCGATGAGCAGCAGTTAGAGCGTTTTGATTGAATCGTTCACCATTTGCAGTAAGGTTCCCGTGAAAACCGGGGCCATACCAGGAGGTGATGACGGACAGAGTAGTTAGAACAGAAAGCATCAGATTAAAGCGAGGGACTTTAATATGACCACGCCAACAAACCCCCACAGCTACGCGCCAGCTGAGGGGGCATGATATTAACCTATGAGCATTTCCAACGCTTTAGGGCAAGAGCCTTGCGGGTTGGTTTGCCGTTTTTAGCCATGGGACCAGGGTTTCCCTTCATCCTAGCACAGAACGACTTCTTACGGGGACCACCCTCTGGCTGTGGAGCCTTTAGGTTAGAACCCGTAGCCGCGTTGTATTTGGCCCTACCTTTTGCGGTAAGGCCTCCTTTTGCTGACTTCTCGCCACGACCAAGAGACAGGCTTGGGGCCTTACTTTTTCTTTTTGGCACGGGACTTACCAGCGGAGGAGAGGGAGGCTGCAATAGCCTGTTTCTGTGGGTACCCTTCCTTCATCATCTTACGGATGTTTGAGGATACAGTTTTTTTAGAGGAGCCTTTCTTGAGTGGCATTACTTCTTAGGCTTTTTCTTTTGGATTTTCTTGCCAGTTTTAGCGGCTTCTTTTTTAGCAGCTGCCATGCCAGCAGCGCCATAGCCGAACATTTTTTTACCGACTTGAGGCATTGGTCATTCCCCCTTCATCTTGGTAGTGTACTTCTTACCACGCCAGGTAAAGGTCTTGGCACCAGAGGTACGGGCAGACTTAAAAGCCTGATCAAAGGTCTTCTTGTTGAAGGAAGCCTGGGTAGTCTTAGGCTTAGGACCCTGCATCGGCTTATAGTCACCGCGCTTCATAGCGGCAGACAAAGTACCATCAGCAGTATTACGAGCAGTGAGGCCTTCAGCAGCAACAGCAGCAAGACCAGCACGGCTACCCAAAGTACCAAGGGCACGCGCTGCGCCTGCTTTAGCAAGCTTGCTAGCCATGCGTTTGGAGGTTTCCTTGGCAACGCGACGGGTTTCAGCTGCCTGACGGATGGCCTTACCTTGTGCCGCAGCACGCGCTTGAGCACCAGGAGAGGTGGTACCAGCAGCCGCTTTGCGGAGCTGAGCAGCGCCTTGACGGATGCCAGGGGCACGCTGCGACATGAGGCGTTGGGCTTCGGCAGGCTTAACGAGGGGACGACCAGCATTTGCTTTCCGTGCTTGAGCTGCCTTACGGGTCAGCTTTTGCATGGTAGGTTTGTTTGCGTTCACCATCTTAGGCTTACCGCTGGGCTTTGTCACCCCACCGCCGCCGGTACCGATGGGCTTGGAAGGGCGGTCAGACAGGCTAGACCGCAGGTTAGGGTTGGGCAGAGGCCCCTGTCCATAACCAGTAGGCATAGAACGCACACGGGCTTGGTTGGAGCCAGTGGTCACACGAGCACCAGTACCCGAAGCACGGGTCTGAGAGGAGCTAACGGTAGCCTTGCTGACGGCTTGACGGTTAGCTCGTTGAGGGTTTTGACCCTGAGTAACGGGTTTGTTGGTGGAGCGTCTGCTCCGATCACCAGACGAGGTGACTTTCTTTTTAGGTGCCATAATAATCAGGCATCCACGCGGGTCACGCGGCCAGTCTTGTTGGCGTTGTTGGAGGCAGGCACGCGATCCGCCTTACGAACGGTCAGGATTGCGGTCTTAGCAGCAGCCACGGTAGCATTCAGAGCCACGGTGGTAGCGGAGGAGGCAAAGGTAGCGGGAACGGTGGTCGTAGTGGTCACACCACCAGACACGTTTTTGGTGGTATGGGTACGGTTCTTCAGTTCGTCTTCATCTTGACGACCAGGAGCAGTCGAAATGGCGCCGTAAGCGGAACCACCAGCAGGAAGAGTTGCCATCTTTTTAGGGGAATTGTGTTTACGCAGTAGTCCAAGAAAGGACTTTGGAGAAATTTGAAAGGTCAAAAGAGTCTTGACCTACCCACCAGCTAAGCCAGTGGGATGAGCCTTTGCTTTGATTACAAGCAAGGCAGGCAGGCACGACATTACGAGTTGTATCGTGACCTCCTCGTGCCTTTGGGTGGACGTGATCCAGCGTTAAATCTTCAGACGATCCGCAATAGACACACCGGTTGTCCCAGTGTTCCTTAATTGCTGCTCGCCACATCCGCTTAGCATCAGAGGAGGTCATGGCCTTGAGGAAGAAAATGTATTCAGAAGGATCTTTGAGAGGCATTGTGCCTACTGCGGTGGTTTACTTCTTCTTTTTCTTAGGAAAGCCCGCCTTCATGTTGGCGTAAGCTTTAGGGGTGATGGTAGAGTTCTTCTTCGAACGAGAAGTACCCGCTGCTTTGCGGGCATTGATGTTGGCGTAGAGGCCAGGTTTGCCTTTCATTTCTTTGTTGGTTTACCGTTGTGGCCATTTCGTGCTCGGTTCCGATTAGGACTTTCGAGAACCATCGTCCCCTTTTTAGTATGGGAAAGATCGGGGCCTCCCTTTCCCGCTATGCCACGGCGACGCCGTTCAGTCCACCGTTCCTCAGATGCGTTCTTTACGGTGGGCTTTTTATTTAGTTTACGTTGATAGGCTGCCTTCTTAGCGGCTGCCTTAGGATTGGCCGCGTAGTATTTGGCGGACTTGCTCTTTGCTTGTGCCATATTCGGAGAAGAATACTTTGTTTTCAAGACGCTCAATTCGGGCAGTACTATTTCCCACTTTTTCAATGAGCACCTCCACCGATTTGGCAATGTTATGAAGAGTAAGCATGTGCCATCCAAACAACCCAAGGGCTGCGGTGGCAATGGCGTTACGAATAACTTCGCTATTGGATGACACGTTCTACGTCCTCCAGCTCGATCTCAGGCAGGGTTGCAAAGAGTTCGGCCAGCGGAGACCCAGAAACGGGAAGACCTGTAACGTTGTTTTTGGCTAGCCAATCAGCGGCTGCCTTGATGTCCTGCGTGGTGGCTACGCCTGACTTAATTCGTGCGATCAGTTCGTTAGTGACGAGGCCGTGAAGTTCATTGAACTGATCTTCTGTGGCTCTGTCCATGATTACGGTGTGGTGTCAACCAGTAGGCCGTCATAGACAGGGTAATCACTCGTCAAAACGATAGAAGTTTTCACCCAGCCAATGTTGGTAAAGGTCCAGCTACCGCCATGAGCAGGTACAAACACCTGACCAATGGTAGGGGCGGGGCTGGTAGGGAAAGTAGGATAGACAGGATGCGACATGTCAGTTGTTTTCCTTAAAATGCAGGTTTTGTAGGCTATTTATTGCCTAATTTGAGGGGTCTGAAGGTCATATACCAGCCATGACCAGGGGCTTCTACCTCCCAACGCCGTAGCCAGTTCCTCCAGCTGTATTTAACAGCCTGTCCACCGCTTCCAACCCTTACATAACCCCCATTGATGTTGTCCAATTCCCCATACGGGTCATGAAAGATGCCATATTCAGCATCAGCACCAACGAGAAGCATCCAATGACCACCCCCACGAGGGGCATCTACTGGGCCTTTGTGAAGGATACCGGTTGCCACAGGGTAACCAGCTCCAAGTTCAGCCAAAAGCTTATGTTTCGTACCCTTCATCGAGAATCCTGCCTTGACTCCATAGTCAGCACAGGCCATAATTTGGGCAGTAGAAGAGGTTGTGTCGCCGTATTTTAAGACTGTTTTCAGATACTGGTCGTCCGCGTTCACCCCAGTGAGTGCATCGGGCATGAGATACTTGATGGCCATAGCACAAGTGCTAGAAAAGCACATCCGATCACCATGCCCAGTAGCACTGTCGGTCTGTGGGTAATACTGCTTTACTGGCAACATTACCATGGGGGTCACTTCAGGGTATCCTTCAGCTTTTGGATTTGATCGTCTTCCTTACGGTAAGGCTTAAGGGCATTGATACCGGTAAGGAGCAGCTGAACGATGCTGTTCTGCTTGAGTTTGCTGTTGCCAACAACCTCAGACCCAATGAACAGGGCAAAAAACAGGATAGTTTCCCAGGAAACTTTAAGGCCAAGAATGGTAAGCATGGTTATTAGTGGATAATGGGTTTATCAGGCCCAGGGAAGACCAGCAGCCTTGGTGGGTTGGCGTTGCTCGTCGAGTTGAGTTTGAAGGGCGGCTTCAACTTCAGCCACTTTTTCTTCACCAAGTTGCTCTTTGACCCAGCCGACAACGACTTCAGCAGTCAGATCAGCAAACGGAATCAGTTCGTCTTCAGGACGCTCCAGGCCAATCGAGCCATAAGCCCCAGAAGAATAGGTATCGTCTTTTGCATCCACGGTGTAGTGGACGGTGTACACATAGCCATCAGCGGTTTCACGCTCAAGGTTGGCGATGTTCCAAGTAACAGTGGTAGACATGAGTGTTTTTGTGGCTTAAAAAAAGAAAGGGCAGACTATGACATCTGCCCTATTAACAATGAAATCTAGTTAATGCCTAGAATTTCTTTTAGCTGATCAGCGGATTCAGCGCCATCAATCGCCACCTGCATGTCCGCATACTTATCGCGGATCTCTTGGCGGGCAGCTTCTGCGACGGCAGCGTCATTGCCAGGGATCTGCTTCATGATTACTTCGTCATGAGGCTTGAACTCTTCAGCTCGTGCTGCACGACGCTTGTCGTGGGCAATGGACTTGGCTTTGTCCAGGTTGATAGTGATCATTGGTCAGCCTCCTTGTCAGCAAAGTAAGCGTCAGCACCGAGTCCGTAACCGTCAGGGTTGCTGAAGTCAGCCTCCCAAGCGTTACGGAAAGTGCGATCAGAAGGGATGCCGTCTTCGGAGACGATCAGGTAAGGAGCGCCAGCTGGTACATCCTTCTGGCAAACATCCTCAATAGGAAGCTCGCCGGTTGTCTGGATGACGCTGACGCCGCCTTCTTCGTTTTGGTAGATGATTTTCATGGATGTAACTTAACGATGAACAACAGCCATAACCCGAATGTGGTCGGAGTAGTTGGGGGTGGTGGTGCCGGTTCTAAATCTTATAGAGCCGGCGGCGGAGTATGATTCAATGCGTTGCAGAAAAACAAGATGATCGCCAGCACCTCCTGTATCATCTTCTCGACTTAAAGCAGTAAACGCATAATTCGCATCCGGCATTGCCGTTGTAAAGTTTATCGTGTAGTCGCCAGTACCATTATCCGTAATACTGCTCACATTGCCGCTAGCGCGGATAGAAACCGTGCTAGTGCCGTTGAAATTCACCCACGCCCTAGCCATAAAGCCGGGGTAAAGGGTTGAGTTACCAGGAACAACAGCGGAGAGTTGACCGTCGCTGGCTATTCGCAATCGCTCCGTCGGAGAAGACGCCCCATCCGCCGTAGTCGAAAACACTAGGCGCCCCGGCATGTCATCAGCGCCAGGGGTACCGTCTACTTCACACTGGATGCGAGCAGCATCGACAAGGTTGGTGCCATCGCTGCCTTGAAAACTCAATACGCCAACTTGATCACCACTTTGGACAATCGTGTTAGACCCGATGGATCCTCCTCGTGTTTTGCCAAAAACTAACCGTGGAGCAGTGACTGTATTAACGTCTAGGGTTATAGCTAAAGAAGCTTTGTTGTAGTCCGTGCCTTCAATCTGCACTGCAGGATATTCTCCTGTCGTGTTGTAGAAGTTGTCACGCGCACTAGACGTGCCCAATAAGAATCTTGAGCTGGTATCAAAGCGGGCTATTTCGTTATTGCCTTTCTTAAAGCTAATCTGACCAGATTCAGAGCGAATTTGGATGTGAGTATCGCCATCCACATCGCCCAGATAACCACGAACGGTTCCGCTGCTTCTTAACGTAATGGGTCCATTAATGTCTAATATCGAGCCAGGGCTCGTAACGCCAATCCCTACGTTGCCTGACGTATTAACAGTTGCGCGAACAATATCATTAGTAATCAAATGTAAATTTGTACTATTTAATGTACCAACAACAGTCGAATATGCGGCAGCGTTGGTTGCAACTGTTCCCACTGTGCTGCCATTAACTCCAATTAGCGTATTGCCGCTGGTGTTTTTGATTTGAATGGCGCTATAGCCAGTGGTTGCGCCATCTTGAAGGAAACCAGTGGTAAGGTCGTTATTTACAGAAGAGATATTGAATCTTGAACTAGGCGAACTAGTCCCTATACCAACGAGTCCTGCCGAGGTGATGCGAGCAAGTTCTGTGCCTACATGTAAAAATCTTATAGGCAAGCCACTTTCGGCTCTAGCGACTAAACCATTGGAATCGCCATAAATACGACCACGAGTTGCGGTTGCATCTGCAATCAGCAGATCATTGTTCAGGCGGATTTGACCATTCACATCTAGGTTGTAAGCAGGGCTCGTAGTGCCAATCCCTACGTTGCCTGATGAGTTGATATACAAACGAGGCGTGTTGTTTGTGCCTAACGCAAGGCCACGAGATCCCCTAGCGTTTATAGCAAAATCTGAAGAACTGCCGCTAACAGTTTGAAATGCAGTTCCAATATCACCATAAGTGGTTCCAGAAGTATTTAATGTGATATAGCCACCATTTGCATTATTGCTGTCAAAAGTTGACATCAAAGCTGTAGAACCAGCGGAAACTGATAAAGCCGCTGAAGGCGAACTAGTCCCTATGCCTAGACGCCCTGAGCTGTCAATGCGAACATTTTCGCCAGCAGTGCCGTTAACTGCAAAAACAATTCCAGATCCACTGCTTGTTGCAATTCGTGCTGGGTCGTTTGCAGCCGCGCCTGCACTAATGTCTAGTTCCTCGCCAGAGGGCTCCGAAAGACGAAGGCCGCGACCACCGGAATTACCAGAGATTTCTAACTTTGCATTAACGCTCGAAGTCCCTATGCCAACGAGTCCTGCCGAGGTGATGCGCAAACGGGATTGATTTTGGGTTTTTAGGTCTAAATACCCAGCCTGAAGATTGTTGACTTCGCA
>Ga0222712_10003697_pt1 | contig 16469 bp, 12 predicted proteins | sample C33_657DmetaG_FD_165043 | JGI IMG/M metagenome (GOLD analysis project Ga0222712, IMG submission 165043) | Estuarine water microbial communities from San Francisco Bay, California, United States - C33_657D | ecosystem: Environmental > Aquatic > Marine > Unclassified | place: USA: California...
CCCTGTGGTGCACTCCACCCCAGGGGTTTCGCGGTACTCGGGGTGCCCTGGCGTGATGCTGTGCAGACTGCGGAAGGCGGCCACATCCTCAAGGCTCACGGCGTAACCAGCCAAGTGCAGCCAAGAATACAGAAACATCGAACCATGGCCGGCGGAGAGGATGAAGCGGTCTCGGTTGAGCCAGTGCGGATCGGCCGGATTGCACTGCAAACTCTCGCCAAACAGCACCGCGCCAACCTCCGCCGCGCCCAGGGGCAGGCCCAAGTGGCCCGAGGAGCACTTGTGGACCGCGTCCATGGCCAGACCACGGGCTTCATTGGCTGCTTGGGCGAGTAGGGAGGAGTTCATGGCAAAAGGGGTGCTCTCCATAGCCGGATTGGGCCGACTTTCAACCGCGAAAGCAGTTGCCTCTGCCCGCCCACAGGAATCCCCGCCCACGCCTGCTCCCTGGTTTTTGGGCAAAAATTGCAAAGCGAGCCTCCTTTCTGCGTTCCTAACCCACCGTTGCCATGCGTTTCCTTGCCCTTTTCTTTCTGACCAGCGGAGCCCTGTTGGCCGCGCCGACGCCTCGTGAGGCGGCAGCCCGCATCGACGCCATTCTCGCCGCGGACTGGCAAAAGTCCGGCCTCAAGCCCAATCCCCAAGCCAATGACAGCGCCTGGGTGCGTCGCCTCTACCTCGATGTGATCGGGCGCATCCCCACGGTGCGCGAGTTGGAGAGCTTCGTGGCTGACAAGGCGCCCAACAAGCGCGAGGCGCTGATTGACCAATTGCTGGCCTCCGAGGCCTATGCGCAACACTTCTTCAATTACTGGGCGGATGTGCTGCGTCTGACCTCCAACGGCAATCAGACTGGCCCGATCACCGGATCAGCCTACGCTGGCTTCATCAAGGAAAGCCTGCGCGACAACAAGCCCTATGACCAACTCGTGCGCGAGTTGGTTGCCTCACAAGGCAAGGCCTGGAGCAACGGCGCCATCGGCTACTACATGCGCGACCGCGGCATGCCACTGGACAACATGGCCAATACGGTGCGCATCTTTCTGGGCACCCGCATTGAGTGCGCCCAGTGCCACAACCACCCCTTCGACAAGTGGAGCCAAATGCAGTTCTTCAAGATGGCGGCCTTCACCTACGGCGTGGAGACTCAGGACTCCTATGGCGACAGCGTGGTGCAGGTGCGCGAGCTGCTGCGCGAGCGCGAAAAGAACGCCGCCGCCGCCATACCCGAGCCCAAGCGCCCCAAACGCCCGGAGAGCCCGCGCATCAAGGGCAAGATGAGCGCCGAGGAAAAGGAAAAGGCCCGTGCCGACTACAATCGCGCCATGCAGGCCTACGCCGCGCAGGAGAAGGCCTACAATGTCTCCATGAAGACCTACCGCAGCAAGGTTGAGGAAGCCCGCGACAAGTACCGCAAGGAGATGCGCGGCTTGAACGAGCCGATGAACGACATCCGCGACACCATGCGCTACACCTCGGTGTCCACCCGCGAGCGCAACCTCACCCTGCCACACGATTACCAGTACAGCGACGCCAAACCCCGCAGCGCCGTGAGCGCAGGCACGATGATGGGTCATGAGTGCGTCACCCAGCCCGGTGAAACGCCCTTGCAGGCCTACGCCCGCTGGATGACCTCCAAGGACAACCCGCGCTTCACCACTGTCATCGTCAATCGCCTCTGGAAGCGGGCCTTTGGCCTGGCCCTCATTGAGCCGCTGGACGAACTCATGGACAGCACCCAGCCCATGATTCCCGAGTTGCAGAAGCAACTCGAGACTCTCATCAAGGACCTCAACTACGACATGAAGGCCTTCCTGCGCACGCTGTATCTGACGCGCGCCTATCAGGGTGAAGTCACCCGCGAGGAAGTGCCCCCCGGCGTGGTCTATCACTTCACCGGGCCGGTGCTGCGCCGCATGAGCGCCGAGCAGATGTGGGACAGCTTTGTCACCTTGGTCAATCCCAACCCTGACATGATCAACAAGAACGCCCGCGAGGCCATTGAACAGCGCATTCGTCAAGCGCAGAAGATCAATGACTCCCTGGCCCTGCTCAGCCCTGAGGAAGTGCTCGCCGGCATGCTCAAGTCCGCTGCCGTTTACGCGACCAACCGCGAACAAACCGAGAAACTGCAAAAGATCTACGCCGAGGCGCGTGCCGATTTGAAAAAGGCGCAGGAATCCGTGGAAGGCAGCAAGGAAGGCCCTGAGAAAGAGAAGGCCCAAGCCTCCTACACCAAGGCCCGCGAGCGCGTGGACGAGATCCGTCAGCAGGTCAATCAGGTGCAGAACCGCGGCCGGCAGGTCACCGCCAGCGAGGTGCTGGTGCCGGGGCAAAAGCGCCTGTATGAAAAAGTCACCGGCAAGCCTTATGGCGGCACATTGGTGGCGGCCAACAAGAGTGCCGCAGGCACGGCCGAAGTGCCATCCATGATGGCGGGGGAATCCATGATGATGATGGGCAACGGTCTGCGCGTGGAGCGCATCCCCGTGCCAGGTTATGACCGCCCCGAACTCAGCCGCGAAGAGCGCAAGAGCCAGGAGGAAAAGGTGATCGAATCCTTCCGCGATGAAGCCGCCTATTACGGCATTGATGAGAAGCGCCAACGCGACTACTTCCGCAGCCGCATCCAGCAGCAGCGCGACTTCCTGCGCGCCGCGGAGTTGGAGAGCCCCGCACCACGCGGCCATCCACTGCGCGACTTCGGTCAGAGCGACCGCGAAACGATTGAGAACGCCAACGCAGACGCCAGTGTGCCGCAGAGCCTCTTCATGATGAATGGCAACCTCATGCCCAGCATCCTCTCCAAATACAGCCAGTTGATGCTTTCGGTCAGCAAGGCCCAGTATCCCGACGATCAGGTGGAGACGATTTACAAGGCCGTGCTTGGCCGCAAGCCCGACGCGCGCGAGAAGCAGGCCTGGCAAAAGGCGCAGGAAGCCGGCCTGAGCCAGATTGAGGACCTCATCTACGCCTTGCTCAACACCCAGCAATTCATCTTCATTCAGTAAGCGCAACGCATCGGCAAACGCCACCACGCCACCTCAACCGCCCGTCACTCATGAAACAGGAACTCGCCAGCAAACTGCAGCGCCAGCAGGAAATCACCCGGCGCGACTTCGCCGCCCGCACCGCCTCATCCCTGCTTGGAGTGGGCATGTTGGGCAGCAGCCTCAACCACCGCAGCTTCGCGGCCTTTGAAAACTCCTCGAAGCTCAAGCAGGTGGCCACGGCCAAGAATGTGATCTACCTCTACATGAGCGGCGGCCAGACCCACTTGGACACTTGGGATCCAAAGCCAGGCACCGCCACCGGCGGCCCCACCAAGGCGATTGCCACCAGCGCTGACGGCGTGCAACTGGCCGAGAACCTGCCGCTGACAGCCAAGCAAATGCATCACGGCACCGTGATTCGCTCCCTGTCCTCCACCCAGGGCGCGCACGAGCAGGGCAACTACATGATGCACACCAGCTACGAGCTGCGCGGCACCATCCGCCACCCCGGAATGGGCGCTTGGCTCAATGTGTTTCAGGGCGGCGGCAACAGCACCCTGCCCAACTATGTCTATGTTGGCAACGACAGCCGTCATCCTGGCGCTGGCTTCTTCCCCGCCGCGCAGGCGCCTCTGTTCGTCAACAACCCCGAGGCTGGCCTCAAGAATGTGAAGATTCAACCCGGACTCACCGAGGAGAAGTTCAACGCACGCCTCAAGCTTGCGGGTGAACTCGACGCGGATTTCCGCAACACCTTCAAGCAGCGCAATGTCAAGGCCTACGCCGACATGTACGACGACGCCATCGCCCTGATGCGCTCTGAAGACCTCAAGGCTTTCGATCTGAGCGAAGAGGATGCGCAACTGCGTCAGGCCTATGGCCGCGAGGCCTTCGGCCAAGGCTGCCTGCTGGCCCGCCGATTGGTGGAGCGCGGCGTGCGCTTTGTTGAAGTCTCGCTTGGCGGCTGGGACACCCACAACGCCAACTTCGTGCGCGCCCCTGAACTCTGTGAGACTCTGGACAAGGGCCTCTCCACCCTGCTCAATGACCTGCACCTGCGCGGCTTGCTGCGCGACACCCTGGTGGTGGTCACCACGGAGTTTGGGCGCACACCGGACATCAATCAAAACGCCGGCCGCGACCACTACCCCAAAGCGTTCTCAGCCGCCATGTTTGGCGGTGGCGTGCGCGGCGGTGCGGTGCACGGCAGCACGGATGCCGAAGGCCGCGAAGTCGTCGCCGACTCCGTCAAGATCCAGGACATGAACGCCAGCATCGCCTATGCGCTGGGATTGCCGCTGGATCAGGTCATCTACAGCCCCAGCAAGCGCCCCTTCACCATCGCCGACAAGGGCCAACCGGTGACAGCGCTGTTTGGTTGATCGGAGTTGTTCATCGTCGCTGCAAAGCCGCAATCACGCCTTGAAATGTCCGCCCTGCTGCGGCCATCCTCAGGGCCTGTGAAGACCGTCCAGCGCCCGGTTCTCGTCGCCGTCTCCGGCGGCCGCGATTCCGTGGTCCTGCTGCACCATCTCCTGCAGCAGGGCTCAAGCCCATTGGTGGTCTGCCATTTCAATCACCGACTGCGCGGGCGTGCCAGCGGCCGCGACGCGCAGTTCGTGCGCCGCATGGCCAAACAACTTGGCCTGCCCCTGGAGTTGGAGACCGCCGATGTGGCGGCCTTCGCACGGCGGCACAAGCTCTCGCTGGAGACAGCGGCAAGGCAACTGCGTCATGAGTTTCTGGCGCGTTGCGCGCGGCGGCATCGCACGCGGCAGGTTTATCTTGGGCATCACGCCAACGACCAAGCCGAGACCCTGTTGGCCAATCTCTGCCGCGGCTGCAGCCTGCGCGGCGCCGGGGCCATGCGCATCAAAAGCAGCCTGCGCGTTGCTGGCATCACCCTGCAGCTGCACCGACCGCTGCTGCACTGGAGCCGCGCCAAGATTGATGCCTTCATTGCCGGGCAGAAGTTGCGATTTTGTGAGGACGCCAGCAACGCCGAGCCGATGGCCCGACGCAATCGCCTGCGCCATGAAGTGCTGCCTCTGCTGGACGGTATTTTTGCCCGTGAAGTGGCCACGCAACTCAGCCGCTTCGCCGCCCAGGCCGCGCGCGATGAGGACTGTCTGGAGGCACTGGCTGCCGATTTGTTGCGGAGCCTGATTCATGCCGATGGCTCATTGGATGCGCGCGGGCTTGCCGCCGCCGATCCGGCACTGGGCTCGCGTGCGCTGGCGATGTGGTTCAAGCAGAGGCGGGTTCCCGACATTGGCACGGTCGAGATTGAGGCCGCATTGGCCATGCTCGCCCCTGATGCCGCCGCACGCCTCAATCTGCCCGGCGGCCTGGCCCTGCGACGCAAGGCCCGCCGCCTCTGGATTGAGCCTCCGAAGCGGTTGACTGTAGCGGGCCGCAGAATGGCAACCGGCGGCTAGTGCGCCTGCAGCCAATTGTCTCCCTCGCCGATCTCCACCTCCACGGCCACGCCAGGCAGTGGCATGGCCTCTTCCATCGCCTTGGCCACCAGCTTGCGGCAGGCCACCACCTCATCGCGCGGCACCTCCAGCAACAATTCATCGTGCACCTGCAGCAGCATGCGCGCCTTGAGGCCGCTTTGTTTCAGGGCTTCATCCACGCGGATCATGGCCAACTTGATCATGTCGGCGGCGCTGCCCTGAATGGGCGTGTTGATGGCCGTGCGCTCGGCAGCGGCACGCAGTGTGGCATTGGCGCTGGCAATATCCTCGATGCGGCGACGGCGGCCGCAGAGCGTCTGCACAAAGCCCTTGGCTCGGGCCTCCTCCACCAGGGTCTTCATGAAGCTGGCAACACCGGGGAATTGCCGGAAGTAGCTCTCGATAATCTGCGCGGCCTCCGTGCGTGGGATGCCCAGGCGTTGGGAAAGGCCAAAGGCGCTGATGCCATAGATGATGCCAAAGTTCACCATCTTGGCCTTGCGCCTCATCTCCGGCTCCACCGCATCGAGGGCAACGCCGTAGACCTTGGCTGCAGTGGCCTGATGAATGTCCACACCCTGACGGAAGGCCTCGATCATCGCCACATCCCCACTCAGGGCGGCCATCACGCGCAGCTCAATCTGGCTGTAGTCCGCGCTCATCAGCACCCAATCCGGATCCCCACAGACAAAGGCGCGGCGAATCTCGCGGCCGTTCTCCGAGCGGATGGGGATGTTCTGCAGATTGGGTTGGCTTGAGGCCAGGCGGCCGGTGGCCGTCATCAATTGCTGGTAGGAGGTGTGCACCCGCCTGCTGCAGCAGTGCACACACTGCGGCAGTGCATCAACGTAGGTGTTCTTGAGTTTGGTGACCTCGCGGTATTCCAGAATCTCGCCGACGATGGGGTGACTGCCCAGCAGCGACTGCAGCACCTGCTCGTTGGTCTGATACTGGCCGGTGGCGGTTTTTTTGGGCTTGTCGAGCAGACGCAACCGATCAAAGAGCACCTCGCCCAATTGCCTTGGGCTATTGAGGTTGAAGGCGCCGCCAGCATGGCCCTCAATGCGGCGTTGCAGCTCATGGGCCTGCTTTTCCAGTTCGCGGCCAAACTCCTGCAGGGCAGGCACATCAATGCAGACTCCCCGCGCCTCCATGCCCACCAGCACGGGCAGAAGCGGGCATTCAATGCGCTCAAACACCTCCTGCTGCCCGCTGTCGCGCAGCAGAGGCTTCAACTTCTGTGCCAACTGCCAGGTCACATCGGCGTCCTCGGCAGCGTAATCGCAGAGCAGTTGGGGATTGTCGCGCGCCACATCGGCCATGGTGCGCACACTGAACAAATCCTTCTGGGCCTTGGGGTCAATCAGGCGGTCAATGGCAATGGGCGTGTAGCCCAGGTAGATCTGCGCCAACTCATCCATGCCATGGCGGCGCTGTGGCTCGATGAGGCTGTGCGCCAGCATGCTGTCGAAAAACGGCCCTGCCACGGCAATGCCGGCCTCATGCAGCACGGCCAGATCGAACTTCAGATTGTGGCCAATCTTCTCCACGCCTGCCGCCAGGAAAATCGGGGCCATGCGCTGCAGCCAGCGGCGGCGCTCGATTTCATTCTCGGGGAAGATCACCACAAAACCCTCACCCGCCTGCCAACTCAAGGCCAAGGCCACGATGCGCGCATCGCGGGGATTGAGGTCCGTGGTTTCCAGATCGAAGCAAAAGGCCTCGCGCTTGCGCCAGGCCTCCAGCAGGCCTTCGAGTGCGGTTTCATCGGCAATGAGGCGGTAGTCATGGGGCGTATTGTCGAGGGTGCGTGCCTGTGCGGCTCCCGTGGTGAAGAGATCCTCGCCGCCTGAAGCCGGCGCCTGAGTCTTGGCCATGCCTTGAGCCTCGCCGCCTGCCGGGCTTGGGGAAGATTCGCCATGGCCTCCGCGCGCAAGACCGCGCGCCACCTGAAACTCCGGCCCAAAGACGCGCTTGCCCAGAGAATTGAACTCCAGCCGCGTCATGAGCTCGCGCAATTGCGGCGTGGCCATGTCATGGCGCTGCAGATCCTCGATGCCAAGGGGCAGCGGCGCCTCGGTGATGATGGTGGCCAGACGGCGCGAGAGTCTTGCCTGCTCGGCGTGCTCGATGATTTTTTCGCGCTGTTTGCCCTTGAGTTGGTCGGCCTGGGCAATGAGGTTTTCCAGATTGTCGTGGGCGGCGATCAAGGCGGTGGCGGTTTTCTCGCCAAAGCCAGGCACGCCAGGGATGTTGTCCACGGCATCTCCCATCAGGGCCAGCACATCAATGACCTGCTCAGGGCGTTGGATGCCCCAGCGCGCGCAGACCTCGGCGGGGCCAAGCACTTCGGGTGGGCTGCCCTGACGACCGGGTTTGTAGATCTTGATGTGCTCGCTGACCAGCTGACCGAAGTCCTTGTCCGGGGTGACCATGAAGACCTCAAATTCGCCACTGGCCTCGGCGCGTCTGGCCAGAATGCCGATGATGTCATCGGCCTCCAGGCCATCCTGCTTGATCAGGGGCAGGCGCATCGCCTCACAGAGCTCAACCAGGCCCTCGCTGGCGGCAATGATGTCCTCGGGGGTTTCATCGCGTTGGGCCTTGTACTGCGGAAAGTATTCGTGGCGAACCGTCGGCGCGTGGGTGTCGAGCACCACGGCGAGGTGGGTTGGGTTCTGCTGCTCGATGATGTCCAACAGCGCCAGAGTGAAACCAAACAGGGCTGAGGTGTTGAGCCCATCGCTGTTGCGAATCGGGCTGCGGATGAAGGCGAAGTGCGCGCGGTAAAGCAGCGCCATTCCATCGAGCAAAAAAAGGCGCTTGGGCGGGGGCATTGGGCATGAGGTTGGCAGGGCAGGGGGCAGCGGTCAAGGTGTGTTGAATTGGCGCTTGCCAGGGGGCCCTGTCACCGCTTTAGAAAGCGCCATGCTTACCCTTACCGTTTTGGGCAGTGGCAGCAGCGGCAACGCTGCTGTGGTGAGCAATGGTCGCACCACGGTATTGGTGGATGCCGGTCTCAGCGCCAAGCAGTTGTCCCTGCGACTCGGTCAGGTTGGTTACTCGCTGGAGCAGATTGATGCGGTGTTGCTGACGCATGAGCATCTGGATCACTGCCGAGGCATTGCGGTGCTCAGCCGTCAACGCGAGCTTCAACTCTATGCCAACGCCCTGACCAGAGAGGCCATGAGCCGTTCGCTTGAAGGCGCCAAGGTTCGCTGGAATGTGATGACCAACAGTGTTCCCTTCGAGCTCGGGGATCTGCAGGTGGAATGTTTTGCCGTGCCTCACGATGCCGCCGACCCCGTGGGCTTTGTGATCGGTGACGGGCACAGCCGTTTGGGCCTGGTCAGCGATTTGGGGCACAGCAATCGCCTCATTGAGACGCGTTTGAGCCAGTGCCACGGCCTTTTTGTGGAGGCGAACTATGACCGTGCCTTGTTGGAGGCTGATGAAGTCCGTCCCTGGGCCACCAAGCAGCGCATCAGTTCGCCTCACGGTCACCTCTCCAATGAGCAGGCAGCCGGGTTGATTGCCTCGCTTGCGCACAGTCACTTGCGGCAGGTGGTGCTGGGTCACCTCAGCGATGACTGCAATCGGCCGGAGCTTGCGGTGGATTTTGTGCGCAGGGCGCTGGCAGATACAGTGGCCCGTCATGCCCGCGTGCAGTGCGCAGCCAGGCATGAGCCCACGCCTTCGATCAGTCTGGCCCCACTTCAGGTGTCCATCGGCTCCTGAGTTCGCAGCCTGCTGTGGTCACTGCCCTGTCGGCGCCTCGCCGACCCGCATGTTCTGGAAAGGGACGCTTTGGACCACGGCAAGTATCAATTCCTGAAAGGCATGGCCCTTGGCCTCCGCTTGAGCCACAACGCCCTTGACTGCCGGGCGATCGCTGTAACTCAGGCCACGCCCCAGCGCATAGGTCAGGAGATTTTCGGCAAGGTTGCGGGTGAATTCGCCAGCGAGATCGGTTTTGAGAATTTGGCGCAGCTGGACCAAATCCTTGAATTGTTGTCCGCGCACCCACTGCCCTGAGGTGTCAATGGGTTGTCCTTTTTCCTTGTCGCGGAACAAGCCGATGGCGTCGAAGTTCTCGAAGGCAAAACCCATCGGATCGAGGAAAGCGTGGCAGCCCGCGCAACTCGCATTGCTGCGGTGTTCGGCAAGCTGCTGGCGCAGAGTCATCTTGCTGTTGAGGGCTTTCTTGGCGTCCAACGGCGGCACGCCCCCTGGGGCTGGTGGCGGCGGAATGCCGAGAATGTTTTCCAGCAGGTACTTGCCGCGCTTCACCGGTGAGGTGCGCGTCGGTTCGGCGGTGAGGGTAAGAATGCTGCCGTGCGTCAGCACACCGCCGCGCGGTGTGCCCTGCAGGCTCACCTTTTCAAACTTGTCGGACTTCGGCCCCTTGATGCCATAGTACTTGGCCAGGCGCTCGTTCATGAAGCTGTAGTCGCTGTCGAGAAATTCCAGAATGCTGCGGTTTTCGCGCAGGATGTACTGAAAGTAGGTCTCAGTTTCGCGGCGCATTTCGCTGGGCAGATTGTACTGCCACTTGGGGAAAATTCGCCGTTCTGGCTCAACGATGTCCATGTCGCGCAATTGCAACCATTGACCGGCAAAGTTTTCAGTCAGGGCCGAGGCCTTCCAGTCGCCAAGCATGCGCCTGAGCTGGGCGTCGAGCTGAGTGCGCAATTTGCCCTCCGCGGCCAGTTTCAGCAACTCCTCATCCGGTGGGGCTGACCACAGAAAATAGGAAAGCCGTGAGGCCAGGCTGAACTCATCAATGGGGGCAACACCGTCCACCGCAGGCGAGGCAGGCTGCGGATCGGTGCGAAACAAAAAGGATGGTGAGGCCAGCAGAGCCTCAAGCACGGTGCGCAGCGCGGTCATCGGCTCGCCGGTCTCGCGCATGGCCAGGTCGCCCAGCGCACGCCATTGGGTCTGCTCTTCGGCTCGCAGGGGGCGACGCAGCAGGCGCTGGGCCATGCGGTCCACCGAAGTGACCAGGTCCGGCATGGCTCCCTCGTGCTGCTCGGCCTGCAGGTGCAACTCGTGCACCCAGAGGTTGCGATCGGCCTTGTTGGCCGGGTCGTAGAAGTCGTTGGTGAAGGCCACCTGCAACTGGTGTTTGCCCTTGGGTAGAGTGGCCTTGGCCTCAAACCATTGCGGGTTTTGTTTGCGGTCAGTCACCTCAAAACCAGCCAGCTTGTGGCCATCGAGGCGGATCTCCACCTTGGCCGGTTCGCTGCCGGCCTGCTGCGCGCTGGCGCGCAGGCGAAGTTTGAACACGCCGTCCTGCGCCAGATGAAGCGGATGCCAGATGAACCCACTGCTGGCAATCGAGATGGAACCCACATCAGGCGCGGCTTGGGCGCCGTCAATGATCCAATCCTCGCCGCCGATGTGCATGGCCTCGGCTCCCTGGGGCTTGTTCTCCATCAGCCAGCGCACGAAGCGCGACCCTTGTAGCGGCAGGGGCTGGAAGGGCCCTTGCAGGCGCAGGCTCTCAATGGACCAATCTGGTGCCGTTGCCGATGCCCCAGCCAGGCGCAAAGCCACGGTGGGCTGCCCTGCGGGCAATTGGATCTCAACGGCCGAGGTCTGCACCTTGCCCTGAACATTTTTTAGCGCCAGTTCGCCAATGACCTTGTCGCGGTGAATGACCTGCAGCGTGGCGTTGCCGCCCTCTGCGCCCTTGAGGTGGCTGCGCAGGCTCAGACGGTAGCTGCCCTCGGCGGGCAGGTCAGGGTAGAGGCGCACCTCGCACTTGCCGTCGAGTTGCAGTGTTTCGCCCTCGGTCTTGAAGCGGCCATTGCGAGCATTCAATTTTTTGCCCGGCCACTCCTGGTGCATGTGTCCGGGTTTTGCAGGTGCGAAGACCTCGGCGGCCACCTGTTGGCCAGCGCGCAGGTATTTTTCCACCAGCATGGGAGAGAGGCTGAGCACATCGCCGATGTTGTCGTAGCCATAACCGGTGTCATCGGGTGGGAAATCGCGGGCTGGCCGACTCTGCGCCCAGAGCAGATCGCGAATGCTGTTGTTGTACTCAACGCGGTTGAGGCGGCGTGCCGTGATGTGTCCGGGGTCGGGCTTGGCAGGGTCAAACCAGAAGACCGCCTCATCAATCCATTGCACGATCGCGTCGCGCTCCTGCAGGCTTGGAGCCTCCTTCTTCTGTGGCGGCATCACATGGGTGCTGATCTGTTGCCGCACCAAATCCCAGAGCGCCACATCGCCGCGCAGCGCCTTGTAATCGCTGTGCTGGTCGAAGGCAAATTCGCCCTTCTCCACCCCGTCGCTGTGGCAGTCGTAGCAGTAGCGTTGAAGCAGCGGGGCGATTTTGGCCTCGAAGTCGCCCTTGCCGCGCAGGGGGTCTGCCTCTGCGGGCCGGGGGTCCGCGGCGGGGCAATGGCAGGGCAGGCAGGCCAGCACCAGGCAAATCTGCAGAAGACGACGGGGGGCAAAGGGCTTCAAGACGGGTCGGAAATCGGGGTGGGGCGGGAAACGCAACAGCCGCTGCACCGCAGAGCCCCGTTTGTCAATCTGGAGCATGGGCAGGGGATTGCCCGCTTCGGAGTGACGGTGGGGGAGCCGTGTCGGGAGCACCTCATGGATACGCACCTGCCAAGCAGCAGATTGCGCCGATTCCTCCGGGCTTGCAGCGGGTGCCGCCTGTCCGTGCTGATGCAGGCGCATTTTGAGATTCCCAATTGGCACCTCTGCGTGTTCAATGGCAGGCTCAGCCATGCCCACCCCCCCCAGCCATTGCTGCCTGCAGCCTTCCCGTTTCGGGCTTGGGTCCATCGCCCTGATGAGTCTGATCCTCTCCCTGACGGGGCTGCAAGCCCAGTTCGAGGTCTCCCTCAAGCTGCCACGAGCCAACTTCATGGCCCTCGAGCCCATTGAGGCCACAGTGCAGATCACCAACCGCACTGGTGCCGTGGCCGTGCTCGGCGGCCCTGGCCGCGGCGAATGGCTCGCCTTCGAAATGCTCAACAGCACGGGTGACACCCTTGCCCAACTCGATGTGGACGGCAGCCAGATCTTGCAGATGCAGCCTGGAGCCAGCGTGCGGCAAAAGGTCGTGGTCACCCGCGCTTACTCCCCCGAAGACATGGGCAATTATGGACTGCGGGCAAGGGTGCGCGCGTCGGAGCGCGACTTTTACCAAAGCGAACGGGTACGCTTCTCCATCATTGACAACAAGCCCATCTGGGAGCGCAGCTTTGGAGTGCCCGAGGGGTTCAAGGAAGTGGGGCAACGGCGGCGCTACGCCCTTCACATTTTCCGCGATTACGACAGCACCTCCCTGTATTACCGACTGCTGGATGACCGAGCCGGCACCAAACTCATCACTCGCCGCCTTGGCCCGCTGAGCCAGGTTTATGATCCACAGATCACGCTCGACGCGACCAACCACCTTCAGGTGCTCTTCATGGCGCAGGCCCATGTGTTTGCGCATGCCACCATTGACCCCACGGGCAAGATCGCCAAGCTGACCTACTACAGCGACGAGGGCAGCAGCAGGCCCACGATGCAGCAGGACGAAAAGGGCCAGGTGCTCATCGCCGGAGGCACGCGTTTTGATCCCGGTGCTGCACCGGAACAACCCAAGGGCGGCGGCGGCAAGCCCGTCTCTGCCAAGCCGCCGGGACTTTGATTCGCCGCTCATGCGCAACGCCACAAGCTTGGCCAAGTCCTCTGCGCTCAGCGGTCTGTGGCTGCCGGTCTGGCTCCTGATCCCCGTTGCCCTGCTCAACTACCTCGATCGCCAGATGCTGGCGACGATGCGCGAGTCCATGCTGCGCGACATCCCCGGCATCAACACCCAGGAGCAATGGGGGCAGGTGCTGGCCGCCTTCAAATGGACCTATGCCCTGCTCAGCCCCTTTGGCGGCTACATTGCCGATCGCTTCAGTCGGCGTTGGGTCATTGGCCTGAGCCTGCTGGGTTGGTCTGCCGTCACCTGGGCCACCGCCGGAGCCAGCAGCATGAACGACCTGCTCTGGACCCGCGCCGTCATGGGCCTCACCGAGGCCTGTTACATCCCCGCTGCACTGGCCCTGATCGCCGACCACCACCCCCTCGTCAGCCGCGGTCGCGCCATCGGCCTGCATCAGGCCGGCATCTACCTCGGGCAGATCCTCGGCGGCTTTGCCGGATACGCCGCCGATGAGCCCGCCCTGGGCTGGCGCTGGGCCTTCAGCACCTGTGGCATGGTTGGCGTGGTTTACGCCCTGCCACTGCTGGCCCTGCTGCGCGATGCACCGCACCAGGACGCCTCGGCAGCGGCCCCCAACTCCAGCAAGGCCAGCCCCGCCGCGGCCATGCGCGAACTTTTCAGCAACGCGCAGTTCCTCCTGCTCGTGGCCTGCTTCACCCTGCCTGCCATTGCCGGTTGGGTCATCCGCGATTGGGGCCCCAAGATCCTGCGCGACGGATTCGCCCTGAGCCAGGGGCAGGCCGGCGCCACGCTGGTGCTCTCCGTGCAGTTGGCCTCGCTGGTGGGCGCCTTGGGCGGAGGCCTGTTGGCAGACCGCTGGGTGCAGCGCAACCCCCGTGGCCGCACCCGCGTCAGCGCCCTGGGCATGCTGCTGTTTTTGCCGGCGATGGCCGGCCTTGGCGGCGCGGGCCATGTCGGCATCGCCGTGGCCGCCCTCATCGTCTTTGGCCTGGGCTGGGGCCTGTTTGACTGCAACAACATGCCCATCCTGGCGCAACTCACCCGCCCGGAAGTCCGCGCCACCGGTTACGGCCTGATGAACCTGGTGAGCATCAGCGCCGGCGGCCTTGCCGACTGGGGCTACGGCCTGCTGCGCGACCGCGCGGTGTCCAATGCCGCCATCTTCAGCGGCTTTGCCGCCATCGCCGCCCTCAGCGCCCTGCTCATGCTGCGCATCCGCCCGCCACAGGGCGGTCAGAACCACGCGTCGCGGTCTTGACATCACGAGATTTCTCGTTACGAGAATTGTCGTTGTGAAAAAACTCGTCGTTTTCTGCGAGGCCCTGGCCGACCCCACGCGCTGGCGCCTGCTTTGCCTGCTGCGTCATCAGCCGCTGTGCGTCTGCGAGCTTGCCGACATCCTCGGGCTGCCGCAGTCCACAGTTTCCAGCCATGTGCAGATCATCCGCCGCGCCGAGCTGCTGCAAAGCGAGCGCCGCGGCAAATGGCAGTACCATCAGCTCAAACCCGCGCTAGCGCCGCTCATTGACGGCCTGGCCAACCGCTTTGCCGCCCAGCCTGCCCAGGACGCCCGCCTGCGCCGCGACGCCGCGCAGGCCAAGCGCCGCCTGGCCAAGCGCGCCCAAAGCTGTTGCCCGCTGCCGCGCCAACTGCGTCCCATTCCCGCCCGCAAGCCCCGCAACCCCTGAGCCTCCAACGCCATGACCCTCGCCGACTTCCAACAACTGCTCAACGACCACCCCCAGCACCTGCTGCAGGCCAGCCTGCCTGGCGGCGACAGCGTGCCACAGTGCTTCCACATCACCGAGGTGGCCCGGGTGGATCGCCACTTCATCGACTGCGGCGGCACCGAGCGCCGCCGCATCACCTGCCAGCTTCAGCTTTGGGTCGGGCCCGATGAGGACCACCGCATCACCGCCGCCAAGGCCGCCTCCATCCTGCGCAAGGGCGCGCACCTGCTGCCGGACGCAGAAGCCGAAGTGGAGATGGAGTACGAGGCCGGCCTCATTTCCCAGTACCCGGTCAGCGGCGTGAGCATCACCCCACAGACCATTGTCTTTGAGTTGGGCCTGCGGCACACCGCCTGCCTGGCCCCGGAACTCTGCGGGCTGCCCGCCCTGCTCGACCTCAAAAAACCAGGCCAGCCCTGCTGCGCCCCGGGTTGCTGCTGATCATGAAAGCCATCATCGCCGAGTTGATGGGCACCTACGCGCTGGTCTTGGCCGGCTGCGGGGCAGTGGTCGTCAACAGCCTGCACACAGGCGCGCTGGGCAACGCTGGCATTGCAGCAGCCTTCGGCCTGACCGTGTGGTTGCTCATCGAGTTGTTTGGCCCCATCAGCGGCGCTCACCTCAACCCAGCCGTCAGCTTGGGCCTGGCCATCAGCGGCCAGTTGCCATGGAGGCTGTGGCCAGGCTATGTCAGCGCGCAATGTCTCGGCGCCATTCTTGCCAGCCTCACGCTCTGGTGCTGGTTCGGTGATGTCGCCAACCTTGGCAGCACTCAGCCCTCGGCTTCGGTCGGCCTTGCCTTTGCACTGGAATTGCTGTTGAGCGCCTTTCTCATGGCTGTGGTTTTGCGCGCGGGCTCGGCCTCCCGGGGCACACCGGCAAGCCTGCTGATCGGCGCCACCATCGCCCTCGAGGCCTTGGTTGCCGGGCCGGTGACCGGCGCCTCCATGAACCCGGCGCGCTCGTTGGGCCCGGCCCTGGTCAGTGGGCAATGCCAACAGCTTTGGCTGTACCTGCTTGCCCCCTGCCTGGGCACCCTGCTCGTGGCCGCCGTGCGAACTCACCTGCAACCTCAAGAGCCGCTTGCGGCCAAACCTCCAGCCTTCTGAACCCCAATACCGCCCATGACCAGGCCACTCATCCTCGTGCTTTGCACCGGCAACAGTTGCCGCTCCCATCTCGCTGAAGCCATCTTGCGCCGCGCCCTGGGCGATGCCTACGAGGTGCAGAGCGCAGGCTCCAAACCCGCCGGCTATGTGCACCCGCTTGCCCTGCAGGTGCTCAAGGAAATTGGCCTCGATGCCAGCGCCCACCACAGCAAGCACCTCAACGAGTTCTTAAACCGCGATGTGGAGACTGTCATCACGGTCTGCGGCAACGCCGACCAAGCCTGCCCCATCTTCCCCGGGCAACGCCGCCGCCATCACTTCCCCTTCGACGACCCGGCCCACGCCACAGGCAGCCCCGAGGAACAATTGGCCGTCTTCCGCCGCGTGCGCGACGAGATCCGCGCCGTCTTCGAAGCTTACGCCGCAGGCCGCCTCGACCAAGCTCAGGCCCAGGCTTAGAACCAAGTGGGCTTAGAACCAAGTAAGCTTAGAAC
>Ga0222712_10003698_pt1 | contig 16468 bp, 12 predicted proteins | sample C33_657DmetaG_FD_165043 | JGI IMG/M metagenome (GOLD analysis project Ga0222712, IMG submission 165043) | Estuarine water microbial communities from San Francisco Bay, California, United States - C33_657D | ecosystem: Environmental > Aquatic > Marine > Unclassified | place: USA: California...
GTGCGGACTCAAGCTGCAGGCGGACGGCGAACTCCTGCTTCGCCTCGCCGAGGGCAGCCGACGGACCTCGGTGGTCCTACCGGAGCTGGCCGAAGCCGAGCCGGTCGTGCGTGCCGCCTTCGAGGAAGCCCTGCGTAACCTCATCGTGATGCGCCAGGCCGAGGGCAGGGCGCTGGCGCAGGACCTCGCCGCGAGGCTGGCGAAGATGACCGACATGGTCGCGGGCATGGAGCGGGCCGAGCAGCACGCGCCGGTCCGTCATCGTGACGCGATGCTCAAGCGGCTGAAAGAAGCCGGCCTTGCCTTGGACGTCACGGACGAGAGGGTGCTCAAGGAGCTCGCGTTGTTCGCCGATCGCGCGGACATCACCGAGGAACTTGTCCGGTTGCGGAGCCATCTTTCCCAGTTCTCCGCCGAACTCGCCCTGCCTAATTCTGGGCGGAAGCTCGATTTCCTCATCCAGGAACTCCTGCGGGAAGTGAACACCATCGGGAGCAAGGCGGCGGAAATCGCCACGACCAAGCTGGTTTTAGAGGCCAAAACCGAGATCGAGCGCATCCGGGAGCAGGTCCAGAACTTGGAGTAAGGTTTTTCGGGTGCGGTATTGCCACGACCGCTTTCCCATGCCTTTGTCCATCAACACTTACGCAACGTCATGTCCAACAACCTCACCAAGCGCGACATCGTCCTGAAGATTTTCACGGATAAGGGCTACCCCCAGAAGCACATCCGTGATTCGGTCCAGATGACCCTTGATGCCATCAGCGAGGCGTTGCTGGCAGGGCGCGACGTCGAGCTCCGCAACTTCGGCGTCTTCCAGGTCCAGGTCCGCAAGAGCCGCATCGGCCGCAACCCCAACCGCCCCGAGACCGACGTCGTGATCCCGAAGCGCGCCGTCATCAAGTTCAAGGCCGGCAAGGAGCTGAAAGCCAAGCTGAAGTCCTACGACGTCGAGAAGCCGGCCCAGTAATTCCGCTCCGCGATGTCCGACATTCGAACGCTCCCCGGTTTCCGGGAGTTCTATCCCGAGGACCGCGCCGTCCTCGGCCACGTCATGGACGTCTGGCGGCGCGCCTGCCGTCGTTACGGTTTCCGCGAATGGGAATCGCCCGTGCTCGAGCCGCTCGAACTCTTCACCGAGAAGTCCGGCGAAGAGATCGTCCGGCAGCTGTTCAATTTCGAAGACAAAGGCGGGCGCAAAGTCAGCCTCCGGCCCGAGATGACGCCTTCGCTCGCCCGCATGGTCGGGGCCAAGGCCAACGGCATGCCCAAGCCCATCCGTTGGTTCGCGATCGGCGAGAACTACCGTTATGAGAAACCCCAGAAGGGCCGGCTCCGCGCCTTCTACCAGCTCAACGCCGATTTGCTCGGCGAAGCCGGTCCCGCGGCGGACGCCGAGGTCATCGCGCTGTGCGCCGACTGCCTCCTGGGCTTCGGCCTGACGCAGCAGGACTTCCGCATCCGCGTGTCCGACCGCACGCTCTGGTTCCGGTACCTCGGCAGCCTCGGCGTGCCCGAGGCCCAGGCCGGCGCCGTGCTGGGCGTGGTCGACAAGCTCGAACGGGGTTCGCCGAAAGACCTGCTCGACGCCATGACCGCGGCGCTCGCCGGCACCTCGGTCGATCCCGTCCGCGCGCTCGAGGCCTCCCGCGCCTTCGCCAACACGAAGTCCTTGGCCGACCTCGAGAAACTCGCGGCCGGCGACGCGGCCATGACCGCCCGCCTCGCCGAATGGAAGCAGCTGCTCGGCACGCTCGCCGCGATGGGCTTCGCCGAATGCGTGGCCATCGACCTCACCATCGTCCGAGGACTCGCTTACTACACCGGCTTCGTCTTCGAGGCCTTCGAGACGGGCGGCGAAGCCCGCGCGCTCGCGGGCGGGGGCCGCTACGACGCTTTGGTCAAGAAGCTCGGCGGCCCGGATCTGCCGGCGGTCGGTTTCGGCATGGGCGACGTGACCCTGCGCGACCTCCTCGAACTCAAGCAGCTCATCCCGGCCTACGCCGACGGACCTGACTTCTATGTCATGATCCTCGGTGAGGACGCCCGCGAGGCGGCGCTCCAGGATCTCGCGAACCTCCGGCGCGCCGGCTTCCGCGTGGAATACAACCTCAAGGACGGCAAGTTCCCCAAGCTCATCCAGGCCGCCGAGGTCGCGGGCGCCAAGTACGCGCTCGTGTACGGCGGCGCCGAAATCGCCAAGGGCGTCGCCAAGGTGCGCAGCCTGGCCGACCGCGCCGAGGCCGAAGTCCCGCGTTCGGACCTCGTGCCCGCGCTCCGGGCGGTGCTGGAAGAAGGCATGCGCGCCATCCAGCCCTGAGAGCATGAGCGAACCGACGCGCCAGTACCAGGCCATGGCGAAGACCGCCTCCTGGACGATGGTCTCGCGCGTCCTCGGCCTGTTCCGCGACCAGCTCACCACCGCGGTCTTCGGCGCATCCGCCATCGGCTCGGCCTTCGTCTTCGCGTTCCAGATCCCCAATCTGTTCCGCCGGTTGCTCGGCGAAGGCGCGTTGACGGCGGCCGTCGTCCCGGTGCTGGCCGAGAAGTCCGTGCGCGACGGCCGGCCCGCCGCCTTGGGTTTCCTCAATTTCGTCCTGCGCAAGGTCTTCCCATGGATGCTCGGCCTGACCTTGCTGGGCATCGGCGCGGCGCTGCTTTGGGCGCTCGTCTGGCCGGCGGACGGCGCGGCGGCGACGCTCACCGCGCTCTGCATGCCTTACATGCCGCTCATCTGCGTCGCGGCCTTGTTCACGTCGGCGGTCAATCTCAGCGGACGCTTCGGCCTGGCCGAGATCGCTTCGGGCGTCCTCAACCTCTGCATGATCGTGGCGCTCGGCCTCTTCGGCGAGGCCTTCGGATCGACGGACCTGGAGAAGGCCGTCTGGCTTTGCCTCGGCGCGCTCCTGGGCGGCTGCTTCCAATTGCTGATCCCGCTATGGGGGCTGCGACGGGAGGGCTGGCGCCCGGACCTGCTCCATGCCGACGAGGCCGCCTGGAAGACGCTCAGCCTGACCTTCCTGCCCGCGGCGCTGGGCGCCGGGGTCCAGCAGGTCAACGTGCTCGTCTCGCGCTGGCTGGCTTACAACGTGAGCGATTCCGGCCTGATGTATTACTACATCGCCAACCGGATCGTCGAACTGCCCATCGGCCTGTTCTCCGCTTCGGTCGCCGTGGTCATCTTCCCGGCCTTAGCGACCGCCTACGCCGCCCGCGACGTCCCGGCGTTGGCGCAGAATTACGGACGCGGCATGCGGCTGGTCCTCGCCATCAACGTCGGCGCGGCCTTCGGCCTCGTGGCCTTGGCCGTCCCCATCGTCCAGCTCCTGTTCCAGTACGGGCGCTTCAACGAAGGCAATTGCCTGGCGACCAGCCGGCTGCTGGTCCTTTTCGCCGTCGCCATGCCGTTCTACGCGATGATCTCGATCGTCACGCGCGCGCTCAACGTCGCCGGCCGCACCAAGCAGACCTTGGTCGCGGCCATCCATGCCTTGGTCGTGAACGCCGTCGGTTCGTTCGCCGCCGTCTGGATGGGGTACGGCGTGGAAGGCCTCGCCGTCGCCAACGCCGTCTCGACGATCTGGCAGTACCTCGTGCTCCGTCATCATCTCAAGAGACACGCTCCGGAGTTCCTCGCCGAGAGCCTCCTCAAGCCCGTGCTCCAGGTCCTGATCGGGTCGCTCCTGCTCGCCTTCATCACGTTCAAAGCCTACAGTTTTCTGCACGGCGTCTTCACCGGGCATCTCGGTGAAAAGCCCAACCTCATCCTGTCGATGGGCGTAGCCGGTCTCGCGGGCATGGTCGTCTACGCCTTGTTCCTCGATAAGTTCGGCTATCCTGAGCGAGACCTGCTGCGCGGCTACGCGAACAAGGTCCTGCGCTTCGTCGGGGTCCAGCTCAAGGCCTGACGGCTTCGCCGCCGGCCGTCGTCTCAGGATAACGCCGGAGCAGGGCCTCGAGCAAGGCCACCGTCTCGCGGTCGATGCAGCCGTCGACCTTGCCGGGGCGGAAGTGCCGTTGGAACGCCTCGACCCCATGCTTCAGGCCGGGCTCGCCGGCTTCGAGCACGTAGCCGTAGGCCTTCAGCATCGAACGGAAGCGTTCGGGCGAAAGGTCGAGTTCGCGGCCCAGGTTCATGCGGACGTCGTAGGCGAGCGGCCAGGCGCCGACGCCCAGCGAAGCCAGCTTGGACCACGGGAACTTCGAGCCCGGATCGATTTTGCGACCCACGGAGATGTCCGAATGTCCGACGACGTTCCAGGGACGCAGGTCATGCCGGCGGATGATTTCCGAGCATAAGGCGAAAAGCACCTCGGCCTGCGCTTCGGAATAGCCGTAGACATTGCCGTCGTAGTTGATGACTTCGATGCCGATGGAGTGCTGGTTCAGCCCGACGAGACGTCCCCAGGCGCTCTTGCCGGCGTGATAAGCCGCCATCGACTCCGGCACCATGCGGATCACGCGCGGCTTCGGCTCGTCCGTGACCACGTAGTGGATGCCCACCTTATGCTTGGGGTCCTTGCCTTGGAGCTTGTCCAAGGAGGAGGGAAGGGAGCCGGCGGTATGGTGAAGCACGAGGAGCGTGACCGGGTGCTTGCGCGGTTCGGACCCCAACGAGCCAGGGCCGTCCTCGATCCGGAGTCCGGTGAACTCGGGGCCGCGGACCGGCGCAGCTTCCTTGAGTTCAGGAGCGGACGCGCAGCCACCCAGGAAAAGCGTCAGGTAAAGCGCCGAGTAATATGAGCGATGAAATGGTCGCATCCGGGGTGATGCCAACATGTGCATTTCCCAGATCTCCCCAAGGAAATAGGGATAAACAAAGTTTAACCCAATGAATATGGCTTAATATATAATTAGACATAATGTATATTGTGCGAAATAAGGAGCTGCGGGCATACGGATATGATGGTTTGAATTGGGTTATTGATTGCTCGATTGAGTTCGCTCATATCGGAGGCATCACTTTGGGTTATCGCACCACTTTATGAAAGTAGCACGTCACATCATCGAAGCCCGGCGGGAAGCCATCGCCAAACTCCTTTCGAAAGTCGGTTACGTCCCGGTCCTGGAAATCTGCAAGCAGTTCAACGTGTCGGAGGCCACGGCGCGACGCGACCTCACCGAGCTCGAGAACCAGCGACGCATCACGCGGACCCACGGCGGCGCCTTGTCCGACTTCAACCGCAACTACCCGCCGCTCGACGACCGTAAGATCGAGGACGCCGAAGCCAAGCGTCGCATCGGCGAACTCGCCGCTTCCCGCGTCAAGCCCGGCATGACCGTCTACCTGGATTCCGGTTCCACGATCTTCTTCGCCGCCGAGTCCATCGCCGCCGCCGGCGTCCCCGACCTGCAGATCGTCACCACCTGTCTGCCCACGGCCCAGCTGATCTCGTCCCTGCCCGGCGTCGAAGTCTACATCCCGGGCGGCTTGTTCCTCACCCGTCACGCCATGGTCGCCGGGGATCGCACGCTCGAGGAAGTCGCCCGCTGGAATTTCGACGTGGCCCTGCTCGGCGCCGAAGGCATCGACGAGAACGGCCTCTGGAACTCGCAGCGCGACATCTCCCACCAGCAACGCGAGGTCATCCGCCGCAGCGACGAAGTCCTGATCTGCATGAACAAGGTCAAGCTCGGCCGCGGCGGCCCCTGCGCCGTGACGCGCGACGTGAGCACCCTTTTCCTGGTGACGGACGCCGACGCCGACGACGTCGTGCGGGCCAAGGTGAAGCTCCTGCCGGAACGCGTGCTGACCGCGCGCTGAGCCCCTGATCACGTAGGCATGTCCGCCTCAGCCGCCCATTCTTTCTCCGGATCGCCCTGCCGGGGGCCCGTCGACCGTCCCGAGGACCTGCGTCCACGGCAGAAGATGCTGGGCATCTGACGGTTTTTCTCCTCTTTAATACCCTCCCCTTCATACGCCCATGTCCAATTACCTCGCCATCGACCTCGGCGCCGAATCCGGTCGCGTCATCTTCGGCCAGCTCAAGGCCGGCAAGTTCACGATGAAGGAGGTGCACCGTTTCTCGAACGGCGCCATCACCGCCAACGGCACCCTGCGCTGGGACATCATCCGCATCTTCCGGGAGATCCGCATCGGCCTGGCCAAGGGCGCGAAGCTCGGCCCCATCAAGTCGGTCGCCTGCGACTCCTGGGGCGTCGACTACGTGCTGCTCAAGGGCGACGGCCCCTTGCTGTCGCTGCCGTTCACCTATCGCGACGACCGCAGCTTCAAGGCCTACGAGTCGGCCATGCGGCGGTTCTCCCAGAAGGAGATCTTCGAGGGCACCGGCATCGCTTCCATTTCGATCAACACCCTCTACCAGCTCTTCCATGACGCCGAGCACCGCCCCGAGATGCTCGCGTTCGCCGACAAGTTCCTGCTGATCGGTGATTACGTCACCTGGCTCCTCACCGGCAAGGCCCGCGCCGAGGAGACCTTGGTCTCGGGCAGCCAATGCTGGGACACGCGTAAGCGCGACTGGGCCTGGCCCATCCTCAAGAAGCTCGGTATCCCGAAGCACATCTTCCCCAAGCCCGTCGCCCCCGGCGTCAAGCTCGGCAAGCTGCGGCCTTACCTGGCCGCCGAGACCGGCCTGAACAAGACCGAGGTCGTGACCACGTGCGCGCATGACACCGCGGCCGCGGTCGCCGCGGTGCCCGCCACCCAGGGCGACGACTGGGCCTACCTCTCTTCGGGCACCTGGTCGCTGCTCGGCGTCGAACTGCCCCGCCCGCTCGTCAATGAGACGGTGCGCAAGGCCAAGTACACCAACGAAGTCGGCTTCGGCGGCACCACCCGCTTCCTGAAGAACCTCGTCGGCCTCTGGGTCCTGCAGGAGTGCCGGCGCGAGTGGCTGGAGAAAGGCGAGGTGTCCGACTACGGCGAGATCGTCAAGCTGGCCCTCAAGGCCCCGTCGCTGCGTTCGTTCATCCGGCCCGACGACGTCCGCTTCGCCAAGCGCGGCGACATGGTCGCGAAGATCCAGGCCTTCTGCCGCGAGACCAAGCAACCCGTGCCCAAGACCCACGGCGAGATCGCCCGTTGCGTGCTGGAATCGCTCGCGTTGCTCTATCGCTTCGAGATGGACGGCATGGAGAAGCTCACCGGTCGCAAGATCGCCCGCCTTCACGTCGTCGGCGGCGGCTGCCGCAACGCGCTGCTCAACCAGGCGACGGCCGACGCCACGGGACGCACGGTCATCGCGGGTCCGGTCGAGGCCACCGCCGCCGGCAACATCCTCATCCAGGCTGTCGCCATGAAGGAACTCAAAAACCTCGCCGCCTTGCGCGAGGTCGTCCGAAACTCCTTTGAGGTAGTGACTTACAAGCCGCAGACCACCCCGGCTTGGACCGCCGCCCTGGCGAAGTTTAATGGTTTAAAGAAGTCGTAAACCCACCTAACACTCTCCCCTGCCTTTTCCACGCACCACCATGTCCCAATACAAGTACGTCTCCCACCTCTGGAATGATGCCGAAGCCGCCAAGCTCGATCCGGTCGGCCGTCTGGTCTATCGCTCGAACAAGCTCGGAGCCGATCAGCGCATCACCAACACCGGTGGCGGCAACACCTCCTCGAAGATCGTGGAGAAGGATCCCCTGACCGGCGCTGACACCACCGTGCTCTGGGTCAAGGGCTCCGGTGGCGACCTGCGCACCAGCAACCGCGACAACTTCTCCTCCCTCTACCAGGACAAGCTCATCGGTCTCCAGAAGTCCTACGCCGCCCGCGCCGACAAGGGTCTGAAGTCCCAGGCCGAGGACGACATGGTCGCGATGTACAACCACGCCACCTTCAACCTCAACCCGCGCGCTTCGTCGATCGACACCCCGCTGCACAGCTTCCTGCCGGGCAAGCATGTCGACCACATGCACCCCAACGCGGTCATCGCCATCGCGGCCTCGAAGAACTGCGAGGCCCTCACCAAGGAGATCTTCGCCGGCAAGATGGCCTACGTGAAGTGGATGCGCCCGGGCTTCGAACTCGGCCTGGCCATGCAGGAGATCTCCCGCCAGCAGCCGTCGACCAAGGCCATCATGATGGGCCAGCACGGCTTCATCTCCTGGGCCGACGACGACAAGGCCTGCTATGAGCTCACCCTCGGCATGATCGAGCAGGCCGCGGCCTACATCGAAGCCAAGTACCAGGCCAAGGGCGGCGACGCCAAGGCTTTCGGCGGGGCCCTCTACCAGACCCTCGACGCCGAGAAGCGTCACGCCGTCTTCGCCGCCATCCTGCCCTGGCTCCGCGGCCAGGTCTCCAAGGAGAAGCGCTTCATCGGCACCATCCAGGACGACGAGAAGATCCTCCGCTTCGTCAACTCGAAGGACGCCCCGCGCCTCGCCGAACTCGGCACCTCCTGCCCCGACCACTTCCTGCGCACCAAGATCAAGCCGCTCTACGTCGGCTGGAATCCCCAGACCGAGGACGCCGCCGCGCTGAAGACCAAGCTCGCCGCCGCCTTGGAGCAGTATCGCAAGGACTACGCCGCGTACTACGCCGCGTGCAAGCGCCCGAACTCCCCGGCGATGCGCGACCCGAATCCGACCGTCGTCCTCATCCCCGGCCTCGGCATGATCGCCTGGGGCAAGGACAAGTCCGAGTCCCGCGTCACCGCGGAGTTCTACAACTGCGCCGTCGAGGTCATGCGCGGCGCCGAGGCCATCGACCAGTACATCGCCCTGCCCCAGCAGGAAGCCTTCGACATCGAGTACTGGCTCCTCGAGGAAGCCAAGCTGAAGCGCATGCCGGCCGAGAAGGAACTCGCCCGCCAGGTCATCATCGTCGTCGGCGCCGGTTCCGGCATCGGCAAGGAGACCGCGCACCGCCTCGTCAAGGAAGGCGCCCACATCGTCTGCGTCGACAAGAACGTCGAGGCGGCCCAGGCCACCGCCAAGGAGATCACCGACAAGCTCGGTTCCGGCATCGGCGTCGCCGGCACCGGCATCTCCAACTGCGGTCCCGCCATCGGCCTCGCCGGCGACATCATGGACCGCGCCTCCATCCGCCGGATGCTCGACCAGGTCGCGCTCGCCTACGGCGGCTTCGACTCGATCTGCGTCACCGCGGGCATCTTCGTCTCGCCGGACACCACCGGCCACATCCCCGACGACAAGTGGGCGCTCACCTTCGCCCTCAACGTCACCGGTAGCTACCTCGTCGCCGACGAGGCCTTCAAGACGTGGAAGGAACAGGGCCTGCGCGGCAACCTCGTCCTGACCACCAGCGCCAACGCCGCCGTGGCCAAGAAGGGCTCCGTCGCCTATGACACCTCGAAGGCCGCCGCCAACCACCTCGTCCGCGAGATGGCCATGGAGCTTTCGCCCCTCGTCCGCGTCAACGGCGTGGCTCCGGCCACCGTCGTGCAGGGTTCGGCGATGTTCCCCCGGGACCGAGTGATTGCTTCGCTTGCGAAGTACAACATTCCCTACACCGATGATGAGGCGACCGATTCGCTGACCACGAAGCTCTCCCGCTTCTACGCCGATCGCACCCTGACCAAGAACCCCATCACCCCCGCCGACCAGGCCGAAGCCTACTTCCTCCTCGTGACCAACCGCCTCAGCAAGACGACCGGACAGGTCATCACCGTCGACGGCGGCCTCCACGAAGCGTTCCTCCGCTGATCCCGTGCGCGTCTCCCTCTTCGTCCCTTGCTTCGTCGACCAGCTGACCCCCCAGGTCGGCCTGGCGACGGCCAAGGTGCTGAAGCGCCTCGGCCATGAGGTGGAGTTCCGTCCGGCCCAGACCTGCTGCGGCCAGCCTTCGTTCAACTCCGGACAGTGGGACGTCGCCCGCGAGGCGGCCATCCGGGCGCTCGGCGTCTTCCGCGGCGCCGAAGTCGTCGTGGGCCCGTCCGGATCGTGCGTCGCGATGATCCGCCAGTTCTATCCGGAACTGCTCAAAGGCACGCCGCATGCGGCCGAAGCCGACGACCTCGCGTCCCGGACCTTCGAATTCTCGGAATTCCTCGTGAAGAAGCTCGGCGTCGTCGACGTCGGCGCGAAGTTCGCGAAGAAGGTGACCTATCATGACGGCTGCCATGCCCTCCGCGAGCTGCGCCTCAAGGAGGAGCCCCGCCGGCTGCTCCGCGCCGTGAAAGGCCTCGAGTTCATCGAGTCCGAAGAGGGCGAGTCGTGCTGCGGTTTCGGCGGCCTCTTCTCCGCGAAATTCCCCATGATCTCCACCGCGATGGTCCAGGTGAAGGGTGGCGCGCTCGCGCGTACCGGCGCGGATTACGTCGTGTCCTCCGATCCCTCCTGCCTGCTGCAGATCGGCGGCTGGCTTTCCCGCGAAGGCAGACCCATCCTCCCCCTGCACATCTCCGAAGTGCTGGCCCACGACGCCTGAGACCATGGCCGACTCCAAAGCCATCTTCCTGAAGGACGCCACGGTCAACGCCGCCGACGGCGACCAGCGGGCCTTCATCCGCACCGCCCTGGGCGGCTATTACAAGAACCGGGACCTCCAGAAGGCCCGCTACCGCGACTGGGAACGGGCGCGCGACGCCGCCTCCATGGCCAAGTGGAGCGCCGTCAACGACCTCGCCAACGTCCTGGAGAAGTTCGTCGCCAACTTCGAACGCAACGGCGGCGTCGTGCACTGGGCCCGCGACGCGGCCGAGGCCCGCGAGATCATCCTGAAGATCGCCGCGGACGCGGACGCCAAGGCCATCGTGAAGTCGAAGTGCATGACTTCCGAGGAGATCCATCTCAACGACGCCCTCGAGAAGGCCGGCTACGGCGTGGTCGAGAGCGACCTCGGCGAGTTCATCCAGCAGCTGCGCGGCGAAGCCCCCTACCACTTCGTCTTCCCGTGCATGCACGTGAAGCGCGAGGCCATCAGCGAGCTCTTCACCAAGCACCTCGGCACGGCGCCGACCGACAGCCCCGAGGAACTGACGATGATCGCGCGCCGTCACCTCCGTCAGCTCTACGTCGACGCCGACATCGGCATCACCGGGGCCAACTTCATGGTGGCTGAGACCGGCCAGATCTCGATCACCGAGAACGAAGGCAACGCGCGCCTCACCGCCGCCCTGCCCCGCATCCACATCGCCCTTTCCGGCATCGAGAAGGTGGTCAACAAGCTCGACGACCTGTCGGTCCTGCTGCCGATGCTGGCCACCGCCGGCGCCGGCCAGCCGATGACCTGCTACAACACGCTCTATTCCGGCCCCCGGAAGAAGGGCGAATGCGACGGTCCGGAACAGTTCCACCTCGTCCTCCTGGACAACGCCCGGACCCGCCTGCTCGCCGACCCCGAACAGCGCGACGCGCTGCATTGCATCCGTTGCGGCGCCTGCCTCAACGTCTGCCCGATCTTCAAGAACATCGGCGGCCTGGCGTACGGCACGACCTACCAAGGGCCCATCGGTTCGGTGATCACGCCGCACCTGCGCGGCCTCAAGCAGTGGAACCACCTGTCCGGCGCCTCTTCGCTCTGCGGCGCCTGCACCGACGCCTGTCCGGTGCGCATCGACCTGCACCACCACCTGCTGCACAACCGCCGGAACGCGGCCAAGGAATCGCCGACCCTCTTCGACCGCGTCTTCCATCACGGTTTCAACTTCGTGATCAAGCGTCCCTGGCTCTACGCCGCCGGCGGCCGGATCTTCCGGGCGACCTTGCCCGTGCTGCAGAAGCTTCCCCTTCCCTACATGGGCGCCTGGATGAAGACGCGCGACCTGCCCAAGGCTCCCGCCCGTTCCTTCCGCGACCAGTGGAAACACGACCATGCCTGACGCCCGCACCGAAATCTTCGCCCGCATCCGCGAGGCGCTCAAGGTGAAGGCGCCCAAGCCTCACCTCAAAGGCGAGCCGGCCGCCGGCAAGACTTCCGCCGTCGCGAAGCCGTGGCTTCCCGAAGGCGGCGAGACCGCCGAAGCCAGCCTGGAGATTCTGGCCGAGCAGCTCGCGAAACTGAAGGCCGTGCTCATCCGCGTGCCTGACCAGGCCGCCGCGACCCGGGCGTTGACGGAACTGGCCGAGACCAAGGCATGGAAGAAGGTCGCCTACCATGGCGCTCCTTCCGTCCGCGCCACGGTCGCCGGCCTGCGTTGCGAGTCCTGGGAGGCGGATGCTTCCTTCGACAAGCAAGGGCTCGAGGGCTGCGACGCCGGCGTGACCACCTGTGAGGCGATCGTCGCCCAGCTGGGCGCCATCCTGGTCTCGAGCGCGACCTCCGGCGGCCGGGCGCTTTCCATCCTGCCGCACGTCCACGTCGTCGTGGCGGACGTCTCCCAGGTCGTCCCCGACCTCGGCGCCGCCCTCGCCCACGCGCAGGCGCGTTACGGCGAGGCCATGCCGAGCATGCTGTCCTTCATCACGGGTCCGAGCCGGACCGGCGACATCGAACGCATCCTCGTACTCGGCGCGCACGGCCCCAAGGAACTCTACCTGATCCTGGTCGGCTGACCTCGGCGGCCGGGTGTCGTTACGGGTTGAGTCCGCCCGCCGATGCGCATCTGATGCGTCATGTGGCTGCGTCTGCTCCTCCTCGCACCCGTGCTCGCCTGGGCCGAGCCGTCCCTCCTGTCGGATTGGCAGAAGCAATATGAAGCCTGGAACGGGAAGGCGCCGCGTTCCAAGGTCGAGTCGCCGCAGTGGTCGGAAAGCGGGCGGACGTTGGCCTTCGGCTGGTCGACGCCGCAGGGCGTCGAGTGGCGGCTGGTCGACTGCGTCTCCGGAAACATCAGCCCCGCGTTCGATCCTGCGCGGTTACGTGACGCCTACGCCGAAGCCATCGGCCGCAAGGTCGACGCCCGCGCCTGGCCCTTCAAGCGAGTCATCCCCCGGGATGACGGCACGCTGCGCCTCGAAGGCGACAAGGAAGCCTGGATGTTCGGGGCGGATGGTCGTCTCGTCGCCGCGACGGCGCCTTCGCCCGCCCGTCCCTCGCCACGTTCGGATGGCGCCGGGCGCATCCTGAACGCAGGCAAGTCCGGTGCGCGCTCGCCGACCGGTCCTGAATCCGTCGAATTACGCGACCGCGGCGTCTATCTGACCTTGGCGACCACCCCCGCGGCACGGCTGAAGGTTGGTCCGGCCGACGAGGCCGACCAGGCTTTCGTCGGGCCCGTTTCCTGGGCGCCTGATGGCAGGCACTTCGCCCTCTGGCGCGAACAACGTCGCCCGGTGCGGCAGTACAAGGTCGTCGATTCCGTCAAAGGCGTCACGCGTGACATCGATTACGACAAGCCCGGCGACCCCCGTACCGAGCGTACGGCCTGGGTCTTCAGCGCCGACGGCAAGCTCGCCACCGCCTGTCCGGCCGAGCTCACCGGCAAGACCTATTCCACCGACCGGTTGGACTGGTCCGCCGACGGCCGGGTCCTGCGCACCGAGTACGTCCGCCGCGGTTTCACGGGGCACGGCGTCGTCGCCTATGAAGTCGCCCGAGGGGCTTGGCAGAAACTGCTGGCGGAAGAAGACCCCAAGTTCGTCTTCACCTTCGAAGCGCGCTACCGTCACGATCTGTCCGACGAGCTGACGCTGTGGGCGTCCGAACGGAGCGGCTGGCAGCATCTTTACGCGGTCGACCTGCGCACCGGTGACACCCTCCGTCCGGTGACCGCCGGCGCCTGGGTGATGAAGAAGGTCCTGCGCGTCGATCGCGACCGCGGGTGGGTCTACTTCGTCGCGGTGGGCCGGGTGGCCGGCGAGAATCCCTACCACCATCACGTCTGCCGGGCCGGCCTGGACGGGCGCGAACTCGTCGACCTGACGCCGTCCGACGCCCATCATGAGGCGGTGTTTTCTCCCGACGGGGCCACGCTGGTCGACATCGCCTCCCGCGTCGACCAGGCTCCGACGTTCACCCTGCGTCGAGCGCAGGATGGCAAGGCGGTCGCCGTCCTGGGCGTGAACGACACCCGCTCCCTGGAGCAGGCCGGGTGGGTTCCGGCCCGTCCGTTCGTGGCGAAGGACCGGGAGGGCAAGTTCGACATCTGGGGGGTCGTCACCCGTCCGCATCCTTTCGATCCGACCAAGAAGTATCCGGTCATCGAGAACATCTACGCCGGCCCGCATGGTTCCTTCGCGCCGCGGGCTTTCAACTGGTGGCACCGCAACCACCGGGAGCTTTCCTCCCTGGGTTTCTACGTCGTCCAGTTGGACGGACGCGGCACCAACCATCGCGGCAAGGAGTTCCATCAGCAGAGCTGGCGTAACCTCAAGGACGGCGGTTTCCCCGACCGCATCGCGTGGCTGCGGGCCTTGGCCAAGACCGAGCCCAACCTGGACCTCGGCCGGGTGGGCATCTTCGGAGGCTCGGCCGGAGGGCAGAACACCGCGCATGCCTTGCTGCACTACGGTGCCTTCTACAAGGCCGGCGCCGCAGACTGCGGTTGTTATGACAACCGCGTCGACAAACTCTGGTGGAACGAACAGTGGCTGGGCTATCCGCCCGGCCCATGGTACGACGAAAACGCCTGCGCGCCCTTCGCGGCGAAGCTCGCCGGGAGGCTTTTCCTGTCCGTCGGCGAGTCCGACACCAACGTCGACGTCAAGTGCAGCTATGACTTCCGCGACGCCCTCTTCGCGGCGGGCAAGAAGGACCAGGTCGAATTCCATGTCGTCCCCGGCGCCAACCATGGCGCCGGCGAATCCGACGACATGCGCGTCAAGCGCGCCCGCTTCTTCCGGACCGCCCTCGGCGGCCCGCTCCCCTTATGAATTCTCCCAACCATGGGCTCATCGAGCTGAAGCTGGCCAGCGTCAGCCAGCTTTTCAACACGATGGATCCCTCGCCCTTCCATGAGCGGGATCTGGATCATGACGCCGAGGAGTTCATCCTGAGCTGGGCGCGGGAGCATGCCCGTGACGCCGACCTGCGCGTCCGGGTGGTCCTGCGGCAGCCGGCGGACGAACTGGTCGCCCGGCAGGTGAGGGAATCCATCCAGCATTACTTCGGCTATCGGGCCCGCGTCGCCCGCGCCGAGCTCAGCGACCTGTTCCGCGACGGCCGACGCGCGCTGCTGATCGGACTGCTGTTCCTCGCGACCACCCTGCTCCTCCGCGGCCTCCTGCCTTCGACCGACGGTTGGCTGCGGTTCGTGGACGAAGGCCTGACCATCTGCGGCTGGGTCGGCCTGTGGAAGCCCATCGACATCCACCTCTACCGTTGGTGGCCGCTCAAGGCCCACGGGAACCTCCTGGCGCGGCTGTCACGTTGTCCCGTCGAAGTCGTCTTCGAAGGCTGACGACTGGTCGCCGGCGGGCTTCCGGCGATGGCTCAAAACCCCAATAATAACGAATATTTTACACTGTCGCATTGACAGGGGGGAGCCCTGCCCCAATCCCAGACCCTTCGCATGCAGAATTTCGCGAGCCAGTGCCTGGACCAGACCAAGGCCCTCCTCAAACTCAACTTCAACTCCCTCGCTCCTGACGGCACCGTCGTGCCGGTCGAAGGCGAGGTTTCCCGCGCCGACGAGCCGGGCCACGTCGCGCTGGCCTTGGGCGAATACTTCAGGGCGACCGGCGAGGCCACGCTCGATCGCCAGAACCTGGCCGAGATCGTGGCCCGCACCATCACCGCCCAGGTCCGCATCAGCCAGGGTTCCGACAACGGCATGGCCTTCGCCTGCCTCGGGCTCCTCGCCTTCGGGCCGACCCGTGAGCGGAATCCCGTCTGGGAACTCCTCGACGAAGGCACCCGCGGCCTGATCGACGAGCGCCTGGCCGTCGAGCACGACCATCACGACCATGTCCAGGCCTTCGACGTCGCCAAGGCCGTCTGCCGCTTCTCCTTCGGCCTGACCAAGAAGGACGAGACCGGCCCGCTCGTGGATCGTTTCATGGACCGGATCGCGGCGGCTTCGACCGGCGGATTCCACGACGAAGCCTCCAAGGCGGCCAATCCCGAGAATTTCGGCGGCGCCTTCGACCTCTACGGCGTCGTCGCGCTGATCTTCATCCGCCAGTCGCTCCAGCTGCACGCCAACATCCAGCTGCGCGACGCCAAGCTGCCCAAGCTGCGCGCGCTCTCCGAGAAATATCTCCGTGTCATCATGGACACCGTCCGGGACGACGGCCTCGGCTGGTGCTACGGCCGCGGCATCGGCGCCTACGGACAGATGCACTGCATCACCCTGCTCCTGCAGGCCCTGCGGGACCGCTGGATCGCGGTCGACAAGGAGCCGCTGGCCCGGGACCTCGTCCGCCGCCTCTACGCGAACTTCTTCACGACTTTCTTCGACGCCGAGCACGGCGTGATCGTCGTGCGCGACGCCGAGCGCGACACCATCCCCGGCCACACCACGCGGATGGCGAACTTCGACGCCGCCCGCTACCTGTCTCAGTGGTCGCGCCTCGCCAAGACCATCGGCGGCGACCTGCAGGTCATCCGCCCGGCCAACCGCCTGCCGGTCTGCCGGTTCTTCTCCTACGACAAGTCGTCGCGCAAGGAGCAGGGGCTGCTTTCCTATCAGGATCCCGCCTCGGGCCTGCACGTGATCCTGCCTTT
>Ga0222712_10003699_pt1 | contig 16462 bp, 25 predicted proteins | sample C33_657DmetaG_FD_165043 | JGI IMG/M metagenome (GOLD analysis project Ga0222712, IMG submission 165043) | Estuarine water microbial communities from San Francisco Bay, California, United States - C33_657D | ecosystem: Environmental > Aquatic > Marine > Unclassified | place: USA: California...
AGAAAAGTCTGGGCCAGATGTTCAAGGAATGAAAAAAGGAATTGCTGCTAATCAAACATATGATAAACCTATCGATACAGTCACAGCTACTAAAGACAACGCTGATAGCGAAAAGCCAGTAGAAGCTCCTGCAGTGAAACCACAGGCTTCAGCAGAGCAGCCTAAACCTTCTACTGCTGATGACTACAAAACAGGTGATTATAGAAGATTTGATCCAAAAGCTCCTATGAGAGGTGAATTCTCAAGAGCAAACAACAGTCAAAATGATAAGTCTCAAACTCCTGAAACTCCAGCTAAAATGGAAAAACCTCAAGCTGCAGCTGTAGAGCCATCTTCTTCAGAATTCAAGTTTAGTCCTGAACAAGAAAAGTGGTTGGGTAAAGCAAATCGTCAAGATCCTTACATTCTTGCTAGAATGCCTGGTGACAAACCACCTGTTGACTACTTTAAAGCTGACGATGATAAGAAAATTGCCAAGAAGGTTGGATATGGTATAAGTAACCTAAATGCTGTCAAGGGTGTAGTAGGTCTCGAAAAAACTAAGAGCTGGGGAGAAGAAAAGATGGAATCCGTTAATAAAAAATTCAATGTTTCTGATGCACTTTATCAGTCCGTAATGGAAGTGATGAAGAAAGATAAAGGATCTGTTCCACGTAACGAAAAGGAAAAGGATCTTGCTGCATTCCACGGAGACCCAAAGCGTATCACTCACGGCGATGTTCTTAAAGCACGTGGTGTGACTAAAGAAGAAATAGAAGATTTCGACGAAGCTTTAGTTGGTAATCAACATAAAATTGATGCCAATAAGAATAACAAAATTGATGCTCACGACTTTAAATTGCTTCGTGCCAAAAAGAAAACAAATGAATCTGTTGACAAAGGTGGGAAGTTAGAAATAGAAGACCGCAAAAAGTTAGAGATGGATAAAAAAAATAGTCCTGAAAATAGAGAAACTGGAATGACTCGCGGTACTCGTCCAAGAACAGCTGCACCAGGTTTTGGTAAGGATGATATACCTGACTCATTAAAGAATGCTAACCCTATGGGTCGTATTGTAGGGGGCGTATGGCAATCAGACCCTAAAGGTAAAGTTCCAATGCCTAAAGGTGACCAGGAACCTGTTAGAGAAAATAAAGACACACCAGGAAATGGATATACTCACCAGTGTGCTGTTCATGTTAAGAGTGAATCATTCGGTGAAGGCCGTACAATCACTACTCAGCATGCTAACCCTGATGCAGATGGTAACATTGCATGGTATGATGTTATGTTTGAACACGGTATTGAGAGATATGTTCCAACAAACACATTAGAGATTCTTGTGTCTGAAATGCACATGCACTCTAAGAAGAAAAAGAAAATGATGTAATGAACGAAGACCTGCGTAATTGGTTTCGTGATAAATGGGTTCGAATGAACACAAAGGGAGACATTGTTGGTGACTGTGCTCGTGATGAGGGTGAAGGTAAACCAAAATGTCTTCCTGTAGCGAAAGCACGTGCGATGAGTAAGGACGATAGAGCAGCTGCTACTCGTAGGAAAAGAAGAGAAGATCCTGTTGCTGACAGAGCCGGTAAGGGTGAGAAACCAATCAACGTTGCTACTGAAGAAGTTAGTACATCTGAGTTGATTAAGAAAAGTCATAGCAAAAGAGGTGCTCCCGGTACTCTTAAAGCAAAGATTCAAGGTCCTCTGACACTAGCCAAGGTAAGAAGTTTGAAAAACAGAGCTAATGCAACAACATTAGATAAGAAGCAAGCTAATTTTTATATAAACATGCAATCAGAAGAATACTTAGAAGAAAAGAACGTTCCAACTAACCCAGGTCTTTGGGCAAGGGCTAAGACACTTGCCAGATCAAAGTTTGATGTATATCCTTCTGCTTATGCAAACGGATGGGCAGCTAAATGGTATAAGGGTAAGGGCGGAAGCTGGAAGTCTGTACAAGAAGGAACAAAAATGAAAACGTTAAATGACATTTTAGCAGAAGGTGTTGCAGTATCTTCTGACTTTAAATTGGTTAACTCTGTAAATGCACAGGGTAAGCCAATTACTCGTAAAGTCAGAGCTCACCGCAAAACTATCAGCCCACAGAAGATGACTTCGGAAGAGAAGCCTGACGTACTTGCCTCTATCCAGAAGTTTGTTGGTCGTCAGTATGACGAGGATGTTGAATTAGACGAAGTATCAACTGACGGATATCACAAAGCTGCAGTGAAGAGTAGAATGGATGCTGCTGTTAAAGTAATGTCTAGCATGGGTTCAGATAAACAAGCAGTGACAAAGCTAAATGCTCGTAACAAAGGTCTCAAAAGACTAAGTGATAGAACATCAGCAGAGATGGCTAAAGCAAACTCAGGTCCTCAAAAGCAAAGAGTAGAAAAAGAACCTACTGAAGCTGAACGCCGTGGTTACGGACAAGGTCGCTATATGGGCGACAGCGTTGAGCTTGATGGTGAGCTGATTGAAGGTAAGAAACCAGTTAAGTCTGCATCTATTCGTTGGCAAGAAGCTCTTCAGAGAGCAAAGAAACAACGTGAAGAAGAAGAAGCAAGAAATAAAGAGAACGTGAAGCGTGCTCTGACACCTAAGCAAACTAACGAAGCCAAAGATCCTCGTGAATATGATTACGAAGGTGATATGGCAAAGACTCAGCTAAGAAGCATAATTGCTAATTCACAAGCTGTTCATGATATGTTAAAAGATACAACAAATCTTGCTGAGTGGGTTCAGTCTAAGATTACTAAAGCAGAAGACTACATTTCAACTGTTGCTGATTATATGACAGCAGAGATGAATGAGCAGCATGTTGTTGAAGCTAAAAAAGAAGAAGACGATGAGGAAGACTATTCCAAAAATCATAAGTTAGATCCTGATAGTGGGGTAGAAGCAGATCAGCACATTCACGTTCAGTTGAAGAAAGCAATTGATTCTACAATGAAGCCTTACGAGGTATCGTTCAAGAATGGTAAGACACATTCTGTATCATCTCCGGTTGCAAAGACAATTGTTACTGCAATAGAGAAACTAAAACCAGAACACAGAAAAGTTGCTCACGATGAACTTCACAAATCATATGACAGTCTCATGGCTGTTCATAAAGCTATAACAGGAAAATAAATGGCACTCATTGCAGACCAAATTAATGTTGGACCTGTTGAACCACTTGCTGTGGTTAAAAGTGATTTGCAAAAACTCAGAGAGTCTTTTGCTGGGCCTTCTGATGTTAAAGTAATTAATAGTCCTGTTTATAAGATAGGTATAGTAGATCCTTTCACAGTTAAAAAGAAAAGATCTGTTGAAGAACTACTTCTAATCAATGAACTTAGACAAAATTCAAAAGAGAATGCCGTATTCAAAGAAGGAGACCTGCTAACCTTCAAACAGGCAAGAGATGCAGCTAGACAGGAAAATGCAATAGAAGATATTGTTGAAGAAGATCAACCTGACTGGACTATTGACCGTGTAGTAAAGGGAAGTTTTAATAAATTGAGAGGCAAACTAGAAGGTGTCGAGGTCATAGATTCTTATGACAAAGAAACTCCTATTTTTGTTGTTGATAGATCGGTAACAGATTTTGATAATATCAGAACAAATTCTTCAAACCATGTAAATGAAAATGTTTTTGTGTCCATTGATCAAGCAAGCATTGATGAAAAATCTAGAATGGAAGAAAGAATGTTAAAACAATCTGGTGGTCCTATGAGAACCAGTGTTATTAAAAAGAAAAGATTAGAGGCTTTAGAAAAATCTAATCTTATTGAATATAAGAGATCTGCATTCAATTCTGATATGCTAAGTTCTTCTAAAGACTAAATACAAGATAATCACCTCAAATTTAAGGAGTCAAAAATGCCATTATGGGGATCAACAGACGTAGCAGGTAATTCAGTAATTTCTGCACCAGCGTTATTCAATCAAGCACCTACAAGAGCTAACGCTAATTTATTGTACGGTAATACAACACTTAACAGTTTTGTTTCCAATGAAATCGTTGGTGTATACGGTGTCGACACAACAGAGATGGCAGTAGGAACTGGTCCTGTTGTTGACGGTATCATCACTTTTGCTGGTTCTGGTTACAGAGCCAATACAACAGTTGCCTTCACATCTAACAATACTGGATCATCTGCTGCTGCTAACGCACAGTCTAATACATCTGGTAAAATCAGTGCAATTAATATTTCAACAAATGGTTCGGGATATACTACATCACCTATCATTACTATTGCTGCACCTACTGCACAAACATTCCCAGGTAACACAACAGCTGTAACAGTTGGTAATACAACTAACACTGGTTGGATCACATTGGGTACAAATGCACCGTTCTTCACAAACAATGATGTTGTAACATATTTGGTAGCTGCATCTAACACTGCATTGGGTGGATTAGCAAATGCAACAGCATATTATGTGTTGACTGTTAACTCAACAGCAATTCAGTTGAAGTCCGATCCTAATGCAGCTGCTGCTGTAAACATCTCTTCTGTTCCAACATCTGCGCAAGCTGGCCACTCCATTACTGGTGAAACAGCAACAGGTGTAGTTACAGTTGGTGGTGCAAAGAACCAGGGTATCTCACATGCTGGTTGGGTAGTTAGAACAGAAGGTACCGGTGGCCGTGCAGGACGTGTTCAGTACGAAACACTAGTAGCTATGGGATCTATGTCAACAGACGGCTCTGATGACAACGTCCTACCTGATGCATAATGAGTGATCGTGCTAAAAAGATAACGGAGCTGACTGCACTTACAGCTCCGGTTGCAGTAGACCTGTTGGTGATTGTAGATGATCCAACAGGTACTCCTATTACCAAGTATGTTACAGTAGGTAATTTACTTGGTAATGCTGCAGCTAATGTCGTGATTTATAATTCCACACCTGCTAACAGTACAATTACTGTTAAGAAGGGTACATTGATGTTTGACAGCTCGTATTTGTATATTGCAACAGCAAACAATACACTGAAAAGGGTAGCATTGAGTACTTTCTAATATGAACATTGATGACTTGAACGAGGCTAACGCCCTACTATATGCTGCTAAACATTATGATAATCCTCACTTCTTTGATACTATAGAGTTTTATGAGGATCTTAGTAGGTTCAAGTATCTAAAGAAGTTGTTTAGTAGATATGAAGAGACTGGTGATCTGAACGAACGGTTAGTTCTGAATCATCTTACAATCATATACAATGTGTTTGGTGTTGAGGCAACTACTAGATTATTATTCTTAAAAATGGATAACTACGGCCACTATCTGAAGCCGTTTTTGTTGCTTCTTAATTATTTGCCTGATGTCATATATAATGTTGAGGGAAGAAACATAATCACCTCACACATAATTATGGATGAGGGTATTGTAACTAAATTAAGAGCAATTAATGAACAAATCAAGCAATCAGCCTAATTTTCCTTCAAATATAAAGAACGTCCCGTCGTTGACTAAGAATCCGATGATGGATATGTTCTTGACCTATCAATTCCTTAAGCGAATTGTTGTTCCGTTTGAGAAGTCGGATGCCTACAAGCTGGGCATTATCGATAAGAGCGGCAAGGTTCTCAAAAAGAAAAGTACACTCAAGACAGACCAAGAGAAGGCTGCATGGGGTTACTTTGACGTCCTAACAAACAATCTCAAAAAACTACTAGCAAAGATTCCAGGTGGTAACTCTATCCTTGGTTCTTCTGTTGCTTCGTACCTACTAATCAAAGAGCACAAGAGTGATTTGTTAATGAACGAAGTATATTTTGAGACTCAGTTCATGAAAGTGTATAACCAACTAACAGAAGAAGGCGAAGTCCCTGCTAATAATGTTGGCAGTGGTAATATAAAGGGATTTGATCCTCTGTTGATTCCTAAAGCAAAGAATATGTTGAGAAGAAAGAAACCGTATGTGGATACTAAACTTCCTTCCTGATTGGATATTTCATTTCATCTTACTAGCTGGTATAGGTGGATTGATTGCTTCATATCTTATGAAGTTCATTCCGTTCGTCTATGTGTACAAGACTCCTATTCAGCTTGTTTCCGTAGTAGCTATTGTAGGTTCAACATTCATGATTGGTGCAGCATGGAATAATCAGGCATGGAGAGACCGTGTTGCAGAGTTGGAGAAAAAAGTAGCAGAAGCAGAGGTTAAGTCTGCAGAAGAGAATGTAAAGATAGTAACCAAATTCGTTACTAAGATTGAGATTGTAAGAATTAAGGGTGAAGAAACTATCAAGTACATTGATAAAGAGATTATAAAGTATAACGATAGATGCGAAATACCAAACGAAGTAGTTAATGTATTGAACAGTGCAGCGGAGCAGCCAAAATGAAAAAACTTCTGCTTATGTGTTTAATGATTTCATTTAATTCATATGCTGATATGACTGATTGTCTTAAAATGACAGATAAAAGTGATAAAAATTATTGTCTGGCTATTGCAGCCGGCAGTAGTACATTTTGTGAAAAAGTTGAAGGATATGAACGCCGTATGGACTGTATCAGAAAAGTTATAGCAAGACAACGGAAAGAAAGATGAATTTAGTTAAGTTGTTTATGTTAGTGATATTCATCATACTTGTATTCTTAGCGACAGGTTGCAGTACAACTGTTCCTGTCGTAGCTAAATTTCCACAAGCACCTGAAAGGTTAATGCAATCATGCCCTCAGCTAGAAAAATTAGAAAACGAAGCAAAGCTAAGCGACGTAGCAAAGTCAGTGACAAATAACTATACAAAATACCATCAGTGCTCAATTCAAAACGAATCATGGATTGATTGGTACAAGGTACAGAAAAAGATATTTGAAAGTGTAAAATGACAAAACCAGAAGTACTAGTTGATACAATTCAACACGGCAAAAAACAATTTATTAAGAAGTATATGAAGCACCCTGAGTTGAGTCATGCTTGGAACCAGTACGTTGATGCTCAGTCTGTGTTTGTTAAGCAAGCACTAAAGACAAGCGAGACAACAGCACTGTTGGTAATGGAAAAGATAATTGGTACTCACGGTGAGAAACTGTTCAACCCATTCGGGATAGATTGGTTCGAAGCTGGTTGGGATGCAGCAGTGAAGAACAATCTTAAGAAGTAGGTAGGGAATAAAAATGAAAAAGATACTATTATTACTCTTGGCTCTGCCTATCTTGGCATTCGCACAAAAACAACCAACTGGTGTGACATATGATGCACAAGTTATTAGAGTGAGTGATGGCGACACTATTGTGATCGCCGCCCCCTTTCTACCAGCACCACTCAAACCAGAATTGGCTGTCAGAATTTACGGAGTCGACACGCCAGAAAAAGGACACCGTGCTCAATGTCCACAAGAAGACCAGCGAGCGCAGTTGGCGAGTAAATTTACAACTCAAGCCCTACAGTCCCACCCAAGGCACCAAGTTATTATCTACGGATGGGATAAGTTTGGTGGTCGTGTTCTGGGAGACATCTTGGTAAACGGACAAAGTATTCGCGCTGGGTTGATCAATAATGGTCTTGCCCGTGAATACTACGGAGACGCAAAACAATCTTGGTGTAACTAAATAAGGAAATTGAATATGGTACTTTCAAAATTCAAAGAACGAGCTGGCTGGATCATTACATTATTCGCAGCAATACTTGCTCTTAACTCTATTCTTGACGGTGATAATTCATCTCAAATTCTTTCTGATACAATCGAAGCAAACAACGTCTGGGCTTTCTATCAAGCAAAGTCAATTAAACAAAACTTGGCTGAAATGCGATTAGAGGATGCTAAGGATCCTGAAAAGATCAGACAGATAGCAGCTAAAATTGAACGCTATGAGTCTGATCCCAAGTCTGGTGAGGGTAAGAAAGAATTGATGGCAAAGGCAAGAGCAATTGAAGCTAATAGAGCAGTCTGTGAACTGAGAGCTCCTTGGTATACTTTTGCCAACGCTCTATTACAAATCGCTATTGTTATCATGGCTGCTGCTATGATATCTTTTAGCATAAGAATGTACTGGATAAGTATTGGAACCGGTATCTTCTCTATACTATTAATGCTGCAAGGATTTTGGTTATTTTTACCAATAACACTATAAGGAACTGATATGGAATTAACAAAACAACAACTCAAGGAATTACTTCCTAAAAACCCATACATCGATAACTGGCACCAAGCGTTGTCTCAGTTGTTACCTGACTATGATATCAACACATCAAATAGAATAGCTGCATTCGTTGCTCAGTGTGCACACGAGTCTGGTGGATTCATGGTTCTTAAAGAGAATCTAAACTACAAAGCAGCTTCACTTCGTAAGCTGTTCGGTAAGTACTTTCCTACAGATGAACTTGCACAGCAGTACGCATCTAAACCAAACAAACAAGAAGCAATCGCAAACAGAATCTATGCAAGCCGTATGGGTAATGGAGATGAGGCATCTGGAGACGGATATAAGTATTGTGGCCGTGGATTGATCCAGTTGACTGGCAAGTCCAACTATACTAATTTTGCAGATTCATTAGAGATTACTCCAGATGAAGCATCTGAATATCTTGCAACATTCGAAGGCGCAGCTCAATCTGCTTGCTGGTTTTGGGAAACAAACAATCTCAATCAATGGGCCGATAAGGGTGACATTGTCACATTAACCAAGCGTATCAATGGTGGTACAATTGGACTTGATGATAGAATTAAACATTATGAACATGCCCTTCACGTATTAGGACATTGATATGGTATTTCTACAAAGCATGCTTGGTGATGGATCTGGTGAAATAAGTAGCAAGAGAACGGTTACGTTTCTTGCTTTTCTAATGTGTTGCACTGCTTTCATCTCCAACTTGTTTTGGGGAATTACAATGGACATGACAATCTACCAAAGTATGATGTATATTGTGATTGGTGGACTGGGGTTCACTGTTACAGAAGCGTTCGCAACGAAAAAATAAGAAAGTATAGCAATGAAAACAATATTAACAACAATTGCTTTATTATGTTTAGTTGGATGTAGTGATCGTTTCAGGTATCCATGCCAGGATCCTGCGAGTTGGAACAGCGCCGTGTGTCAAAAACCACAGTGCGAAGTTACTCGCACGTGCCCTGATCTATTGGTTAAGAGTGAAAAGAAAATGAGTACGCCGGCTGCTAAGCCAATTGAAATTAAAAAAGGAGATTGTAAATGATTAGAGATCTATTTGTGGATTCGCCACGTTACACTGGTACGGAATTAATGGACCGTTTGAAGTTCTTTGTCGGTATCATTCTTGCATTGACATTGTTTGGTATTGTCTTTGTTGTGTTGTACAGTTTAATCTTTGTCACACAACCACTAGACGCAATCAGCCCAGTTGATAATAAGTTCTTTGAATTGATTATCCCTATTGCAACTTTCTTGACTGGCACATTGTCTGGTATCATGCTAGCAAGTACACCAGAAGCACAAGCAAAAGCATTAGAAGCAGCTAATAAAGGATGGGACAAGCCTCCTACTCCACCTTCAACATCAACAAGATCACAAAGATCACAGCTCGAACCAAGTTTTGATTCGTCACCCTCAGCATTTGGTGGTGGATTCGATATGCCTACACCTCAGGTTGTTACAGGATTCGGTGGCAAGCCAGCCCCAGCTCCCGCGCCACAACCAGAAATCTAAATAAGAAAACCGAAGTAATTAAAGGATCTTCCATGAAAAATCTATCAATTGCCTTCATTCTATCTCTTTCTTCTTTGACTGCCTTTGCTGGTGGTGAAATGAAAGAGGTGTGCAAAGACAAGCTGGATAAAGCCGGAAATGTTGTCATCGATAAGAAGACTAACAAACCAGCCCAACAGTGTAAAATGATCAAAGTACACAAGAAGCTAGATGGCACTGCTGTTCCCGAAAAGAAAAAGTAATATGGCTACCGCTGCAGAACGAATCAGTGTTGTCGAAACAAAGGTCGAAAACCTTAACGAAAAACTTGATGACCTCAAGATAGATGTTAAGGATATGCATGAGTGCCTCGATAATACACGTGATGGCTTGACTTCAAAGCTAGACCAGATGTACGAAGCGTCCTGTTCTCAACACGAAGCTCTTGCAAAAGAGATATCCTATATAAAAAGTCAACGAGATAGATTGATATGGACATTTGCTGGTATCGTTGCTGCTGGTGGATTCTTTGCAGGTCACGCTGATAAGATATTAAAGATATTTGGCGGTTGACTACTAATCAGTAACAGTATATAATCCTCTTGTGTCTTAGAGGATCTATATGCTACCAATTGATTACAAATACATCGGGCTCATCTCATCAAGGCTCCCATTGTTCAAGAAAACGAGCGATGGGACTTTTAATTTCCGGTGTATCATCTGCGGTGACTCGCAAACAAACAAAAGAAAAGCGCGTGGTTTTATTCTAACCAAGAATAACCAGACGACTTACTATTGTCATAATTGCCATGCTTCACTCAGTCTTCCTAACTTTATCAAACACGTTGATCCTTCGTTGTATGATGAATACCAAAAGGAAAGACTTGCAGAGAAATATTTGTCTACTCAAGTGGGTGTTAGCGCTAGAGAACCCGATATCACACGGATCAGGTTCCCTAAATACCTCCGCGAAGAAGCGTTCAAGAAACTCCAAAAAGTTTCATCACTAGACCACGACAACCCTGCAAAGAGGTACGTCAACTCAAGAAAGATCCCAACCAAACACCACTTCAGACTATTCCTTTCACTAAAGTTTAAGAAATGGGTCAACACGATCATTCCTGATAAGTTTGAGAGTACTGATATTGATGAGGCAAGGTTGGTGATTCCTTTTGTTGATATGGACGGGTCGCTGATTGGGTTTACTGGGCGTGCATTTGGACAGAATAAATTAAGATACATTAGTATTCACGTTGATACTGAGAAGCCTTTTATATTTGGTTTGGATACAATCGATAAGAAGGAAAAGATCTATGTGACAGAAGGTCCTATCGATTCATTGTTCTTACCAAATGCACTTGCGATGGGGTCCTCCAATAACCTTAACGGTTTGAAGAGAGTGATTGATGATCCGTCTAGGTTTGTGATCGTACTAGATAATGAGCCGAAGAATAAAGATATTTGTAATATCGTTGAAAAGGCAATCGATTTAGGGTATAATGTTTGCATATGGCCATCCCATATTGAACAAAAAGATATTAATGAGATGGTATCAGCGGGTATGAAGCCAGAAGATGTTAAGTTGACTATTGATTGCAACACATCTTGTGGATTAGAAGCTAAATTAAAATTAACACAATGGAAAAAATGCTGACATGAAAGTCAAATTAATAAGTTATTCGAAACCAGCTATTGATACAGAAGAAGAGGTGTTTTGTAAAGATGTCCAAGATCTCATCAGTTACTGCGCAAGGGTATCAAACCCAAACAATCAATCAAATACTGAAACGTCAGAACGACTCATTAGATATCTTGCAAAACACAAGCACTGGAGTCCGTTCGAAATGGCCTCCGCCTGTATCGAAATCACAACAACAAGAGACATTGCAAGACAAATCCTTCGACATCGCAGCTTTTCTTTTCAGGAATTTTCCCAACGTTACGCTGACCCAACGGCTGAGCTCGATGATGCGTTTGTCCTACGAGAATGTAGAATCCAAGACACATCAAATCGACAAAACAGTATAGAGTTAGTATTAGATAACCCTGATGCAAGAATGAAGGCAAGAGGGTGGGAAAGAGCTCAGCAACGGGTGTTGTACGCTGTAAAAGAAGCGTATCAGTGGGCAATTGATAACGGGATAGCAAAGGAGCAGGCACGAGCAGTTTTACCGGAAGGAATGACGGTTTCTCGCCTTTATATGAGTGGTACTATTAGGTCATGGATCCATTACATTGAATTGAGAAGCAGTAATGGAACACAAAAAGAGCATATGGAAGTAGCGCTAGCATGCGCAAAAGCAATCGCGGAAATCTTTCCGTTGGCTGCTGAATTCACTTCTAAATAACATTTCAACAAACACAATAATAAGAGGTTAAGACCAATGGTACATTTGTCTGTCGTAAGAAACCAAGAGGCTATGGATGGGTTTGCAATTACATTAGATTATAGTAAGGATAGTTTGTTTGATGATCACGGACTGAAAAGACTGAAAGAGTCTTATATGTTGGATACAGAGCAGTCTCCACAAGAGAGATTTGCGTTCGTATCCCGTGCATTCGGAAGTAATCCAGAGCATGCACAGCGTCTCTATGACTATGCCAGCAGACACTGGTTATCGTATTCTACGCCTATTTTATCGTTCGGAAGAACACAAAAGGGATTACCAATCTCTTGCTTTCTTAACTACATGCACGACAGCTCAGCCGGTCTTGTAGATAATCTATCTGAAACAAATTGGTTGAGTATGCTAGGGGGCGGTGTTGGGATCGGTTTTGGAATTCGTTCTGCTGACGATAAGTCTACTGGTGTTATGCCTCATCTTCGCATCTATGATGCTTCTTCTCTTGCTTATCGTCAAGGTCGTACTCGTCGTGGTAGCTATGCCGCTTACCTTGATGTTAATCATCCTGATCTTCCTATCTTTCTTGATATGAGAAAGCCAACAGGAGATCCCAATATGAGAGCTCCTAACTTGCATCACGGCATCAACATTACCGATGACTTCATGCGGATCATTGAGAAGTGTATGTTGGATCCTGGAGCTGATGATAGCTGGGACTTGGTTGATCCACATGACGGAACAGTTCGTGATACAGTATCAGCCAAACACATATGGCAACAGATTCTTGAATTGAGAATGCATACTGGTGAACCGTACTTGCACTTCATCGATACATCGAACGAAAAGATGCCAAAGTGGTTAAAGGATAGAGGCCTGAAGATTCGTCAATCTAACCTTTGTTCTGAAATTATTCTACCAACAGATAGAGACCGTACTGCTGTTTGTTGTTTGTCTTCTGTTAACTTGGAGTACTATGATGACTGGAAGAACAATCCTCGTTTCCTTCTTGATATTGCTGAAATGCTTGACAATGTTCTTCAGTATTTTATTGATAATGCGCCTGCCCCCGTTCAACGTGCAAAATACTCAGCCATGCGTGAAAGAAGCATCGGTGTTGGCGCTTTGGGATGGCACGCCTATTTGCAAAAGAACAACCTTCCATGGGAAAGCTCAATGGCAGTCGGAAGAAACAAACAAATCTTTAAATACATCAGAGAGAAATTAAATGAAGCTAATTTACAACTCGGTAAAGAACGCGGTGAAGCGCCTGATGCAGAAGGTACCGGACTACGGTTCTCTCATCTTATGGCTATTGCTCCTAATGCTAGCAGTTCGATCATTATGGGTAACACCTCTCCATCTATTGAACCATTCAGAGCCAATGCCTATAGACAAGACACTCTCAGTGGTTCGAGCCTAAACAAGAACAGATGGCTTGATGCTATTATTAGAAAGTATTGCGATAGTCCACCTGTAGGAGATAAGTTGGGTATGGAATATGATGATGTCTGGTCATCTATTATTGCCAATGACGGATCAGTTCAACATCTCGATTGGATGGATGACTGGACAAAGGATGTATTCAAAACAAGTATGGAGATCGATCAACGCTGGTTGATTCAACACGCTGCTGACAGACAAGAGTACATCGACCAAGCACAGTCTCTCAATCTATTCTTTAGACCTGATGTTGATATCAAATACTTGCATGCTGTTCATTTCCAAGCATGGAAAGCTGGATTGAAGAGTTTATATTATTGCAGAAGTGAGAAGATTGGCAAGGCCGATAAGGTTTCAAAGAAGATTGAAAGAAAAGTAATTGAAGAGATTGATTTGAAAGCACTTGCAGAGAATGACGATGTTTGTTTAGCTTGTGAGGGTTAACTTTGTTTGAGTACGTTACAACATTCCTTGCGTTGTTCTTTACAGATATCTTCTATACATACTATCTGAGATCTGTAATCAATAACCAGTCTCTTACAGCTAGTGTGTGGGCTGTGGTTGTATTTCTTCTTGCTTGTGTTGCTGTTATCAACTATACAACTAACCATTGGTTATTGATCCCAGCAGCACTCGGTGCTTTTTGTGGAACATATGTTGGAATGATTATTAGAAACAAACACAATATTTCATGATTAAGAAAACGATTGCACTATTTGTATATGACCCCAAGTGCTCTGTACAGTGCTGTAATGCTGTAATAAGATCTCTTGACGGTCATTATAATATAAAGTTGTTTTCTAAGAATAGAGTCGAAGATTGTTTCTTTGAAGATGTTGATATGGTAATAGTTCCTGGTGGTATAGGGGACTCGGATACCTTCTACCAACTATTTAAAAATAATGCTGAAAGAGTCAAAAAGTTTGTTGCTGACGGTGGTAAATATGTTGGGATTTGCATGGGTGCTTATTGGGCTGGCAGTCATTACCTAGACATCTTAGACGGAATCGATACCGTTCAATATATTAAACAGCCAAACACAGACACCAAAAGACCTCACGCAAAGAACTTAAAAGTGTATTGGCATGGTCAGGAGATAAGTATGTTCTTCTACGATGGTTGTGCAATTATAGGGGATTATAGTAAGTTTGAATTAGTTGCTAAGTATGCCAATGATGATGTGATGGCGGCTACTCAAGGCAATGTTGGGTTGATTGGTTGTCATCCCGAAGCTGAACAATGGTGGTACGATAGCTACTCTTATCTAAAAGGTTCATATACTAATCATCAACCAAAATTGTTAGAGTTGGTTAACCAACTCATGGAAAGATAGATGATATCAATTTCAGATAAAGCAAGAGAAAAGATTACTGATTTGTACATTGATGAAAACGATTCTTCAATCAAAGGGCTGAGAGTGTTTGTTCAGGGTGGAGGTTGTTCTGGATTCAGCTACGGTTTCACTTTTGACCAGGAAACCAATGAAGATGATTTTCATGTTAGTCTTGGTAGGTTTGACATAATTGTCGATGCAATGAGTATGCAGTACTTACAGGGAGCTACAATTGATTACAAGGATGAACTGATGTCCAAAGAGTTTATTATAAAAAATCCCAACGCCAAGCAAACGTGTGGCTGTGGTAGTAGTTTTACAGTTTAATCAATAGAAAAATAAATGAAAAATTTTGCACACTTTGTAGAAACTAAAGAGAATCTTATTCTCGAGCCTTTGCCATATAAGAGAGACGCTCTAGAACCGTATAAGAGCAAAGAAACTATTGACTACCACTATGGTGAACTCGCTGCTGGATATGTAAAGAGATTCAACAAAGGCGAAGGAGATCCTGTATTTAATACTGCAGGTGCTTTCCTACACAATCTTTACTTTCCTCAGCTCCAACCTCCATCAACTAATAATGATCCTTTTGGCGCTAGCTTAGCGTTAATTAAACAAAAATATAAATCATATGCTTCCTTTCAAGATGAGTTGAAGAAAGTTGCTATGAAGATACAAGGTTCTGGTTGGGTCTACATGAGCACTGATGGTGAGATAAAAACAATTAAGAATCATGAAGTGAGACATGATATTGCTTTATTAATTGATTGGTGGGAGCATGCTTGGGCACTCGACTACCAATCTGATAAAGCCATGTATTTACAAAACATCTGGAAACTAATAAACTGGCAGATAGTAAATGACAGACTTAATTCTAACAACTAATATGACACGTAGACCGCTTCACTTTATTACAAGAGAAAAAGAATGGGAACTAATACAACGGTTAGAAACAATTGTTGATAGTTCTAACTTTGACCCAGCTACAACTGCTGTAGTAATGGCTTCACCAGATTATTCTGCAACAGTTGCAATGCATCTTGCTCACTCGTGGTCTCGTAAGGGAGAGATGTTGAGTCTGATTCCTGTTGGGGTCACATATCCGGATGAAGATTATATGCCGTATAAAGAAAGACTAAGATCACAATACTTAGATTTCAAAGATTATACCAAGCTAGTAATTGTTGAGGCAGGTATAATCAGAGGTGGTAACTGGAAATGGATTCTTGAAACACTGATACACGACTTTGAATTCAAGCGAAAAGATATTACATTGGTAGCTATGTGTGAAAACATTCATTCAAAAGTGAAGTCAGACTACGTTGCAGAATATTATGATGATAATATTGAAGAACTGATGTTCTACTTTGAGAAATTTAATAAACATTGGCCAGTTAGATAGGAGAAATGAATGAGATTATTAAAGTTTGAAGCATCATGGTGCGGACCATGTAAGCAATTGTCAATGACTATGAAAGATATTGACTTTCCTTATCCTGTAGAAGTAATTGATATTGATAAGAATCAAGATATTGCAATAGAATACGGAATAAGAGGTGTACCACATTTGATTTTGATGGATGATGATAACAATATTATTAAGCGAATTGGTGGTGCTGTTTCAAAAGAAAAACTAATTGAGGAGCTACTATGAACCCACTAACAACATTACAACGAATAAGATGTCTTAGCGAAGAGATTGTAATATTAAGAAGCAGGTTACTTGATCATGATACCGGTCACATTCATA
>Ga0222712_10003700_pt1 | contig 16460 bp, 11 predicted proteins | sample C33_657DmetaG_FD_165043 | JGI IMG/M metagenome (GOLD analysis project Ga0222712, IMG submission 165043) | Estuarine water microbial communities from San Francisco Bay, California, United States - C33_657D | ecosystem: Environmental > Aquatic > Marine > Unclassified | place: USA: California...
CCATACATTCGTGGCGTCGAGGGCGATCGACCGACCTCCAATCGATCGACAGTGTCGATTCGACACGTCCAGACGTCCGTCCATACATTCGTGGCGTCGAGGGCGATCGACCGACCGAAGTGTTCCCATCGTTCCCAACGCCCGCCGCCGCCGCCGAACGGCACGACCGGCGATTTCGCGCACGCGCTCGATCGATCGCGCGACGTCATCGAACGGCGCGATCGCGAAGAAGTCCGTGAAGTGAGCGTGAAAACACGCACATATCGCGCGCGCGCGATGCCCGCACCGAGCGCGCACGGACAGCGAAATAAGCGACATAATGTCGGGAAGCACGCGAGCAAACACGCGCGCGAGCGCCATCGCGTCGGGAACGCGAACGACGACGAACGCGCGCGAGCGAGCGCGCGAGCGCGAAAGTCGATGAAGACGAACGTCGGTATCGGGACGAAGCAACAGCGAGCGATGAGGGCGAAAGAAATCAGAGATGCGACGAGACGCGCGATCGCGGATGAGAAACGTCTCGGGCGAGCGACGCCGAGAGTGGCGGCGGTTCTCGGGTTTAACGTCGACGACGATGGAGGTGGGGATGTCAGTGAGTTTTTGCAAAGCGTCGTGGGGGCGATGGAGGGTGATGGGGATTTAGGGAAGGTGGATGACGTCGTGAAAGCGTTGGCGAGCGATCGCGCGACGCCGAGGACGGCGACGTGTCGTCGGACGAGGAATCGAGTGTCGTTTTTGTTGATTGATACGGCGAATGCGCTCGCGGCTTTGGAGACGTTGAAGGTGTGCGATTTATTGATTGTTGTCGCTTCGGTTACGGCGCATGAACCGAGCGGGGAGTTGTGTCGGTGTTTGCCGACGTTGAAGGCGCTCGGGATACCGCAGACGGTGCTCGCCTTGCGCGGGCTGTCCGAAGTCAAGCAGGCGAAGAAGCAAGAGATGAAAAAGGCGATGTTGAACATCGTCGCCAACGAGCTTCAAGTTCCGCTCGAGCGCATTAAGACGCTTCCGGCGGATTCGCAGACGGAGATCGCAGAGGTTGTTCGACAAACGGTGGAGCTTCGAACGGAGATGCCGCGTTGGCGCGCGCAACGCCCGTACGTGTTAGCACATCGCAAGGACATTATTCCAGACGCGAGGGACGATCGATTCGCTACCGTCGTCATCGAAGGATACGTTCGTGGTGTGCCCGCGACGGCTAGTCAGTTGTGGCACTTACCGGGCGTCGGCGATTTTCCTGTCGAGAAGATTGAGTCAATCGCCGAACCGCTTTCGAGGCGCTCAAACATCAACGGCGACGAGGCCGACATGGGCGCTGAAGAAATTCTCATGACTTGGACGCGCGATCCAACGTCTGCCGACGAAGTTATACGCGAAAATGAACCCGATCCCCTGGAAAGCGAACAGACGTGGCCGACAGCGTCTGAATTGCAAGCGGCGGAAATCGCGGCGATGAAAGCGGCACAAAAACGTCCAGTCGGCATGAGTGAATACCAATCCGCGTGGCTCACGCTCGATGAAAACGATGTCGACGTAGGCGTTGAAGATGGTGAGGGCGTAGGTGGCGATGAACATATGGATAGCATACCCGAAGAAGACACTTTTGGCGCGGAGGCGGAGATGCGCGAGGGTGGCGCGGAAATCGCCGAAGACGACGAATCCGACGAGGAATGGGTGAACGCTGGGGTTGATGAAGATGACGACATGGATCCTGAGACACGTCGCAACTTTGATTTGGCGCAACGCGATAGTCACAAGCGTGCGTTAATGCAAAACGCGGAGGATGAAGATTTGCAGTTTCCAGATGAAATGGATACCCCGGACCACATTTTCGCACGAGACCGATTCGCCAAGTACCGAGGTTTGAAGTCTTTTCGCTCATCGCCGTGGGATCCCAAAGAATCACTGCCGTATGATTACTCGCGTGTTTTTGCTTTTGAAAACTACCGGCGCGCACGCAAGCGTGCGCTCGAAATTCAGGACGAGGCAGCGCCTGGAGGAGCGCGAATCGGCGCGTATGTACGCATCACCATCCACGGCGTCCCTCGCGTGCCCGTGACTGCGCTTTTTGAGGGTCAGGCTAGGTACGACCCGCCTCATCCGGGTGCATGCCCACGATCGCAGGACGGTAAGATTGGCTCCGGCGTCGGACCGATGTGGACCGGCTGGACCGGCGGCGCCGGACCCGTCATCGTAACTGGATTGATGCAATTCGAGACGTGTCTTTCGCTGATGCATTACAGCGTCACGAAATCGCCGTCGTACGAACATCCGATAAAGTCCAAAGAACCTTTATGGTTGCACGTTGGGTTCCGGCGCGAACGCGCCGGCGCATTGTATAGTACTGACAATTTGGGCGACAAACACAAGCTCGAGCGCTTTTTGCGTTCTCGTGTGCCGACAGTCGCGAGCATTTACGGCCCAATCACGTACGGACCTGCGCCCGTTATCGGGTTCAAAGAAGTTTACACTCCTACGGGGATCAGAGCAGAACTTGCAGTAACCGGATCGGTGCGTAGCGCGAACCCGGATCGCATTATTCTCAAGCGCGTTATTTTGAGCGCGGTGCCGTTCAGAACGCACAAGCACAAAGCCGTCGCGCGTCACATGTTCCACGACGCAAACGATATTCGATGGTTCAGACCGCTCGAGCTATGGACGAAGTACGGTTTGCGTGGTAAAATTCTCGAGCCCGTCGGCACACACGGGCGAATGAAGTGTATTTTCAACAGCGTCGTCCATCAGCACGACACGATTTGCGTCACGCTGTACAAGCGCATCTATCCAAAGTTTCAACCGGGCGAGCACCGTGAACTGGCGCACGTGGACTGATCGATGTGCGATCACTCGAACTCCAGTATAGCTTAGTCACGTAGTGCGATGTAACATCGTTTGAATGAGATTCATCTCGCGCGCATTTAAAGCGAAGGATTTATGCAATCAATGGTATCGACAAAACGACGTTCTCCCCGCGCGTCTTCGCGCGCGACGCTACCCCATCCAGGACGATTAATCATCATCCTTGAACTCTCTACGATCCAAATATCTCGACGGTCGCAATTCCGCGATCTCCTCCGGGCTCATCTGTTCCCCCGTCGCCTTCAACGTCGCTCGGTTCAGCTCGCGAATCTCCTCCAAGCGCTCTTTATCTCTCTTCTCCTGCCACACGAAGAAAATTGGAATCCCTAACCCAGCGCCGACTCCTAACACCCCCGCACCGATGGCCGTGATCGTATCCGCATCGAGCTCGAACGCCAACGACGCGATCTCGCGCGCGCTGGCGTCGCGGCGCGGCGCTCGCGCGCGCGCTCGCGCGCGCGCGCTCGCTCGCGCGCCGCGCCTCGCCCCGCTCGCGCGCGCGCTCGCTGCACTCACGCGCGCTCGCCCCGTCGTCATCGCGCTCGCGCTCGCGCTCATGGCTTCGTGCGTTCGTTCGTTCGCCCTCGAAGCGGTCGCGCTGTGACGCTTCGCGCGCGCGCGAGCGAGGGCGACGACGACGTGGGCGCGAGCGACGCGCGATCGCGCGCGTAGATGACGTCATCCATGGAGGGACGTCGACGTGGTCGTGACTCGTCGGGTGACGACACACGGGGGACGTCGACCTGGTCGTGACTCGTCGGGTGATGACACACGGGGGACGACGACGAGTGACGACCAGGTGAAACGACGACACACGGGGACGTCGACGAGTCGCGATCAGGTCAAACGACGACGTCGCGCCACGCGCATTCGCGTTCGCGCGCGCGGCGTAGCCATGGCGCGCGCGCGCGCGTTGCTTCGCACGATGGACGTCGCGCGTGAGCGCGCAAAAAACGACGGGGCGTTGATTCGTCGCGCGCTCGGCGCCGACGCGCGCGCGAATGCGTGGACGCGCGCGGATGTCCTGAGGTTGGACGTTTTAGTGAAGTGCGGCGCGAGCGTCGTCGCCGGGATCGCGTGCGGGTTCGCGAACGCGCGCGGTGCGGGCGCGGCGATTTGGGGGATTTTGTCCACGTTTTTCGCCGGGCAAGTGGTGGCGATGCGAGCGGTGGGGTCGGATGTCGATCGACACGCGGAGTTTTTTGAGTATTTTTTGAACGGGCTGGTCGCGACGACGTTCGCGACGTTCGCGACGTGGGCGTGCGTGGGCGCGGTTGTGGGGACTTTGCCGCAGCCGTGACGTGTGAAATATTTATATTACTTATTACAGTAGAAGACTTGAAACAAAATTGCTAGGATGGACTTTTATACGGAGGGAAATGATGAGCGAAATTGCGCGGTGGTGCTTCATGTGTACAGGAACCGCGCTCGATGGTTTTAACGTCGTCCTCGACGAAGCCCGAGCAAGAGCTCGCTCGCATTGGATAGTTCGGACATACTGCTCTTTGGTGTCGTAAACGCGTTGTAATCTCCCGCCACTGAGGGCGTAGCTGAGACGGACGTGAAACCGCTGACGCCGAAACCGACGTTCACACCCGAGTGCTGTTCGCTGCTTTGCGCGCGCACCGATCCGTTCCGCATGCGCTGCATTCGTGAATCAGCCGTGAGCGAATCGTCGCATTGTATGGGCGTTCCCATACTCGTCCCTTTCGTCGCCGCCTCAACGACAGATACGAGCGCGTAAGCGCCGCGTGAAACGTTCAGAAATCTCGCGTCTTGGCTCAACCGGCTATACAACGTGTTCGATGGCGTTCTCCCGGCGAGTTTCACCAGCGAACGATCTTGAATAATCTTCACCATCTCACTAACTTGGAGTCCGGCAGAGCCTGCATTGAGCAATAGGTGATAACACGCCTCTGAAATGGACTTGAAAGGACAGTCTTTTTCATCCGACGTCGCGGCTTCGCGCGCCGAATCCCCAGCGCAGGCTCCCATTTCTGTCGCCGTTCCAGTCGTCGCCGTCGTCGTCGTTGGCGTCGCGTACGCGTGATGATCGAAAGTAATCGGTTTCATCATCATCTTGGACCTTTTCGTGCTGTCACCAGCTTCACTCATGCTCACCAAAGCGGAAATGTGTTTGTACGCCGAATCGGGCCCTGATTCGTTTGGCGTTCCGCGTGGCGACCACTTTCCAGTCATCGGCGACAGACTCCAACCTCTTCTAATTGATGCCTGCTTCGGCCGCGTTTTGTTCCAAGTCTCGCGAATCCATGACTGACCGGTTGAATCTTGAAACACTATCAACGACGTGTCGTTGTTCACGCCAACGCCCGGGAAGCACACGATGAGCTTGCCGCTAGCGTCGGTGACCTGCGAGATGTACCCCTCGCACCAACGGTTGTTGTAATGCACATCGACTTCTTCGTTGAGTTTTCTGGAACCATCCACTGCTAATGTCTCGACGGGTGGCATCGGACGAATCGTATTGGAAAGCGCACTCACGGGGAGGCATTCTTCTTCTTTGGGCGTCTCCTCGCCCGCCGGAGCGACGCGCAACTTGACGCAATCATCCTTCACCTCTATGATCGTCGCGCTCGCCCACGTCGCCCCGTGCACTTCATGCGGACGAGCGACTTCAACTTCAGTTCCAGGCTCATACTTCAAAATCGCAAATTCTGAGCGCGAACTCTTATCGCTGTCGCTCACCGCGCTGTCGCTCGCCGCCGAGCGCTTCCTTCCGACGACGGTCGTCGCCTCCTTCGTCGCCTCCTTCGTCGCCTCCTTCGTCTCCACATCGTCCCAACCTTCATCAAATCCTTCAACTAATCTATACGTCGCTCGTTTCACCAAGGTAAACATCGAATCTACGTCATCACTCGACCATTCCCGCGCATCTATCCGTCAGTCTTCGCTCGCGCGCGCTTCGAACCCGGCACCGTCGCTCGCTTTCGCTCGCCCGCTCGCTCGCCTCTTTCACTTCCTCGCACCTTTCGACAACTGCCCGACGACCGTGTTCTGTGGCGTCGCCCCACTGAGTCTCGCCCCTCCCGGTCGTTCTCGCACCGCTCGCGTGATCTCCTTCACCTATTTCCATCGGTCGCGCCGGTCCGTCAGTCCAACCCCGCCCGTGGCTCGTCCGCCTCGCCCGACGGCATCGACGACGACGTCGTCGCGAGCCCTGGGGAATGGGTGGTTTCTCGCGCGAAAACCGACGACGCACCGTCAACCCTTCATCCCCGGCGCGTAGAAGCGCTTCAAAACACGCGCGTTTAATCGTTCCTTCCTTAAACCTCGCTCGAGCGGCGTTCGTGGACATCGCGCGTCGCGCCCGAGCGCGCGCAACGACGCGCGATTCGCGACCGGATGATGCGAATTCCCCGCGATGGGTTGTCTCGCGCGATCGCGCTCGAGACGCTCGACGACGCGACGACGACGACGACGCGTGCGTTTGAGCGACGCTTTGTTTTATTTTGTGCGTGCGATCGAACGCGGTGACGCGCGCGATCGCGCGATCGCGGTCGCGCGTCGCGATGTGAATGGATTGCGACGCGCGCGCGCACCCGCGACACGGCATATGCGACGTGAACCTCACGCGCGCGCGTCGTCGATCGAACGAACGCGATCGACGAACGCGCGGACGATCGAAGGCGAACGCGCGAGACGAGAATGATTGGTCTTTTATTTTTTCCTTCGTCTGAAAGACGCGCGACGGGCGACGGGCGCGATCGCGCGATCGAACGCGCGATCGCGATCGAACGCGCGATCGGCGAATGAATGAATGAAGACGACGATCGAACGCGCGATCGCGCGATCGGCGGACGACGTCGCGCGCGAACGCACGGACGCAAAAAAAGAATGACGCAAAAAAAGTACGCCGAGCGCACCGCGAATGACGACGCGAACGTCGTATGCCGAGCGCGAGTGACGCCCGATGTCGAACGCGCGGCGTCGACGGGACATCGCGTCGACATTCCGACCGATGTCGATGGGTCACGGGCGACGCGCGACGTCGCGACGTCGCGCGCGCGGTGCGATCGCGTCGACGACGTCGCGCGAATTTTCATTCGCGCGCGATGACGACGATGACGACGACGACGACGACGACGACGACGCGTCGCGCGCTCGCGACGTCGCGTCGCGTCGCGCGCGCGCGCGCGTCCTTTACGCGCACGAGCGCGCGCGACGCACTAAACCCGCGATCGGACGCGCGCGCGCGCGTAAGTACGCAGTACGCGCGCGACGGCAAACAGAGCGCGAGGAGGGATATGAATCGACGTTTGGCGATATGAATCGACGTTTTTGGTGTCCACCTCGAGTTCGTCGTCCATGCGCTCCCCATGGGCGCACTACGTAGTGCGACGCGCGAGGGGGGGTTTTATGCGACGACGACGCGCGCGCGCGACGGAGGTCGGTCGGTCGGTCGGTCGGTCGGTCGGTCTCGGTCGGTCTCGGTCGGTCGAACGAGTCGATTCGAGTCGATTCGATCGCGATCGCGATCGCGATCGACTCGACTCGACTCGATCGACTCGATCGACTCGACTCGACTCGATCGACTCGATCGACTCGACTCGACTCGATCGACTCGATCGACTCGATCGACTCGATCGACTCGATCGACTCATTCGGCCATTCGCGTCGATCGATCGATCGATCGCTCGCGCGTTCGCTCGCTCGCGCCCTCGCCTCCGTCGCGGGTTTTATGTCGTCCCAGTCGTACTCGCCCCCTCGAAACGCGATCGATCTACGTCGTGCACGCCACGTCGGTCGCTTCCGTTCGCGCGCGCGCGCGAGGTCGAGTCCACGACTCGATCGATCGCGACTCCCCCCCCCCGACGAACGACCGCTCGCACGCGCGCGCGCGATCGACCGACCACGACGCCACTCGCGCGTCGAACGTCGAACGACAAATCGCGATCGCTCGCATTGGATCGACGTCACACGCGCGATCGCTCGTGAAACGAATGTCGCACCAAACGAGCGCGGTGCGCGGCGCGCGAGCGACGACGACGACGACGACATCGAGGACGTCGACGAATGCGAGGACGAGAAAGGTACGTCACGAGCGCACGCACAGAGCGCGAACGGATGGGAACAAAGGCGAACAACGGCGAACGATCGGGATTGGATAATTGGATTAATCCGTGCGATCGCGTCGATGGGATCGCGATGCGATCGAATGGAGATGCGATGGCGCGCGTGCGATCGAACGCACGTCGGGGGATGAAAAAATGAGGAGTTGATAGGGAATGCGCGAATTCGAATGCGCGCGAGGAAAAGCTGACGAGAAAGCGGGCGGTGCGCGCGACGAACAGGGTGGCGCGCGGGGAGGCGCGAGCCGCGGCGCGCGAGCGGCGCGAGCGACGAAAGGAGAGGAATACGGGGAGTCGAACGCGGTGCAACGCGCTGGGGCGGCATCCGTCGTAGCGCTGTCGATTTTTGTCGGCGTTGAAGGGGTTTTGGAGCCCGAAGTTGCGGATGCGGCGCCGACGGAGGTGACGCGCGCGAACGCGCTTCCAAAGGGCGTCGTCGCGCCGGAACCGACGAAACGGTCGGCTCCGTCCCCGGGGCCGACGTCGGTGAAGGCGGCGCCGACGGTGGCGAAGGCGGCAAAGACGGTGAGCAAGGCGGCGGCGCCCACGAACGGGCCGTTGGCGAAGAACGTGAAGGATTTCGATGAACAGTTCCAAATCAAGCTCGACGGCGCGGCGTCCAAGCCGAGCGCGACGGCGAGCAAATCCACGACGAGCAAATCCACGACGAGCTCGTCGGCAAAGAATGCACCGGCGCCGCTCCCGTCTGCGGTGAAGGACATTAAGCGTCAAACGATCGATGAGTCCAAGCTCGAGAGCGTGCGCGAACAAGCGAAGAAGGGGCAAAAGGCTGGTGTTCGTAGCAGCATCAAGGCGCCGACACCAGTGTACGCCGCTGCCGGCGGTATCGGCGCCGCCATCGTGGGTGCTTTGGGTGCCGGCGCCAAGGGTGCAGCTGCATCTAAGGGCGCTGCGTCTGCCAAGGGTGCGGTCGCCGCCGCCAAGGGCTTCACCGCGGTTGATGCCGCGGAGGCTGCCGCAGTTGTCGTCACCGGCGCCGCAGTGGGTGAAACAGGCAAGGGCGTCGTTAAGAAGAACTCGCGCATCTTGAACATCCGACGCACGCCGGAAGGCGAACTCCCGCTCCCGGTGCAACTCGTCACCGCGGCGACTATTCCGGTTGGCTTGATCGGCACCCTCGTCGGTGGTCTCGCCTCTCTCGGCGCCGATGGGATGTCTGCTCCGGCGGCCAAAGCTGAGGCTGAAGCTGCCGTCGCGATGGCGCCCAAGCCAGCCGCCGCAGCGGCGGCGCAATCCAAAGTTGCCCCTGCGGTCCAGACTGCTGAAATTGCCGCCGCTAATGCCGCGAAGGACGAGGCTGCCGACAAGGCCAAGGCTGCGAAGGCTGAAGCCGCGGCCAAGATCAAAGCTGAGAAGGATGCTGCTTCCGCCGCCGCGAAGGCTCAAGCTGAAGCCGCCGCCGCGAAGGAGGCCGCCGTCGCTGAAGTTGCCGCCGCGAAGGAAGCTACCGCCGTCGCCGAAGCCAAGGCCAAGGCCGAAGCTCTCGCGAAGGCTGAGGCCGAAATCGCCGCTGCCAAGGCGAAGGAAGCGGCGGCGCTCGACGAAGCGTTGAAAGCTGCGCTCGCCAAGAGCAAGGCTGAAACCAAGGCTGCGCCCGCTCCCAAGGCTGCCGCGCCGGCCAAGGCCGAGCCGATCAAGGAGGAGGCGAAGAGCCCGATTTCCGCCGATGCGAAGAATTACTCCGCTGAACTCGGGTCCGGTCTCGCCACGGTGGATTACGATGCTGAAACCTCGGCGACGTACAACATTCGAGAGCGCCGCGCCGTGAAGCCGGTCGATGCGCCCAAGCCGAAGTTTGAGAAGAAAGTTGTGGTGAAGGAGCCCGTCAAGCCGATCGAGTTTACGGCGCCGAGTATTCCCAGCTTCGACTTCAAGTCCTTCGTGAAGGCGCCTGAAATCTCCAAGCCGATTGACACTTCCGCCGCCGACACCAAAGCCAAGGAGGAAGCTGCTGCGGTCAAAGCTAAGGAAGCTGCTGCCGCCGCCAAAGCTAAGGAGGAAGCTGCCGCCGCCAAGGCCAAGGTGGAAGCTGCCGCTGCGAAGGCCAAGGAGGACGCTGCCGCTGCGAAGGCAAAGGAAGCTGCCGCTGCCGCTGCGAAGGCAAAGGAAGCTGCCGCTGCCGCACAGGCTGAAGCTGAATCCAAGGCCAAGGCGAAGGCCAAGGAGGAAGTCGTCGTCGCGCCAAAGAAGGTTGCTGTTGAAGTCGCGAAGCCTAAGATGGCGGCTGCCCCGAAGAGCAACGAGTTGGGCTTCGATTTTGGTTCGCTGTCGCAATACATGGAGACGCCCACAGAGTCGGAAAAGCCCAAGTCGGATACAAAGGCTGAAGCAAAGGCGAAGGAAGAGGCCGAAAAGGCTGCCGAGGCAGAAGCGAAGAAGGCTGAAGCAAAGAAGGCTGCCGAGGCAGAAGCAAAGAAGGCTGAAGCTAAGAAGGCTGAAGCTAAAAAGGCTGAAGCTAAGGCTCCGATGGCCGTCTCCTCTGCTAGCGATGATCTGGGCTTCGATTTCGGATCTCTTTCGCAGTACATGCAGACGCCCGCTGCGTCGGAGATGACGCCGAAGGAGGACAGAAAGGCTGCTGAGGCCGAAGCCAAAAAGGCTGCTGAGAAGGCTGCTGCTGAAGCTAAGAAGGCTGCTGAGGCCGAGGCGAAGAAAGCAGAAGCGAAGAAAGCAGAAGCGAAGAAAGCGGAAGCGAAGACGTCCGCTTCGTCTGCTAACAAAGATATGGGTTTCGATTTCGGCTCTCTCTCTCAATACACAACTACTCCGGATAAGAAGGCACCGGTGGCAACCTCTGATCGCGCCCTTGAAGCTGCGGCTGAAAAGAAGGCCAAGGCGGAGGCGATGAAGGCGAAGCAAGACGCGATTGAAGCAGCAAAGAAGGCTGAACGCGCCGCCGCCGAATCAAAGAAGGGCAAGCTGGCCGCTCGCGCTGCCGCCGCGAAGAAGGAGCCGTCGCCGAAGCAAGTCTCGGCGCCGTCGCCGAAAGCTGCTGTTTCTGGTACCAAAGTTGATTTCAAGGCTGTAGAAGCGAAGCAATCGGTGAAGGCGTCAGGCGTCAAGAACATCGTCAAAGAAGAAACGAGCCGCCGAGGTTCGTTCATGGGCTTGTCCGCTGATGCTGCGTTTGCCGTTGCCGCTACTCTCGGTTTGGTGTTCGGGACGAAGAATTCCAAGTACGAAGCTGAGCAGATCGACGCGAATAACGCGAAGAAGTCCACCGCCGAGCCCAAGGCGTCGCCGGCGGCGAACGCCTCCCAAGCGCAAGGCTGGATCAATTCTTGGAAGAAAGAATCCACCAAGACTGAAGCAAAGCCCGCGGCAGCCGCGCCCAAAGCTGCTCCGAAGGCTGCCCCGAAGGCCAACTCCGACCCGGTGAAGAATGCCAAGGAGGCGCAAGCTTGGATAGACAACTGGAAGAAGTCGTCGACCAAGCCGGCTGCTGCGGCGCCCAAACCGGCGGCGCCCAAGCCGGCTGCATCCAAGTCTGATCCGGAGAAGAACGCCAAGGAAGCGCAAGCTTGGATGGACAGCTGGAAGAAGGCGTCGAAGCCCGCCGCCGCGGCGCCGAAGCCGGTCGCTGCGCCCCCATCAACCGCCGCTGCTTCCGCGAAGAAGCCGGGCGACGATTTGACCGCTGAACAACGCGAAGCCGCGATGAAGTGGATCAAGAAGTGGCGCGAAGACGGTCGCCCAACTGATGAGTCCAAGTTTGACGACGCGAAGAAGTGGTTGAAGGATCGTAACTTTGAGTAATCGCATGCGTAAACCTCCCTCGTATCCCGCGCATATTTGTTAACTGAAGTATATCTCATTAAATTCTACTACAAACTACTCGCCCGCCTTCGGCGTCTCCGTCCGACGCTCGTCTCCACCCACTCCAACGCAGCAGTGCACGTGCGGCATGTTCGCTTTCCCACACACTCGACATCGCACCACTTCCTCGATGAACGGCACGCGTTTAAATTGATTTCGTCTCTTCCGTCTCGACGGCGTCACCTTTCTCTTCGGCACCGCCATCAACCACATCGCGATCGCGTTCACCCCACCGCCACCGCCGTCGAACGGGCTCTCGACGACCGAGCCCTCGTCTTCGCCCATTTCGTCGCCATCGATCGATGTCATCGTCATCAAACTCTCCGATTCCCTGTCGTCGTCGTCGTCCGCGTCCGCGTCGCGTTCGCGCTCCGCCGCGAGCGCGAACGGCGCATCGATGCGTTCACCACGCGCGCGCGCGGCGAGACGCATTCCTTGAACGTCCCCTCCGCCGCGCGTTTCCACGACGTCCGACGCGAACGCGCGTGAATGCGTCGAAGCGACGATGCGCGCGCGCGCGAGCGCGATCGCGCGCGCCCACGCGCGCGCGCGCATCGTCGTCGTCGACAAAGACGCGTCGACGTGTGACGCGTTTGGCGAGTCCTGACTCGCCAGTCGCCCGTAGGTCACCGACACGCGAACGCGTCTTCAGTCCTGACTCGCCAGTCGCCCGTATGAGGACACCGACACGCGAACGCGTCTTCGTAAGAAGTCGTGACGGCCGGCGTCGACGAGTGACGACCAGTAATGAGTCATGACTCAGTATACTACAACGACACACACACACGAGTGGCGTCATCGAGGGTTCGTCCGTCGCCCGACGCCATTCGTCGCTCGAACCACATCGACGCGCGTCGTTCGCGACTTCGGGGTGATTGGCCCCAATCGCCGTCGTCGCGCCATTCGCGCGCGCGATCGATGACGAATGTTCGCACCGTCGACGTCACGCGCGCGCGAATGGCGCGCGATGCGAGAGCGGTGAGGAGGGAAATGGCGAGCGCGCGCGACGAAGCGCGACGAAGCGCGAACGCGCGCGCGAACGCGCGCTCGATCGCTCGAATGCGCGAATGTTTTCATAGCGCGACATGTTCTCGCGTCACATCGACGAAAGCGTTGGCGTTCGCGGACGTCGCGGACGTCGCGAGCGCGTTCGTTGCCATGGAATGGGCGAGCGTCGCGAACGCGTTCGGCGAACGCGCGGCGAACGCGCAAGGCGCACACGCGTTCGTCGTGGATGTCACGAGCGCGATCGCGCTCGGCGATCGAGCGTTGGAGTTCGCATCGCAATCGGCGAGCGACGTCGCCGGGGGTGGAGGCGCAGGCGGGGGATTGAAGGAGGCGATGGAGGCGGTGATGGCGGATGAGCGCGCGGCGAAGATCGCGAGCGGGGAGATCGTCGCGCCGCAGCGCATGGAAGGGTGGCTCGCTCCGGTTTCTGATGCTTTGGAGAGTTTGTTGTTTGCGATTCAAGGGCAGTTGAAGAGTTTTGGGGTGCCGTACTCGACCGGGAACGCGATTATTATCCTCACGGTTTTGGTCAAGGCGGTGACGTATCCGCTGACGAGAGATCAAGTCGTGAGCTCGCTGAACATGAAGAATCTGCAGCCGCAAATAAAGATGATTCGTGATAAGTATGCAGAGGACCAAGAACGGATGAATTCGGAGATTAATCGCTTGTACGAGGACAACAACGTGAACCCGCTGGCGGGGTGCGGGCCCGCGTTGTTGACGTTCCCGGTACTGGCCGGTTTGTATCGCGCGTTCAATAACGCTGGCATCGACGGCGCGTTCGACGAGTCGTGGTTTTTCCTCCCTTCCCTCGCCGGTCCGACGGATGCGAGAGATTTGAGCTGGTTGCTTCCGTTGGACGCGGATTACGCGCCGCCGATTGGCTGGCACGACGCGTCGCTGTATTTGATTTTCCCAGTCTTGACCACGATCTCGCAATTCGTGAGCATGGAAGTGTTGAAACCCGCGGATGATGCGTCTACGGAGCAGATGAAGAATCAATCAGTGATCTTGAAGTTGCTGCCGTTCTTCATCGGTTATATTTCCCTCACGTGCCCCGCCGGTTTGGCGCTGTATTGGTTTTGGAACAACGTCTTCACCACTAGCATCCAACTCTTCCTGCGTAACGGCGGCGCGGTGGCGACCGTCGAGGCGCCGAAAGATATCATGTTGAAAATTCCGCTCGGATGTGTCGTCATTCCCGAAGGCGCCGAGCGCCTGGCGGCGGGTGAAGAATACACTGGTCCGGGGATAATTTGGGACGAGGAGTGGTTAGCGAAATGGCAAGCAGAGCAAGTGGCAAACGCGCCCGCGGCGGCGGTGGAGAACGCATTGGCCGCGGGAATGAGCGCTGAGGAAGCGGCGGCGATGGAAGCGGCGCTGCGCACGCGCCTCCCGCGTAAGAAGAATATAGCCGAGCGCGACCTAGCAACAGAAACGGAATTGAAGTCCCTTATCAAAGATTTCAAGGCCCGCGGAGAGGACCCTGAATCGATTCAAATCCTCGAGGATGGCCTCGTCGCCTTGCGAGAATACAAGGCACAGTTGAAAGAAAAGCAGGTCGAAGACCGCGCTCCGGCGAAGAAGTGATTTGTTGCAAATAGTCCACACATGTCATGAAAAAACGCTAATCGTCTAAAACTCAACTTCACACAAATCTGCTCACATTTCTTTGATCATGATGTACGCCTTGAAATTCTGTCCGCCCGTTGTGCGCATGGTAAACGAGTGCACGTGCGCGATGTTGCGCAAGCCTAATCGTCGCCAAAGCTCGACGCGCTGATAGGTCACCAGCACTTTGAACTTTGATTTGTTAAGTTGCTTGGCTAAGAGCTCGAGTGTTTTTTCGTTGAACACGCGATCGTACATGTAAATGTGAGAAAACTTGAAGCCCCCGTACGTAGTCGCATCGCCGTGTTCTAAAACACAACGAGGTGGCGATACGAGCTCGATCGCTTCTTCCGTCATGAAAGCCCGCGAACCATCGAGAAGATCCGCCTGCACCTCCAACGCCTTGGTCGCGCGAGACGGCACGTACTCGATTCCGAGCGCCTTGCTCACCTTTGTAGAAAGCGCGGCGTGCAGGACAACCTTCCCGTACCCACTGCCGATGTCCACGAACGAGCTCGTTTCGCACAAATCCAGCTCTTTCCAATCTCGCCCGGGCGATCCCTCTCCCGCGGTTCGCGACGGCGGCGGCGAGTCCAACTCCGCCGTCGACAACTCGCTCAAAAACTGCAATAAACGCTCGATCGACCCTTCCGTCATCTCTCCGTACCCTTCGCTCGCCGCATTCTCATCCTCTCCTGGCTTCTCTATTCTCGCCTTCTTCACCGGTGATGTCTCCGGCGTCTTCGCGTCCTCATCCTCGCTCACCGCGATCGTTCCCCGTCGCCCCCGTCGCGATCCATCCACCGACCAATCGCTCGTCAGTCCCCAATCCAAATACGTCTTCTTATCGATGTATCGATACACTTTACGCACGACGTCGTCCACGACCACGGGCGCGCCCTTGATCGGGGTCACCGGCGGGGAAACATCATCCTTCGGTCGCGCGTTGAAATCCACGTTGTCAGCCTCGCGAGCGTCGCGCGCGCGTTTCGTCGGCGTCGTCGGCTCAATCGCGCGCGCGCTCGCGCGTCTGCGCGAAAAGGCGAACATGGAGTGCGACGCGACGAACGCGCTCGACGTCGCGCGCGAGCGTCGATCGACGGCGTCGGTGGGTGACGCGCGATGGGCGAGAGAAACGCTTGATTTTTTGGCGCCAAAAAATCAACCCCGAAGGACGCGAGCGAGAGCGAGAGCGAGCGAGAGCGAGCGAAGGCTCGCGATGTACGGGTGAACGAACGCGATTGAGATTGCAAATCGCAGAAAAGGCCAAGGGAAATGACGGGCGAAACAGCGCGACGGCGAGGAGGAAGAAGGATCTAATTGTGATTCGATCGCCGCGTCGTCGCGTCGAAACGCGAAAACGGCACCGTAGCGTCCACGGTGGGCTCGGCGAGGAGAACTTCCGCGGGAACGAACGCGGGCGATCCCGCGTAGCCTTCGCCCGAATGTATGAAATCCGATCCAAACAGCAAATACGTCACGCAAAACACGACAGAAATCGCGGCGATGAACGGGCCGAATCCCAGAAACGTCGCGAACCCGAGCTTGACCAATTGCTCCGCGCGCGCGGGAAACCCCTCTAAACCTTCCCCTTGCATCGCTCTCGAGCGCGCGAGCTGATCATCGCCATATCGCCCCGAACCCTTTTCATCATCCCTTCGCGCACTTGGCGAAAATCTCGGTCGCTCGAACTCCCCCCCGTCTGTTCGCCTCGCGAACGGGTTCGCCTTTCCCCCGTCGCTCGCGTTCTCCCCACTCATCCTCCGTCGTCTCGCCACTTCCTCCGCGAACGACGAACTCACGTCGTCTATGCGTTCGTCATCGTTCCCATCCCCGCGGTCGCGCTCGAGCGATCGTCGTCTCGCGCTCGCTCGCGCTCGCGCGCGCTCGCGCGCGCTCGCTCGTCGCTCGCGCTCGCGCTCGCGTCGTCGTCGTCGTCCCGAATCCATGTCCTCGCGCGACGACGACGTCCACGAACGGGGTGACGTTCATTCGATCGTCCTCGATCGCTCACGAATCGCGATTCGTGAGCGTCGATGACGCCAAGTCTCGTCA
>Ga0222712_10003701_pt1 | contig 16457 bp, 14 predicted proteins | sample C33_657DmetaG_FD_165043 | JGI IMG/M metagenome (GOLD analysis project Ga0222712, IMG submission 165043) | Estuarine water microbial communities from San Francisco Bay, California, United States - C33_657D | ecosystem: Environmental > Aquatic > Marine > Unclassified | place: USA: California...
CTGCCACTTCAGCGGTGCTTAATGGGGTGACGCAACCAAAACGCACGATGCGCCCGATCGGAAACCACGGGCTGTAACGGGCAAACCGACGCCACCAGTGAAAGGCAGCGGGCACCGGCTTGTCACCGGTGGGCAAGCCGCCATTGGCCAAGGCGACGCGGGCAAAGCGCTCGGGCATGTGCGCGACCATGCGCAAGCCAATGAGCGAGCCCCAGTCTTGGCAAAACAAGGTCACATCGCGCAGGTCCAACTGGGCCATCCATGCGCTCATCCACGCCACTTGGTGGGCATAGCTGTGGTCTTGGGTTCGGGCTGGTTTGTCAGATCGGCCAAAGCCCACCAGATCGGGCACCACCACCCGGCAACCGGCCTGGACCAAGGGTGGGATCATTTTTCGGTACAAATAAGACCACGTGGGCTCGCCGTGCATCAGCAACACCAAGGGCCCTGCACGCGGACCTTCGTCGATGTGGGCCACGCGCAAGCCCCCCACCAAGCTGTAGTGCGGTGTGTAGGCAAAGTCGCTCATGCCTTCAAAGCAATGATCGGGCGTTCGCAAAACCTGTGCCGGGGTGGGGGGCAGGGCTGGCGCGGGAAAGCTCACAAGCGGTTCCCCCACGTGATGGTGGTGCTGCCAGCGGGCAAAGAAACAAAGTCGCCATCGATACCCACGTGAATGGGGCCTTTGAAGATGTCACGGGCGCTGCCAAGAAACACTTTTTCCATGCCGGGCAAAGGTGGCAAAGTGGGCACGATGTGGTTGAGCACCAAAATGCGCACCTGCGCATCGCGCGCGGTTTGCGCCGCCTCTTCAGGTGTGGCGTGGTAGTCCAGCACATCGTTCATCAACTTGGCCACCACCGGTTTGCCGCTTTGTTGTGCCACTTCGCTGAGCAAGCGCACCAAGCCGGGCGACAAGGCCTCGTGCACCAACACGTCCACCCCTTTGGATTGGGCCAACACCTGATCGTTGGCGGTGGTGTCACCACTGAGCACCACGGTTCGGTCTTTGTAGCGGATGCGATAACCCACAGCCGGGTGGATGGGTGAATGGTTCACCGCAAAGGCGAGCACTTCCAAGTCGCCCTCTTTGAACACGGTGACCGTGCCCTTTTCAGGCAAGCCATAAGGGATTGGGGTGGCACCAAATCCACCAGAGGGCAACCATTTTTCGCCATGGTGTTCAACCCGGTAACCCTGGTCTTGCCGATAGGCTTGAACAAAACCATTCACCACCTCGTTCACACCCGTGGGCCCGTGCACGGGCAAAGGCTGTGCATGCCCACCTTGCAACCAACGCTGCAGCATCAACTCGCCCAAACCACCGATGTGATCGGAATGGAAATGGGTCAGGAACACGGCTTCGATGTCACCCAACCAAAAGCCCATGCGCCCAATTTGACGGGCACTCGCGGTTCCTGTGTCAAACACCAAGAGGCGCTTGCCCGCCACCACCAAAGTGCAAGGGCCAGAGCGTAAGTCGTCGGGAAAGGGGGAGCCAGCGCCGCACAAGCCCACGTGCAAGCCATCGGGCAAGTCGCGGATGGCATTGGCATTCATTTTCTGGGTGGCCACGCGTCTGGCCACCTCCAGAGCTATGGGGCCTTGGAACCACCACAACGCGACAGCACTGATTCCTACCAACAGCAATAGCCAAGTGACAAGCGGGCGTTTGAACATGGTTGATCCAGTCTCCAGTGGCCCCTGTCAGGTCAACCCAACGAACAAGGGTCGAAACAGACAAAAGCTGGCAAAGTCTGAAAAGTATAGCGCAACAATACACATGTGTATTGTTGTGTCAACGCCCCCCTGTTTCACTGGGTTTGGCAAACAAGCGCGCCACACACCCCATGCTGCACCAATACAAATCGCGCCCCCAACCCACGCTGGGGAACACCACCCCCTGCATCAACCCCCCGATGCGTTGGCGCGCCTTTTCTGCGCCGGTCGCGATGTCCAACACCACCACTTCCTCACCCCAGCGGCGGTGGTCGTTAACCACCAATTCGCCAGTTTTCGGATACAACAACATGTGGCTGGCACAGCCCCATTGGTTTTTGGCCCACAAGGGCGTGAGATCTTGCCCGTTTTGCCCCATGCGCCATGCGCGCAAGCAGGCATTGGCGGAGTCAAAGCCCACCACCAAGCGGCGTGACACATCCACCAAAGGCGGATTGGTCACGCTGCCCCCAGGCAAACCACACACCTCGGTGGCCTGGTGTTCATGGGCATCGGTCAGAGAAACCCGCAGGAGGCGATTGGGCGTTGGAACAACGCCCGCGCCGCGCATGGTGTAGCGGTAGCGGTGCAGTCCGTTGTCCATGAACCAAGCATCATCTTCGGCCAGCACCATGTCCCAACCAAAGCTTTGGGGGCCATGGCCGATGTAGTTCCACTGCCAATCGGGATCGACTTGCAATGCGTTGAGCGCCGGATCCCAGTGGTAGCGCCACACCGTGGTGAGGCCCACCACGTACACCGTGTTGCCCCGCGCACTCAAACGCGCCACAGAAGGCTCGGGCAGCTGCACATCGGGTGCCACGGCTTGCAAGGTGTCGGCGTCCAGCACCCGGATGTGTGCAACGGTTTTTTGCGACAGGTTTTTGGTCACGATCAAACCGTTGTCCAACACCACAAAGGAGTTGTAAGGCTCATCCACGGGCAAACGGGCCTGTGCCAAAGGTTGGCAATGCCGATCCAAGCGATGGATGTAGCGCCCATACACCACATACAAAAACCCATTGCGGTGCAGCGCCATGCCCCCCGGCCACATGGGTCCACCCGCCAGCCGCGGTGAGGCCGCGATGGTGCGCAAGCTCAATGGGTCAATGCGCTCCACACTGGCCGTGGTGGGCAGCCCCAGTTGGGCACGCAACACCGAATGGGTGAGTAAAAAAACCTCACCCGGCGCACCCAAAACAACCATGGTGGACACACAGGTCCGGCGCACCACAGCGCCCAGGCCTTCGGCATCGGTCAAACCCAAAGTGGCCTGCAGCGGCGCTGTTTGCAAGCGCTGTGGCCCACCATCCTCTGCTGGCCAGGGGCTTGGAAAGTAACCGGCATTCATGCCCGGTGCAAACGCTGGCGCCTGCGCCAATACCACCCAACCAAAACCACAACCAAAAAGGCCAATACCGGCCACTTCAGTCGATCGACATACACATTGAAAAAAGCATTCACCTGCACTTGCCACATGGGCTCGTAGCCTTCGGGCATGGGCAAGACGCCATTGGCCTGGGCATAGGCGGCGTATTGCGCTTGCATCTGCGCAAATGCTTCGGGCATGCGGTCTTTCAAGTCTTGGGTCTCGCCTGGATCGTTGACGATGTCGTACAAATGCCATTGACCGTCCCCGATCGGTGGGATGTTTTTGATCAACTTCAAATCGCCTTTGAACAAGGCTTGGTTGCCCGACAACTCGTAGCCAATCGGCTCGTCCAAAGGGTAAACGCGCTCGCTGTGCCCGTACAGCACAGGCAAGAGGCTGCGACCGGTCATGGGCTCGATGCTTTGGCCTTGGTAATGGGTGCCGGGTTGTGGCACCCCAGCCAAAGCCAACAAGGTGGGGGCCACATCATTGACATGGCTGAAGAACGGGTGAATGCGGTTGCGCTGCATGCCCGGCACGCCTGAGACGATCATGGGAACGCGAATGCCACCCTCGCCCGAATAAAATTTGTAGGTGCTCAAAGGCGAGGCCACGGCGCTGGCCCAACTCGGCCCAATCACCGTGTAGGCCCCCTTGGCACCGAGCTGATCGATACCGCGCTGGTATTGCCAGTCCAGCCACAAGCGACCGCTGAGCAAGGCGTACGGGTCGGAGGCCTCGGCACCGTTGTCAGACAAAAACACAAACACGGTGTTGTCGTATTGCCCGGTTTGTTTCAGGTGTTCAACAAATCGCCCAATGTGATGGTCCATGGCCTCGGCCATCGCGGCATAAACCTCCATCTTGCGTTCTTCGTAGGCTTTTTGTTCGGCGCTCAAACTGTCCCAGCGCACAGTGGTGGCCATCTCGACCATCTTGCTGTGGGGTGGCACCACGCCCAGCGCCATGGCTTTTTGGTGGCGCTCTTGGCGCAACACCGACCAACCGGCTCGGTAACGCCCCTTGTATTTGTCAATGAACGACTGGGGTGCCTGCAAGGGAATGTGGTTGGCCTGAAACGCCAAATAGGCAAAAAAGGGCTGCGCGGCACGCGCAGCATCGGCTTGCATGAAGCCCAACATGCGGTCCACAAAATAAGCCGACGAGTAATAGTCCGTGGGCATGCTGACCTCTTGACCATTTTCAAACCAATAAACCTTGTCGGCCAAATCCAGATAGCGTCGAGCGGTTTCCCAGTTGTCAGAGCCGCTGTCGCCTTGCACGATGGATTGGTCAAAGCCACGCCGATCGGGCAGGTTGTGGCGCTCTTTGCCCACATGCCATTTGCCCGAGGCATAAGTGCGGTAGCCGCTGTCGCGCAGCAAGGTGGCCACGGTCACCACCTGGGTGTTGAGCACCGTCAAATAGCCAGGTTGGCCCAGGTGACTGCGCGGAATGGTTTCGCGCATATTGCCCATTCCATTGCGATGGTTGTCCACCCCCGTGAGCAACATGGCCCGGGTGGGCGAACAAGAAGCGCTGACATGGAAATTGGAAAAGCGCATACCTTGCCGGGCCAAGGCGTCCAAATGGGGGGTGGCAATCTCGCCGCCAAATGAGCCCACATCGGTAAAGCCCCAATCATCTGCCAGCAAAATCACCAAGTTGGGGCGCGCTGACAACTTTTTCATTGGCGCAGACACCGTCCCCGCCGACGTCGGACGAACGGGTGTGGGCGCGCTCAAAGCATGGGTCGCAGCCAGTCCCGCACACAGCACCCACACCCAAGACCGTCTGATGCGCTCAAACAATTTCATGCTCCATGTCGGTCAGGCACCTGCGAGGCCCGCACTTTCAGCGGCCACCAATGCAAGACACCAAACAACACGGTGAGCAACACACTCACCCACCTTGGCCCGGGGTGCAAAGCCAGCCAACGACGCGCCCAGGCCAACTCCAACACATGCACGGCCAGCATGGCCAAACTGGCGCGCCAGCACAACACAGCGCCCTCGCCCGTCCACAGCCCCAGTTGTGCGGCCAAGCCCAGGCCATACAAAAACAAACAAAGCCCTTGCAAAACTTTGATCACCGGAGAAGCTTTCATCTGGCATTCCTTTCATCCAACAAGGCTTGTTGCACCGCCCACAAGCGATCTTGGCCCCAAAACACCTGCGTGCCCACACGAAAGGCAGGCACCCCCCATAAGCCATGGCCCAGCAAAGCTTGGCGGTTGGCTTCGGCGCTGGCGCGCCATCGCTCGTCGTTCAATGCATCTTGCACCTGGGCCCAGCTCAAACCCGCGCGCAGTGCCAAACGGCGCAGCCCAGCGTCGGTGCTGGCATTCACCCCCTCAGACCACACGCCGCACAAGAACGAAAGTAAAAATGCCTCACCCATGCCCGCTTGCATGGCCGCGGCCAGCACCGCCAAACCGCGCTCAGTGGCCACGCCCAAAGGATCCAGCAAGCGCCCAAAAGGCACCCCTCGGGCACGCGCCTCGCGCGCAGTGTCCCAAGCGATGTACATGCGCTTAGCCCGCGGCACGGCCAAGCCGCGCATGGCCATGGGCAGCAAAAAGCGCAGGTTCAGTTGCGCACCCGTGTGCTGTGCCAAATCCAACACTCGCTGCGCCACGATCGCGGTGTAAGGACTGCGCAACGAGAGGAAAAAATCAAATGAGCGCACCGGTGAAGGCTGCGCGGCGTGGAGATCCTGAGGGGGTGGGAACATCACACCCGCCGGCGACCCGGCGCGCCAGGCGCCCAGGTCTTGCAAACGGTGCTCGAGGTGATAGAGCCGGTCGAGGCCCCAGTACCACTCGCCCGCATAATAAAAAGTCCCGCCCAAGTAATGCCCCCAACGCGCGCGCTTGGCTTCACCTTGGGCCAAGGCCTGTGCCACTTGCGCTTGACCAGCGCCATCCACATGCCCCACGTTGGGCCAGGCTGCGAACCAGAGCCGATCCATCGCTTTGGCCGCTTGGGCCACAAAGTCCCCTTGTTCAATGGCTTGGCACAAAACCCAATTGGTCCAACCCACCGCCCCATCGGTGGGTTGGGCACCGCTGTCATGGAAACGCAAGCCATGGTGTTGGGCCAGCAACTCGGCGTCTTTTCGGCTGTGTGCCACCAAACGTGCACGATCGGGCGCCACTGGGTCTGCCGCTGGTCCAACCAAGTGCGGCACCAAATCCACCGCATAGCGCTGGAGCAAATCTGGCAACATTTGGCTGAGCAACGCGCAATAGGGGTCATCGGATTGGTGAAAGTAATGCACCTGGTGGGGCGCGCCCTGCGCCATGCGGCGTTTTTCGTGGCCTGCCCTTTGAGCGCGCATGCGCTGCTCGGACAACCACCACTGGCTCAGCGGCGGCTGGATCAAAGAGCGCAGGAATGAGGCCATGTTGGGTGTTGCGTGGATTGACATGGTTTCAGACCCAGGCGGCCAGCGCGGCCAAAGCCAAGACCAAGGCCAGGGTGGTGCGCACCCAAAAACAGCTCACCAGCGCTTGTACTGGCATCAAATGGGTGGCTTCGATGGCCGCCCATTTGTACACATCGTGGCCACTGCGCTCAATGGCCAGGGCGAATTTAAAAAAATCGCGCCGGCTCCTGTAACGCACCAAGGCCACATAGTGCCAGCGCGGGGTTCCCGGCCAGGTGATGAACTCCCCCTGACACCGCGCCACAAAAATGGGCACGCTGGCCAGGCGCAACAGCACGGGCAAGGCGGCCTTGAAATACAGGCGATCAGCCGCGCGGGGGTCAGTCGGTCCGTCTTGGCCTGGGGGGTAAACGGCCACAGGGCGGTAACGCACACTGTTGTGCATGACAAATTCTTTGCCGTCATCGCTGTCGAGCAAAACTTTGGCTTGGGTGATGAAATCGGCGTGCGGGCCGCCTTGCAAGCGCTCGGTCAAAGCGGACAAAATGCGTTCTTTTTCAGATGCCGACATCGGCTTTCCAGCACCGCCATACCAATAAACGAACAACAGCCATGCCAGGGCAGCCCCGAGCACCACGGCAATTTCCATCTCTGCCTCCTTGTCACAGCGGCCCTGCAGGCCGCACTGCCTGTTTCCACACCCTTGGCGAGAGTTCTGACATGGGTTTGACCACACATGCCATACACGCCATACACAAGTGTACGGCTTAGCGAGGATGCGGGGAGCAGATGCCAAACGGGCACACCCACCACCCCCGCATGACAGCGCCATGGCACCCACACGGCTGGTCCATCACTGGGCTTTAAAATGAGTTGACCGCTGATCGTGCGGCTTGCAGGTTCAGTTTTTTTCATGCCGCGCACCCCCCCACCACCCACACCCCATCGCCTTGGACAAGGCGATTGGTTGGACGCCGCCTTTGCGGCGGTGGTGGAAGGCGGCTTTGACCAAGCGCGGGTGTTGAGTTTGTCCAAACGTTTGGGCGTCACCCGGGGCAGCTTTTATTGGCACTTTGCCTCCCATGCGAATTTGATCGAGGCCTTGTGGGCGCGTTGGTACGAGCGGGAGTTGGCGGTCGCACAACAACTGCGGTCCCACACCACCGACCGACCCAAAGACGATTTGATGCACCTGGTGCAAGTGGCCCTGGCCCACGCTGGCGAAGACTTGCAAAACATGCGCTTTGAATTGGCCTTGCGTGATCTGGGTCGGCACGACGCCAAAGTGGCGCAGCAACTGGCGCAAGTCGACCAACTGCGTTTGTCTCTGTTTGAAGAAAAGTTCTTGCGCTTGACCGCCAACCCCAAGACCGCCGCCGATTTGGCCGGCCTGTTCTACCTGGCCTTGGTCGGCTGTTACCAAGCGCTGAGCCGTCCCAACAGCCCGCCCGATTCAGAACAGCATTTGAAGCGTTTGATTTCTGTTTATTTGGTGGAGCCGCACCAAGTGACCCCCAACGCCAAACTGGCCTGATTTTTGGCAAGGCCTTTGCGCCTGTCAGCGCCGCTTGCACTCAACGTGGGGGTTGGTGGGCGCCTGAGCCCATCACGGTTTCGCTGCGCTGCGACTTCTTCAAGGGGTAAATCATTTGCGGCACCCAAGACTCTGGGCCATGGCGGCGATCGTCCATCAAACCAAACGCTGGTGGATAACGCCTGGAAAATCGCGCGGTACCCAACAGCACATCCCACAGAAACAACAAGTTACCGTAATTGCCGCTGTAGTGGCCAATGCCATCGTCTTGCACCAAGGCATGATGCGCAAAGTGGGTGGCAGGCGTGGAGATGGTGCGCTCGACCAGCCAGGCCAGCGGCGCCAAGGCTGGTGTTGCATACAAAAAACGGTCCCAACGCACTGTGCTGTGTGCGCCCATGATGACAGACAACTTGACCACCGAATAGGCTACATACACCCACCCAAAGCCCAGGTATAACAAGACGCCAGACATCCAAATGCCCGGCATCATGGCGTAATAAAAAACATTGTTGCGGTAAACAATGCGCACACTCATGTATGCGGGCGAATGGTGAGCGCGGTGCAAGGGCCACAGCACTGACGTGTGGCTCAGTCTGTGCCACAGATATTGGGTGAAGTCATCTGCCACCAACAACACGGCCACCATTTGCCACCAAGCCCAATCAGCCCAGGCATTGCGATGCTCGGGCATGGCCCACGCGCTCAAAGCCTGCGCAGTGATCAAAACCACACCCGATACCCAAGGAAGCATCAAGGTGGCGGCCACATCCAGGCGATGGTCTTGCGGGTTGGCGGCGCTGGGAAAAAACAGCCCTTTGCGCCATTCGGCCAGTGCAAAACAACCCATGATCAAGACCACGGCCAGCACTTGAACCATTTGTTGATTGGCTTGCATATCAGTGCGCTGTTTCAGCGGGTAAAGAAACGAAAAGCCCAATTGATCAAGCGGCCATAAGGCGCACTGACCAAGCCCATGCCATGCCAGCGCGACTGGATAAAGATGGGTTTGAGTTTGCTGCACGACTCAAAGCCCCATTGACCATGATGCGCCCCTTGCCCGCTGGGGCCGACACCACCAAAGGGCTGACTCAATTGACTGACATGGAGCAAACAATCGTTGATGCTCACGCCGCCCGATATGGTCTCACGCAGCACGCGGTCTCGGCGCTGGGTGTTGCGACCAAACCAGTAGAGGGCCAAAGGCCTGTCGCGCTGGCGAACATGGGCCAAGACCTGGTCCAAGTCGCCACAAGCCATGATCGGCAGGATGGGGCCAAAGATTTCCTCTTGGGCAATGCGCATGCTGGGCCGCACGCCGGTGATGATCACGGGGGCCATTTTTCGCGCCGCTGGGTCAAATACCTCACCTGTCGGATGGTGCACATGCAATTGCGCGCCCTGGGCCTGGGCATCGGCCAACATGTCTTGCAAGCGCTGCCAGTGGCGCGGGCTGATGATGCTGGTGTAGTCCGGGTTCTGGGCCAAGCTGGGGTATTGGTTTTGCATGGCACTCAAGATGGCCTGGACCAGAGGCTCGACTTGGGCATCAGCGACCAACACGTAATCTGGCGCAATACAGGTCTGTCCCGCATTGAGCAACTTGCCCCACGCAATGCGCTGGGCTGCAGCGGGCAGGTCGCAATCGTCGTCAATGATCACGGGGGACTTACCGCCCAACTCCAGGGTCACGGGGGTCAAATTGGCAGCTGCCGCAGCGGCCACCACCCGCCCCACCGCAGTGGAGCCGGTGAACAACAAATGGTCAAACGGCAATCGGCTGAAAGCGGCAGCCAAGGGCACATCGCCCAACACCACGGTGAGTTCGCTGGGGTCAAAGAATTGCGCCACCATTTCTGCCAGATAGGGGCCAAAGTGGGGGTTGAGCTCCGAGGGTTTGATCATCACCCGGTTGCCGGCAGCCAGGGCATCAATGGCCGGGCTCAGGCTCAAATCAAAGGGGTAATTCCAGGGGCTCAAAATGCCCACCACCCCCAGCGGCTGGGGCAACAAACGGTTGCGTGCCAGCCCATATTGCAGCTGCGTACCCACGCGGCGCATGCGCATCCAGCGTGGCAAATGGCGACGCGTGTAATTCAAGCGCTGCTCAAACACCATCAGCTCGGCCATAAAGGTTTCTTGCCAAGCGCGTTGACCAAAGTCTTTTGAAATGGCATCGCAAATACCTTGGGCATGCTGGCGCGTCATCTGCATCAGGCGGTCCAATCGGTCGCGACGCACTTTTAAGCTGGGCAGGCTGTCGCGCTCGAAAGCGGTGCGCTGGGCCTGAAACAGTGCTTGCAACCGATGCGATGGCGGGTCATTGGCCAAGCCAGGCTCCGCCTGAGCATGGTGTGGGGCTTGGCTGTCCAAAATACTCATCGGGTTCCACTTCTGGGTTGAATGGGCGGGGGTGACCAAGCTTTAGACAGGGCTGCCGCTTGGGGACCGTACAGGCGCAAGTTCAGGGTGAAGGCCTGGCCCGACACCACAGGCACCCAATTGGCAGTGTAGGGGTGCGGTGGAGGGTCGGGCTGCACCCACAACTCCAAAGACCCATCGGCATGGGTCTGCAACGGGTCTGTGTTGCGCACCAGATGGCGCTGGCTCGGGTGGTCCAGTAAAAAGCCATGGCCGTCATAGGCCGTGACCGACCAAAATGCATTCACCGGCGGCCATTGACCCGCTTCAAAGCGGATGCGATAGCGCTGGCTGCCGTGCAATGCTTGGCCGTTGCCGTCCAGTTGGGCTTGGGCATACAAGGTGTCTTGCGCCAAATTGGCACCCAAACCGACCAGGGCCACAGCAGCACGCGTGGGGTAATCAACCCCCAGTTGACCCAAACCCAAGGGCGAGACACGCCAGCCGTTGACAAGGTTTGAAGGCTTGCCCAGCTCTTGGTACAGCGACCGCATGGTCAACCAGCGCCCCAAGGACAACAACGCCCCATCCCAAAGCCCTATCGAAGTTGTCTTGCCAGCCTCAACACCAAAATTTTTTAACTGACGCACCATGTCGGCATCATCAGGTCGGGGTGGGTTATCGGCCATGAGCGCGGCCAAACGCCGATAAAAATCCTGCGTTCCCATGGCCTCCATTTGCGCCAATGGCGACACATCGACCTGGACTGGACTTGCTGTTTCGGTGGCAGAACTCGACGCCACATTGGTGGCACCCGCGCCCAAGGATGCAAGCACCCATTGGTCTTGCAAAGCGTGCACCGTGGGCAAATCGTCAATACCCAATGTTTGGATGCGCCCAATCACCCACACCATGCGACTTGGCGCACGCAGCAAATGCACTCCCTGCGGTACGCTGCCTTGCCAGTTCGAGTCGACCAACCACAGCCGTTGCCCGAGGTGGCCATGTGTTCGCGTACCGGCTGTGGCAAATACATCGCTCCAAGCGTCCAAAAAAGTGACCAATTCATAGCGCTTTGCGTTGGGCGGCAGATCCAATTGCCAAGGCCCCAACCGCGTGTCCAAAAAAGCCGTGGCGTACAAAGTGTCTAAGTTGGGCCGCACCACTTCTTTGAATTGGGGTGTGGGGAATTGACGCGCCAAACTCAAGGCGTTTGGCTTGCCGGTGCGCGCCAGGTGGTGCTCGCGAGTGAGGTCCATGATGACCAAGGGGAAGCCAAACAAATAAGCTTTCACAGCCTGTCGCAAGTTTGCGGCTTGTGTCACCACAACCATGCCCACCAACAACGCCGCCATCAAGCCCATGAAAGCAAGGCGAGCCCAAGGCCGTTGATGCCAAACAAAGGAAGATGTGCCCATGGTGCGTAAAGGGGTGTGCGTGCTCAGGGCCGCACCGCCCCCCCAGGTTGGTTAGGCGCGGGTGCCATCAACACCGTTCGAAAGCCCAAATGGCTGGCAGCCAGGTTTTCTTCTTGCGGCTGGCGTGAGCCGGGCCGGTAACGCATGCAGTAATTGGGTGCGCACAAATACGACCCCCCTTTGATCACGCGCATGGGCACTTCACCCTTCATGCCCACAGGCATCAGCGATACCGCAGCATCCGGCGCGCGGGGTGCATAGGCATCGGTGGTGAGCTCCCACACATTGCCCAGCATGTCAAACACGCCCAAGGCATTGGGGGGATAGCAAGCAACCGGGGCCAAACCAATGAAGCCATCGTCGCCCGAGTTGACCCCAGGAAACACGCCCTGCCAGGTGTTGGCATGGCGCGGTGCCTCGTGCCCCACCATGGCCGCCTCGGCGGGGGCTTGGGCCGCGCGAGCCGCCCACTCCCACTGGGCTTCGCTGGGCAACTGGCGACCGGCCCAGCGGGCATAGGCTTGTGCATCTTCAAACGCCACGGCCACCACGGGGAATGCCCCCTTGCCGGCGATATCGGTGCCAGGCCCGCCTGGGTGACGCCACTGGGCGCCCGCCACGAAACGCCACCAGTCGCTGGGTGTGCCACCGTCACCGGGCCGCTGAGGTGGCGTGAACACCACCGCTCCAGCTTGCAGCAAAGCCGGGGGCAGGCCCGGGTAGTGGCGAGGGTCCAAGGGCCGTTCGGCCACGGTGACGTGGCCAGTGGCTTTGACAAATGCCGCAAATTGATCGTTGCTGACCTCGGTGCGGTCGATCCAAAAACCACCCACGTCCACGGGTTGGGAGCGGCCTTCCTCGGGGTACACGCCATCGCCCAGGCGCAAACGCCCGGGCGGCACCCACACCATGCCGGGTGCAGGGGCCTGGGCCTGCTCGACGGGCAAAGGGCAACTCAAGGTGTCAGAACGGGCAGCAGGTATTGCCCGCGCGCGGTGGTCAAGCCACCACCAGGCGCCTGTGCCCGTCAGCGCCAAGACTGCCAACATCCAACTCAACCTGCGCCGCGTCAGCACAGCACGTTTCGCAAGCGCAAAAAAAGATGCCATGGTTTGAATCGGTGGGAAGGTCGGTTCAAGGCATCAATTGACCCAATAGGTGAACACATCACCCTCTTGGTATGGTTGGTCCAAGGTCTTATCGATGAAGATGGGGCCTTCCAAAAAGGACGGCCACATGGGCGCGGGCATGTTGGCATGGTGTGCGGTCATCAAAGCCTTGAGCTCGGCCAATTTATCCGGACGCAGCAGTGCCAAATCTTTGCGCTCGGTAGGGTCGGTATTCAAATCGAACAACCAGTCTTTGGCCGGTCGGTGGACGCTGATCAACTTCCAACCTAGCGACTGCACAGCGCGGTGTGGCCCAGCACGCCAAAACAAGGGACGTTCAGGCTGGGTGGATCGCATAACTGGGGCCTTGGCATGGAGCGAAGCAGGCGTGGCAGATGCGCCGGGGCGAGCGACATATGGCAACAGGTTGACACCGTCGATGGTGCGATCGCTGGGCAAGGCAGCGCCTGCCGCTGCCAAAACCGTGGGCGTGATGTCGATGTTGTGCACGGGTGTGGTGTAACGCTGCCCAGGCGAAATGCGCTGCGGCCACTGGGCCACAAAAGGCACCCGCAAGCCGCCTTCAAAAAAAGTCAGTTTCCAACCCCGGTAAGGTTTGTTGACTTGCGGCAGTCCAATGTAGGCCGGCGCGCCGTTGTCACTGGTGAACACCACCAAGGTGTTTTGGTCCAAGCCCTCTTCGCGCAAAGTTTGCATCACCCGCCCCACACTGCGGTCAACGGATCGGACCATGGCCGCGTAGACCCGTTGGCGATGGTCGCTGATGTGGGACAAGGCATCGTAATCGGCCTTGCTCGCTTGCAAAGGGGTGTGTACACCCCAGTGGGCAAGGTACATGAAAAAAGGCCTGTGCTTGTTGGTTCGAATGGCCTTGACAGCTTCTTCGCTGAAGTAATCGGTCAAGTACTGATTGGGCTCAAACCAGCGCCCACCGTTGTAGCTCACACCAAAGCGCATATTGGGCCAAAGAAAATTGTCCACCGGGTCAAAGTTTTGCTTGGAATTGACCACACGCGGGTCATTTTGTGGCAGGTACAAGCCACTTTCCATGAACAAACTTTCGTCAAAGCCCTGGTTGTTGGGTCGCATCTCTGAGGTGCTGCCCAAATGCCATTTGCCAATGTGGATGTTGTGGTAACCCTTTTGCTTGAGCATCTCGGCCAGCGTCAACTCTGAAGCGGGCATGCCCAATTCGTTGAAATCCTTGGCCTGGCGCGCCAACCCCTTGTCCAACAACATAGGCGGCTGAGGCGGATAAAGATTGCCCAATACAAAGCCCATAGCGCCGGGCAAAGGGGTGAACTCCAAGCCAAAGCGCCAGGGATATCGCCCCGTCATCAAGGCGGCCCGAGAAACGGTGCAAATGGCGCTGCCCGCATAGCCGCGGTCAAAACTCACACCGGCTTGGCCCAAGCCATCAATGTGTGGGGTGGTCACCCCTTGTGGCCCTTGACCGCCGCCATGGATACCGACATCGTTGATACCCATGTCGTCGGCCAATATGACGATGATGTTGGGTGGGCGTTGGTCAGGAGACACCTCAGATTGGTGGGGGCCTGACAGCCAATCAATGGGGCGGTAAGGGTCTCGCGGGTTTTTCCAGTCGGTGTACCAACCCAATGAGTACTGCAAAACATAGATGCGGTTGTGATACATCACGCCCAAGGCCAGCACCAAGGCAAGTCCCACCCACAGCCAACGTTGAAGCAATTTCATAGATCAAACTTACCTTTATTAGAGGGTCCATGACCGTGCCGCCCTTTACAAATCCGCGAATTGGCACATCAACATACATGAGTGTACTGTTTCACAATTGGTCATGAGTCAAGGGCCCTGTGATGGATTTACGCCCCAGCGACTGACGGCATACGCTGCCCGTAAGTACCGCCCCCTGGGCCTCGATCCAGCATGTCGCAGCGGTTACAGTAGCGTTTCTCATTACACACCCCTAGGAGACTTTGATGACCAACCGTCTGCTGCTGTCAACCGCCCTCACCCTGGCCCTGTCCTCCACCGCCATGGCCCAAACCAAGTGGGACCTGCCTGCCGCCTACCCGGCGACCAATTTCCACACCGAAAACCTGGTCCAGTTTGCCAATGATGTGGACAAAGCCACTGGTGGCAAGCTCAAAATCACGGTGCACGCCAATGCCTCGCTGTTCAAGGCCAATGAAATCAAGCGCGCCGTGCAAGGCGGTCAAGCCCAAATTGGCGAGGTGCTGCTGGTCAACTTTGAAAATGAAAACGCCATGTACGGGGCCGATGGCATCCCGTTTTTGGCCACCAGCTATGCCGAGTCCAAGCGGCTGTCCGAAGCCCAAAAGCCTTTCACCGACAAGTTGCTGGCCGCCCAAGGCATGAAGCTGCTGTATGCCGTTGCATGGCCGCCGCAAGGCATTTATGTGAAAAAAGAAATCGCCTCAGTGGCCGACATGCGCGGTTTGAAGTGGCGCGCCTACAGCCCCGCCACCGGCAAGATCGCCGAGTTGATTGGCGCGCAACCCGTGACCATCCAGGCCGCCGAGTTGTCGCAAGCCCTGGCCACAGGGGTGGTGGAAAGCTATATGAGTTCAGGCTCAACCGGCTACGACACCAAGACTTATGAGAGCATCAAGTACTTCTACGATACCCAGGCTTGGTTGCCCAAAAACGCCATCATCGTCAACCGCAAAGCCTTTGACGCCTTGGATGCCGCCACCCAAGCCGCGCTGACCAAGGCCGCTGCCGACGCCGAAGTCCGGGGCTGGAAGGTCAGCGAGGAAAAGAATGACTGGTACAAAAAAGCCCTGACCGAAAAGGGCATGAAGATCATGACCCCATCGCCCAAGCTGATGGGTGACTTGAAACAAGTGGGCGCCATCATGCTGGCCGATTGGCAAAAACGCGCTGGGCCTGACGGCGAGGCCTTGGTGGCCGCTTATCTGAAGTCTGCCCCCAAAGCCGCACCGGCGAAGAAGTAAATGTGGCGCCGCGGGCTGGATCGCCTGTACCTGGCCGCAGGCGCCCTGGGCGCCTTTTTCATCTTGGTGATCGCCGTCTTGATGGTCGGCCAAAGCCTGCTGCGCGAGATGGGGGTGCGCACCGGCGCGGTCAACGACGTGGTGGCCTGGTGCTGTGCGGCTGCGGCGTTTTTGACCATGGCCCACGCCTTCAAGCATGGCGACTTTGTGCGCGTGACCCTGCTGCTCGATCACGTGGCCCCGGCCCGCCGCCGGCGCATGGAAATCACCGCCTTGAGCGTGGGCTTGGTGGCCACCGGCTACCTGGCTTGGTCGGCTTGCTTGTTCACCCATGAAAGCTGGGTGTTCAATGACATCGCCCAAGGCATGCTGCCCATGCCGCTGTGGATACCGCAGCTGAGCTTTGCTTTTGGCTCGGTGCTGTTGTGGGTGGCCTTGCTGGATGAATGGTGGCTGGTGTGGCGCGGTGCCGTGCCCACCTATGTGCGCGAGGTGCAAGCGCGCCACGCGCGTGGCGACTTTTCCGCCGAGGTCTGAGCGTGGACATCTTGCTCATTGGCGGCTTGCTGCTGTTCA
>Ga0222712_10003702_pt1 | contig 16455 bp, 10 predicted proteins | sample C33_657DmetaG_FD_165043 | JGI IMG/M metagenome (GOLD analysis project Ga0222712, IMG submission 165043) | Estuarine water microbial communities from San Francisco Bay, California, United States - C33_657D | ecosystem: Environmental > Aquatic > Marine > Unclassified | place: USA: California...
CTTGCGCGAACAGCTCGGTATGACCGGCGCGAAGTTTGGCTGTGGGGTCGCCCAGTGCGGCGCGTGCACCGCGCATCTCGATGGGCAGCCGATCCGGTCCTGCTCGACACCGATTTCCGAAGCGGATGGTCGCCAGATCACAACAATCGAAGGTCTCGCCGGGCCAGAGGGCGCGCTGCACCCATTGCAGCAGGCATGGATTGACGCGCAGGTGCCCCAATGCGGCTATTGCCAGTCGGGCCAGTTGATGAGTGCCGCCGCCCTCTTGCGGGATACGCCGAAGCCCAGCGATGAACAGATTGACGCGGCGATGTCAGGCAACATCTGCCGCTGCGGAACCTATGAACGGATCCGCAAGGCCATCAAGGCTGCGGCCTCTGGAACGGAGCGCTAAGCAATGAACAAGTGGTCAAGACGCGGCTTTATCGGCGCAGGTGTGCTCACAGGCGGAGCCTTGGTCGTTGGCGTCGCGATACGCCCTGGAAATGCCGTCGATAAATTGCGCGGATCAGTCGCAGGCGGTGAGGGCGAACAGCTGGTCAACGCTTGGGTGAAGATTGACCGGGACAACACCGTCACGGCGATCGTCCCGCATTGTGAAATGGGGCAGGGCGCTCACACAACCCTCGCGCAAATGCTTGCCGATGAGCTTGATGCCGATTGGGCCAAAGTCTCGGTCATGCAGGCTCCGGCGGATGGCAATTACGTTGTTCCCGATGCCGCGCGGGATTTTGTCGCCGCATGGTCGCTCGATGCTCCCAAATGGCTCGAGCCGACGTACAACGGATTGTTCACGCAAATCTCCAAATTGGGCGATGTGCTGGTGACCGGCGGAAGCTCGTCGGTGCGGACAACCGGGCAGCATACGATGCGGCTTGCAGGTGCGGCCGCCCGCCAAATGCTGGTGGCCGCCGCTGCCGCGCGCTGGAATGTGCCGGCAAGTGAGATTGTGGCTGAGAATTCGATGCTGGTGCACAAAGCGTCAAACAAGCGGGGCACCTATGGCGAGTTCGCTGAGGCCGCCTCTCAAGAGTCCATGCCGCAAACGCCGCCGCTGAAGGATGTGTCGCAATACAAGCTGATGGGCAAAGGCCTGCAAAGGTTGGATATTCCAGCCAAGGTCAATGGCGAGGCGCTGTTCGGCATCGACGCACAGGTTCCCGGACAGAAGCTGAAATATGTTGCGGTGAAGGCGCCACCTGTGCCGGGGGCAAAGGTGGAAGCTATCAACTCAGCCACGGCCAAAACAATGCCGGGCGTCCGTGAGATTCTCAACATGGGCGATTTCGTCGCCGTTGTGGCTGACGGCTATTGGCAAGCCCAGATGGCCCTCAACATGGTCGAGCCGCGCTATTCGCGCACGGAAGGCGACGGACTTGACAGTGCAAAGCTCTCGGCCCGGTTCGCAAAGGCCTTGGATGATGCCGGTGATACCGGCGGCACATCACTGGCCAAAGAGGGCGACGCCCCCGGTACCTTTACTGGCGCCGCCAAAAAGGTGGTCGCCGAGTATAAGGTTCCCTTCGTGGCGCATGCGGCGATGGAACCAATCAACTGCACAGCCTGGGTGCATGACGGCAAATGCGAGATTTGGACGAGCACTCAGGTTCCTCTGATGGCACGATCTGCCGTCGCCAAGGCGCTGGAGATCAGCAACGACGATGTCACGGTGAACCAGCTGTACTTGGGCGGTGCCTTTGGTCGGCGACTGGAATCGGACTATCCGGTGCAGGCGGCACGGGTTGCAAAGGCGACGGGCTATCCGATCAAGATGATCTGGTCGCGCGAGGAAGATACGCGGCAAGACTTTTATCGCCCGGCAGATACCAGCCGGTTCTGGGCTGGATTGGATGGTAGCGGGAAGCCGGTGAGCTGGAACAATGCATTCACTCAGCTCAATGGTCCGGACGGATCATGGGATGTTTCGCATTACGAAGTGCCCAATCGCTCCATTCGCCATGCGCCAGCCGACATGCATTTGCGTTTCGGCAGCTTGCGTTCGGTGGATCACAGCCAGCAGGGCTTTTTCGTTGAAAGCTTTATCGATGAACTGGCGCATGCAGCGGGGCAGGACCCCTTTGAATATCGTCGCGCACTTTTGAGCAAATCCCCTCGGCACAAGGCGGTGCTTGAAAAGGTCGCGCAGATGGCGGGCTGGGGCACGCCCCTGCCGGAGGGCACGGGACGAGGCATCGCGCTTGTAAAGTCCTTTGGCACGATTGTGGCGGAGGTCGCGGAAGTGACGCTGCAAGACGGCAAACCTCGGGTGACCAAGGTTTGGTGCTGTGCCGATGCCGGCTATGTTATGAACCCCGATGGGTTTGCAGCGCAAATGGAAGGCGGCATCATCTACGGCCTGACCACGGCCCTTTATAGCGGGATCACGCTGAAGGATGGCGGCGTCGAGCAGAGCAATTTCCATGATTACCAGATGGTCCGCATGGAGGACGCGCCTGTGGTGATGGTCGACGTCATCAACGGCGACAGCAAGGTGTTGGGGGGCGCCGGGGAACCGAGCCTGCCACCGCTTGCACCGGCCGTTACCAATGCGATTTTCGCAGCGACTGGCAAACGCATCCGAGAGCTACCGATAGCGAAACACTTTACTTAAATATCAAATGATTGTGTCTGGTTTCTATCATCGCATTTAACGTCGTTGCCATGGCCATTCATGGGGCTTCAGGATGAGCGGACTTGCCGTCGCGATATTGGCGGCGGGCCGCTCTGCGCGGTTTGGAACGGAGGACAAGCTTGCCGCTCTGTTCCGCGGCAAACCGTTGGGGCTGCACACTGCCGAAGCTCTGACGGGCCTCGACTTTGGGCACCGCTGGGTGATTGCGCGAACGGCAGACCATATGTGCATGCCTGGCTGGACAACGGCGGGGTTTGAAACGGTCGTTAACGCTGATGCAGCACAGGGCATGGGGTCTTCGCTGCGCTGTTCGGCAGAGCGCGCCAAAGAGGCTGAAGCCGAGGGCCTGATGGTCTGTCTGGCCGACATGCCCTTGGTGCCCCCTGCGCATTTTTCGGCTCTCAAGCGGGTGTGGAGCGAACGTGGGGGGCTAGTAGCCTCGCAAGATGGCGCGCTCGTCTCACCCCCTGCGATATTCTCGCGTGAACAGTTCGGGGCGCTTTTAGACTTGACCGGCGATCAGGGTGCCAAGCCGCTGTTGAAGACCGCCTACCCGGTTACTAGCCCGCCGGGCGCGCTGGTGGATGTAGATGACCCGGAAACCCTTCGGCGCTTATCGTTCGGCAGCAGTGCCTGAAAGAGGGCCATTCCACTTGGCAACGTCGCGCCATCCATGCTGCGTCTTGGCTCAAATTGGCAATGCCGACTGCGATCGTTATGAGAAGGCTAACGTCAATTCAGACAAGTCAGGCAGACCCAATGGCCCGTAAACATTCCAAACGCGATCCCTATGGCGACCTTGATCGGGAAGAAGGCGTTCCGGAGCCCGAGGTGCTCTGCTGGCTCTGTGGGCGTCCAACTGCAAAGAACATCATCTGGCATCATCCGGTGCCAAAGAGCCGCGGCGGGCGTGATGTTGTTCCGATGCACCCCATTTGTCAGCAAACGCTGATCACTAACTTCACTAATTCCGAACTGCAGCGCCATGGGATGGACGTAGACGGGCTGCTCGCCAATCCGACGGTGCGTAAATTTGTTGATTGGGTGGCGAACAAGGACCCGGATTTTACGGCAACAATAGCCAAGAAGAAGCGCTGATCGGGCGCACACAACTCCCAGGCGCGCTTGAAAAGGGGCCGTGTGACGTCAACGGTTCAATCGGCCAAGCGCATGGCTTGACCACAAGGCGGCCCAGATCAGCACAGGCTGTGCGAGCATCCGTGGGCCGTGATAAGCCCATCCAAGACCGTGATCGGGGCGGGCCATATCCATGAGCAGGTGGTTGACGTTCGCGGGCCACACGCACAGCGCATAAGCGGCAAGTGACCAGCCTGCAGCGACGCGCAACTGAGGCCACCAAGGCTGGGCAAGGCCCATTGCTCCGGCAATCTCAGCAACACCGGTTAAAGCGATGACAAGTGGTGCGTCCGGCACCCATGACGGCGTGATCTTCAGGAAGGGCTCAGGGTTGATCAGGTGCAGGATGCCTGCGATGAAATAAAAACCGGCGAGGAGAAGGCGCGTGGCAGATCGCCTCATTTTTCGGCCATATAGGTATCAAGCGTATCATGATAATGGCGGATGCGGCTCTCTTGGTAGCGGGCAAGCGTTACACCGGGCTTTTTTGAGGCTCGAAGACCTTTCTGAATACGCATCAGATTGTCTGTATCCTGATCAGCAACCATCGCTGCAGAGCCGAGCTCCGGCGCATCACTCCAATTCTGATGAGGGCCAAGAAGCGTCATCGTTGCTGGTGGCGGGTAGGATCCATCGGCAGCCTTCGAAAACAGGAACATGATCTCCATAATCGAGCTCTCGGGGTCATCGCCATTGGGGCGGAAGCGGTAAGTGATGGGCAGGGCCTGCCCGCCCCACGGCACCATATTTGGAAACAACATATATTCGATCAGGTCGAGCGACTCCGTATCGGACAGGTCCGACATATCGCGACCAATGCTGCGAGAAATCTTCTCACGCGCGCGTTCGGCCAGTTTTTTTCGAGCGGTTTCACCCTCTTCCACAGTGATTGGCTTGCCCGCGAAAAACGGCACGTCGCGCCGCATCTCCTCGATTGTTCGTTCGGGAGAAACGCCTTTCATGGAAGGGGATGGCACGCCTTGGACGCTGAGCATCCGGCTCACATGCCGCACGCCGGGCCAGACATCATATTGCGTGTTGCTGTCGCCATAATAGCTCATCACCTGGGGGTGGGCGATGCTCACATGATAAGCCTCGACAAAGGCCTCCATCGCCAACTTCCAGTTGCACGGCATGATCTTTGCGACATGCGCTGCAACATATCGATCTTCCAGGTTGAATGCAGCGAAGTTTTCGGGGAGGTTCTCCAGATAGCTTTCGAGGGGTTCACATTCCTGATCGAAGTTGACGAAGACGAAACCGCCCCAAAGCCCGACCTTGGCTTCAGGGAGGTTCATCTTTGTCTTGTCGACATGCGGGAAATCCCATTGTCCCGGCAGGACAGAGAGGGTGCCGTCCAATTTCCAGGTCCAGCCGTGAAAGGGGCATCGCAACTGCTTCACGCAACCGCCTTCGGTCCGCAGCAGAGTGCCGCGATGGAGGCATGAATTCACATAGGCCCGGATCTCGTCCGGCGCGGTGCGTATGACGATCAGGGAATCATGAACGATCTCATAAACCACGTGATCACCAACGTTGGGAATGTGCTCGACACGGCAAGCCATCTGCCAGCACTTGCGCCACACCTGCTCTACTTCGCGGTCGTGCCAACTCTTATCGAAATAGCGTTCGGCCGACACATCCTCGTCGCTGAGACCAGCGGCAGGAGATTCTTCGCGCATGATCGCCGGCGCGGGATTAGTGTCCTCGGCCAAAACGTCCTGCACAGAAGGTCGCGGACGCCGTGCAATGATATCCATCTACAACTCTCCCTTTGCGACATCATGGACCGGCTGATAGGTCATTGTCCATGATTGGAAACTCGCCCCCGCCGAAACTGGACTATCGCCACCTCTTCACCCTTGAGTTGAATGTCGATTTCGCGGGCATGACCAACATAGGCAAAACACCAACAGGCCGGAGGAGAATCGCTCCGGTTTTGGGCGGTACTTTCAATGGCGACCGTCTCCGTGGCACAGTCTTACCGGGAGCGGATTGGGTGGTGAACCGGCCCGACGGGGTGATGATGATAGATGTGCGGCTGGTGCTTCAAACCGACGAAGGTGAGCCGATCTACATGACCTATCAAGGGCGGTTCCTTGCGCCAGCGGAAGCGATGGAGCGTTTTGGCCGCGGTGCATTGCTGCAGCCCCATGAATATGCGTTGGCAGTGACCGCGCGGCTAGAAAGCGGCAGTGATCGTTTGGAATGGTTGAATGACTGCATATGCGTTGGCACAGGGCAGCAGACATTGAATGGCCCGGTTTATGAATTCTATGAAATCGGACATTCGATGTTCAGTTGATTGGATGGCCCTAGGGAGGACGGCTTCTCTCTTCGTCTTGGGGCAGGCATTTTTGAGGTGCAGCTGTATCAATGTCACACTCTGGGGCGAAGCCTGGAGATGCTGTCAGATTGCCGCAACTTGGTTCCGATGGGTGGAACAATTGCAGTATCCGCGAAAAAGCAGGCCGCAAGTGATTGGCACTCGACCGCGCACCTTACATCATCACCACTAAGCAGAAGATCTCGGGCGAGGCGTTAAAGTCACGAATCGCACTGGCCGGTTGGCGGCTGCGCCGAACACGTTCCGGTGTCACGCATTATGCTCTTCCGTCGATACTCAACCCATAGTTGCCAAAACTAACTCATTGCTTTAGCTACATATTGTGGTTCATTCTCGCATCACGATGGGGGCGAGCAAAGAGGCTGAAATCCCTCTTGTTCGAACAATGAGAACATAAAATTAACGAAAAGGGGAATTTTCGTGAGACAGACATCTTTCTTGTCCGCCCTGCGCGGGTCATCCTGCTTGGCTGCTGCTTTCCTGACAGTTGCGCCAGCTTTGGCTCAAACCCAGACGCCAGCTGATAGCAAGTCAGCCGAGGGCGCCGGGTCCACCGTGTCCGAAGAGGGTGATGCCATCATTGTCACCGGCTCCCGCCTTGTGATTCCGAACCTTGAATCGGCTAATCCAGTTTCGGTTCTGACCGGAGAGCAGGTTTTTGAACGTGGTGCGATCAGCGTCGGTGACCAGCTCAACGATCTTCCGCAGCTTCGTAACTCCTATAGCCAGCAGAACTCGACCCGCTTCCTCGGAACGCGCGGCCTTAACTTGCTTGATCTTCGTGGCCTCGGCACCGCGCGCACACTCGTTCTCGTCAACGGCCGCCGCCATGTTGCTGGGGATATTCTCGTCAACGGCGTGTCGCCAGACGTGAATACGATCCCGTCCGACCTGATCGAGCGCGTAGAAGTTGTAACCGGCGGCGCTTCGGCCGTTTACGGTTCGGACGCCATCGCAGGCGTTGTGAACTTTATCCTGAAGGACGATTACGAAGGTCTGTCGACACGAGCACAAGCGGGTGTTTCCAAATACGGAGATGCGGGCAGCTATTATGCATCGATTGTCGGGGGGAAGAACTTTGGTGCAGACGGGCAGGGCAATATTGCGCTGAACCTCGAATATGCGAAGAACGATCCTTATTATGGGTCTAATCGCCCCGCCTTTTCGCGGAACGAAGCCTTTGTGATCACCGAAACCGATGCTGCGGGATCCTTGAACGGCGCTGCTGGTGGTTTTGACCGTTCCTTCTTCCGTGATATTCGTTCGGCCACCATCTCCTTGGGCGGCATGGTCGCTATTCGTTTCCCCAATGCTGCAAATCAGCCCTGCGGCAATGATTATCTCGGTAACTCCTTCACTTGTGCGCTGCTGTTCCAGCCGGATGGCTCGCTTGTTCCGCAGACTGGAAACGGGCGTGTCGGTCTTGCGCCAAATGCTTCTTTCATTGGTGGTAATGGCTACACAGGCCGTGAAGGCAAGCTTCTGACGTTCCAGCCGAACCTGCAGCGTTATTCGGCAAATCTGTTGGCGCATTATGAGTTTAGCCCGGCATTCGTTCCCTTTGTCGAAGCTAAATACTCGCGCAACGAGGCCTTTGGTTCGGTCAGTGGGCCGTTCTTCTCGCAGGGTACGACCCTGTCGGATGGCGTAACCGTGTCAGGGTTTAATGATCAGTCCTTCACGACAACGGGCCGCGTCAATCGTGAGGGCATTCGCCTCGATAATCCCTATTTGTCGGCGACTGCCCGCACCTTGCTGACGCAGCAACTGACAGTTGCTGTCAACGCCGGCGCGAACCCGAATACAGGCAGCACGCTCTCGGCGACCAACAAGGCCGTGTCGCTGGCGCAGATTGCGGCCGGCAGCTATCGGTTCGCTCTTCGTCGTAACTGGGTTGATCTTGGCATTCGCGACGAAAAGTTCACGCGCGAAACCTATCGCGCGGTTGCGGGTGTACGCGGCGAGTTCAACGACGATTGGCGTTACGAATTGTCGGCGAACTATGGCGTCCACAAGGAAACCAACTTCATCCAGAACAATATGAACCGGCAACGTTACTTGCTGGCCATTGATACGGTTCGCGATGCATCGGGCAAAGTGGTCTGTCGTTCGCAGGTCGACGCGGCCTACACCGGCACGGATCGCGGGGGCAGTGCGTCCGTACTCGCTGCCGATATCGCAGCGTGCGTCCCGATCAATCCTTTTGGTGAAGGCTCGGTTTCGGCAGAGGCGCGTCGTTATCTGACCGTTGATTCACTTGCTACCGGCAAGATCACGCAGTTCGACGCGCTTGGCTTTGTGTCGGGTGACACGAGCGGTTTCTTTAACCTTCCCGGCGGCCCAGTGGCCTTCTCGGTTGGTGGGGAATATCGTCGTGAGACCAATGCCTATGATCTCGATGATCTGACACAGGCCGGCTACGCCTTCTACAACGCAATTCCAACCTTCACGGCGCCTGCCTTTGAAGTGAAGGAAGCTTTTGGCGAACTGTATCTGCCAATTCTGTCCGACATGACGTTGTTCAAGGAATTGTCGATCAAGGGCTCGGCGCGTGTGGCCGACTATAATGGGTCGACCGGAACGGTCTACGCTTATGGTGGAGAAGCTATTTGGTCGCCGGTTCAGGACATCACTTTCCGTGGGACCTATTCGCGGTCGGTGCGTTCGCCGAACCTGTCAGAACTCTACTCTCAGCAGAGCCAAAACTTTGCCCCAGGCTTTAGCGATCCATGTTCGGCTCGCAACTTGGCGCAGGGCGCAGCGACGCGTGCAGCAAATTGCGCGGCTGCAGGCCGACCGGCAGATTACGACTATGTCTATTCGTCATCGTTGGAAATCTTGAGCGGCGGCAACCCCGGTCTTAGCGAGGAAACCTCTGACTCTTGGACGGCTGGCGTGCGCATCCAGCCGCGCTGGATTCCTGGCCTTTCCATCTCGGCCGATTATTATGACATTCAGGTCAAGAACCTGATTGCCTCAATCGGTTCGGCGCAGACCATTGCCAACCTCTGCTATGACTCGGCATCGCTCGAAAATCCGTTCTGCGGACTTATCAAGCGTGCTGGCGCTGCGGGTGGTCCGCGCGGTGAACAGAACTTCCGCATTTTGGAAGGCACTCTCATCCAATCGACGGCAAATTTCGCCAAGTCTAAGGTTCGTGGCGTCGACGTTCAGGTTGATTACAACCAGAATATCGGCGTGGGCGATCTCTCGGTCAGCGTGATTTGGACGCACCAGCTCAAGAATGAATCCTACACAAATCCGACGGACCCCAATTTTGTGAATGTCTTCGTTGGAGAGCTCGGCGATCCGCAGGATCAGGTGAACTTCGAAGCCAGCCTTAAGGTCAACAAGATGACCTTTGGCTATGGTGCGCGCTGGATTGAGGGCATGTACCTGAACACTTATGAGGATTATAATTCGGTGAACGGTCTGCCGCCGCAGAACATCGATTATGCTCCGATCAAGAAGTACGGGAATGTTGTCTATCAAGATGTTCGCTTTGCCTACGACTTGAATTCGAAGTTGAACCTCTATGTCGGTGTCGACAACGTGCTCGATAAAAAACCGCCATATGGTTTGACCGGCGTTGGCGGCGGCTCTGGTATCTATGATATCCGCGGCCAATACTTCTATGTTGGTTTTAAGAAGAAGTTCTAATCCAGCTTTAAACTGACCAAGGAAAGGGGTGGGGCTGTGTCTCCGCCCCTTTTTCTTTGATCATCAAGGTGGAATATCTGTTCATGGAACATCCCGTCGATCAAGCGCAGCATAAGCTGAGTTTAGGAGAGGTGGACGCGGCGATCCGGATCTCTGAGGCGGCCGCACAGTCAGGCGATGCCGCGGCCTTGGCGCTGCTCGCCACTTGGCGGCTGATTGGTCATCCTCTTGCGCGCGATCTCGTCTTAGCGCGATCTTTGTTGGCGCAGGCGGCGGATGCCCGGCATGGATGGGCTGGGTTGGCCTTGATTGCCTTGACGGCAAATGGCTCAGGCGGGCCGCCAGATTGGCAATCCGCATGCAAACTCTTGCAGAAGACGGCAGAATGGAATGCAGAGGCCGCAGAGCATCTGCGCCTTTTGCAAGCGATGGACATTGATGCCGATGGGTACCCCATGCGCCCTGTCAAAGCCGAAACGATAAGCGAAGCGCCTTTGGCCAAATGCTTTCGGGGGCTTCTAACCCCGGACGAATGCGCCCACATTGCCCGTGCGGGCCAAGATTTGCTGGAGCCATCGATGATTGTCGATCCGCAAAGTGGCAAACTCCGACCGCATCCAATCCGCACATCTGCAGGGGCAACCTTGGGGCCAACGCGGGAATCCCTGCCTCTTCAGGCGATACAGCGGCGTATTTCTGCTGCTATCCATATCCCTGTTGCCCAGGGGGAACCCTTTTCCCTGCTCCATTATGCCCCAGGTCAGCAATATCGGCTGCATGTCGATACGCTTCCCGAGCCCTGCAATCAGAGGATTGCGACCTGCATCCTCTATCTCAATGACGGCTATTCGGGCGGGGAAACCTATTTTGAAAAGAGTGCGGCTCGGTTCCGCGGTCGCATTGGCGATGCGTTGTTCTTCTCGAATGTCGATGCCTCAGGCCGACCTGATCCCAAATCGCGGCATGCCGGGTTGCCCGTCGTCAAAGGGGCAAAGTGGATTGCCACGCGCTGGTTGCGCGCGGCCCCATTTGACCCGTGGATTGTCGGCGGTTGAAACAGCACCCAGCGTTAATTCACCAATAGATGCGCTGCCAGATTCTTTGGTGGCGCGAATAGGAGCACGGTCGGACTTCGACGGGGCCTTTGCTCTGACCTTAGCTTTGCAAGGCTTGTTGTCTTCTCACTTGCTAGCGACGGCTTCAATTTCGACCACAGCATCCGGCGCGACCAAAGCTGAAATGACAACTGATCGCGCGGGGTAGGGCTCGACGAAGAATTCACGATAGACTGCGTTGAAATCGGCCATATGGCGCGCGTCGGTAATCCACGCTGTCACTTTGACAACATCTGCAAGTGATAGGCCCGCGGATGCGAGGGCGCGTTCAAGATTGACCAGAGATTGGCGGGTCTGCTCGCGCGCATCTCCGGAGACAATTGCGCCGTCTGAACCTCTCGGCAGTTGACCTGAAACGTACGCAATACTTCCGGCGAAGCGCCTGTGAGGGGCGGCTTTTCTGGTGTCGAGGACATCTGGGGAACCTTAACTGAAGGACCCCGCAGTTTAAGGGGTCTCAGGACCCAAAAGCTACAATCTTGAGACTAGCCTTCCATAACCAAACGGAATGGAAAGGTCATAAAATGGTAATACCTTCTGCTTGTAAGGCGGTCGGTGCGATGTAAGAAACGTCCTTTAAGCTAAGGTAATTTCGATAAAATTTAGGGGGCATACATGGCGGCACATAAGAGCGTTTTTCGGGCAGGTCTGTTGTTCAGCAGTGCCCTTGTTTCCATTGCGCCTTCAGTCTCGCATGCTCAAGTAACCCCGCCTCCAGCGGCTTCCGATCAGCCAGCGGCATCCGATGAAATTGTTGTTGTGGGAAGTCGCATCGAAGGGGCCAAGATATCTGGCGCCCTCCCGGTGTCTGTTCTGGATACCGATCGCATTTTAGCTACGGGCAGCGTTTCCGGTGACGAATTGTTCCGCTCCATCCCTCAAGCCGGCGACGTTCAGTTTCAGGAAGCGCGGACCACAGGCAATCTCAATGATGCCCGCGGCGACAATGCGTCCATTAACCTGCGAAGCGTCGGCACAGGCAATACGCTTGTGTTGCTCAATGGGCGTCGGATGATCCTAACGCCTGGCACACAGACCGAGAATTTTGTTCCTGTGCAAACGGCGAATACGAACTCGCTGCCGGTAGGCGCCACCCGTCGGATTGAGGTTCTGCGGGACGGTGCAGCGGCCATCTATGGTGCAGATGCGGTTGCTGGCGTTGTAAACGTGGTTTTGGACGACCGTTTCAAGGGTGTCCGCGCAGATGCCCGTTACGGTTTTGCTGACGGAACAAGCGAGAGGACTGGGGCGCTCAAGGCGGGTTTTGAGACCAAGTCCGGCGGCAACTTCATGGTGTTTGGAAGCTACACGCACCGCACGCCACTTTTCGCAAGCGAGCGTGATTTCTCAATTAGTGAAGATCACCGGGCAGCATTGGTTGGAACCCCTTGGGAGGGCGACACATCGTTCGATAACCGCTCCACATCATCCCCATGGGGAAGCTTCACAACAGTTCCATCGACGACAGTTCGTCAAGGGACGGCGACCCTGACAGCAAGTGGGGTGTTCCACATCGAACCGGTCGCAAACACTGCTGCAGGTTGCTCCAGCGCCACACTTGCTGGCAACATCTGCATCCGCAGTGGGACCATTACCGGCGCCAATAGTCGCGTGTTGCGCTATGATGAAAATCCGGACCGCACCATCCGGGGTGGTCTCGATCGTATCAACCTCTTTAGCACGTTCAAGCAGGACCTTGGAGCCGTGGAACTGTTTGGGGAGGCTGGCTATTATCGCGCCGAGCTGGAAGGCCAACGTGAACAGTCCGCCCCTATTTCGAGCGCTCCGATCACGATCCCTGCCGGCAACTTCTACAATCCCTTCGGCCCAACGTTGATCAACGGTGTTGCCAATGCAAACCGCTTGGCGGGATTAACAGGGGTTCCGGTCGGCGGCCTTCCTTTGCGCATAACGACTTACCGTCCGGTCGATACGGGCCCAAGAACCTTCAAGGTCACCGATGATAGCATCCGGGGCTTGCTTGGGCTTCGCGGAAACTGGGGCGACTTCAAATGGGAAACCGCTGGAACCTACTCTTGGGCTCGAACAGACGATCACACCAAGAACGCGATCAGCAACACCTTGTTTCAGCAGGCGTTGGGTCGATCGACTCCGGATGCCTACAACCCCTTCAATGGCGGTAACCTGAGCGCGTTTTCTCTTGGGGATGGCACACCAAACAGCGCCGCGGTTGTAAACTCGTTCCTGGTGGATGCCCACCGCATCGGCACGACATCCCTCGCCACTCTGGATTTCAGGGTCTCAAGTCCAAAGATCATCTCGCTGCCGGCAGGAGATGTGGGCTTTGCGAGCGGCGCTGAAGTGCGCCGGGAAACCTATCGCGACAACCGTGACGACCGGCTGGATGGAACAATCACCTACACTGACAGTGTGAGTGGGATCAAATACGGCACAGACATTATGGGGGCGAGCCCGGCTCCTGACGTCTATGGCAAAAGAACCGTCGCCTCAGCCTATATCGAATTGGCAGTCCCGGTCATTTCGCCCGACATGAATGTGCCGCTTATTCAGTCAATCGATCTGCAGTTGGCGGCACGTGACGAGCACTATTCGGACTTCGGAAACGTGTTCAAACCCAAGGTCGCCGGGGTTTGGGAAATGATCGATGGCATCAAATTCCGGTCTTCTTGGTCCAAAAGCTTCCGGGCGCCAAACCTTGCGCAATTCTACAGCGCCGGCACGCAAGTTGCTAATACGCGCACCGACTTCGCCGCATGTCGGCTGAATAACACGACATGCACCGGCCTGAGCACGCTTGAAGTTCGGGCTGGGAACCAAAACCTAAAGCCGGAAAATGCAACAACCCTTTCACTGGGCACCGTCTTCCAACCGCGCCGAAATCTGACACTGACGGTTGATTACTGGTCGCTTAAGGAAAAGGGCGTGATCGGTATTCAGGGCGCACAGAACCAGATCCTGTTCGATCTGCTGGAGCGGCAAAGCGGGCGCACAAATCCGAATGTGGTCCGTCTGGCCCCCGTTGGGGCGCAGGTCGTGGGGGATTTGTCTTTCGTCCAAGACGATTATTTCAACCTTGGACCGCGGAAACTCCGTGGCCTCGATTTTGCGGTGAATTACGACCTCAAGGACACGCTGATCGGTGATTTGAATTTCGATTTTGGTGCGTCCAAGCTGATCGAGTTTCAGCAGGAACCCTCTGCCATGCAGGCCCAACTGATCGCGGCGAATGCGGCCGGGAAGCTTGGTACGGGTGTGACCATTGCTCAGGCAGGCAGTCAGATAAAGGCTAACGGTAATCCGCAATGGCGTATGACAGGCAATCTGACTTGGAAATCTGGCCCAGTCAGTGCTGGGGTCCTCGTGTCCTATGTCGGTTCGGTATTCGATACGGGCACAGCTCAGGTCAATGGCGCGTTCTACGAGTTGCCAAGCTTCACAACCGTCAACAGTTATCTGCAGTATAGGGCAGGTAAGAGTGACGGTCCGCTGTCTGGTGTCCGCTTCCGAATTGGCGCGCGTAATCTGTTCGATAAGGCTCCGCCTCTCTCCTCATCAAACTATGGGTTCCTTGGTTCGCTGCATGATGCCGTGGGTCGTTTTGTGTACGTGGAACTATCAAAGGATTTCTGATCAACACGTTAGCGACATTTAGCGAGACTAGCGGCGCGTATTTCGAGCCGCTAGTCTAACCCCATGAGACTCCGGCAGATTGAAGTTTTTCATGCGGTCTACGCCAATGGGTCCATCAGCGCGGCCGCGCGTGCGCTTCATGTCTCCCAGCCGGCTGTAAGCAAGGTTCTGCGCCATACGGAAGCCCAGCTTGCGATCCGCCTATTTGATCTAGTCCGAGGGCGTTTGGTCCCAACGGATGAGGCACATGCTCTGTTTCGGGAAGTGGATGAGGTCTTTAGTCGGATCTCGTCTCTGCAATTGACGGCGAACAACCTGCGCAAGTCGGGGGCCGGTCATCTTCGCATTGGCGTCGTTCCGTCGCTCGGCCTTGAAGTCGCTCCGGCAGCGATTTCAGTTTTTCGCGAGAAGTATCCGGACGTCACATTCGACATCAAAACTTTGCATCACAATGACATGCTGCGCTCTCTTTACGAACGAGAATGTGACCTAACCATTGGTTATGATCCGCCGGAGCAGCCGCGCCTGAAACTCAAAAGACTGGCCGCCGCAGATCTGGTGTTGGTTGCGCGCGCTGGCGCAATTCAGCCAGACTTACAGGCATTTCCAATCTCAGAACTGCATGGCCGGGAAATGGTCAGTGTGACGGGAAGTGGCCCCCTGGGTGACCAGATTCTGACCGCCCTTGAAAGGGCACAAGTAGAGGTTCGAGGGATTGTGTCGGTCAGCACCTATTATGTCGCTGCTGCGCTCGTCCGGTTTGGATCGGGGGTGGCCATCGTCGATGAGTTTACAGCGCGATCGGTCGCAAGGCGGGACTTGGATCTATTCACGCTTTCGCCTGCTCTTCGTTTTGGCATTCATGCCGCCTGGCTGGAAGATAGACCCTTGTCGAAACTGGGCCTGCAATTTGTTGCTACCGTTGAGGATGTTCTTCGCAGTTTGCCCCAATTGCCCCGCAGAGCTTAACCTTTCGCTATGGACTAAGCACAAGTTTGTTCTGCCCGTCTTCTTGTGCCTGATGAGCGCTCCGTTAGCGTTGAATCATGAGTGATTTAGGAACTTCAGGCACAAAGAAACTGCCTCGATCGGCGTTTGTGATTGGCGCCGGCGTCGTTGGAATCGCGACGGCCTATGCTTTGGCAAGACGGGGGGTCGCAGTCACAATTCTCGAAAAGGCCGATGGTCCGGCGCAAGGTGCATCCTTCGCAAATGGGGCGCAGTTGAGTTATTGCTACACAGAAGCATTGGCCAGCCCAGCCTTGCTCCGCCGTATCCCAATCTTGGCCCTCGGCCTTGATCCGGCCTTCCGCCTGAACCCTCGGCTCGATGTCGATTCCATTGGTTGGCTCATGAGGTTCATGATGAATTCAACCAAGGGCAGGTTCCAAGCCAATACTCTGGCTGGCCTCGCTTTGGGACTTGAGGCACGCTTCGCCATGCAGAATCTGCTCGACCGCCATCACTTGGATTTCGACCATGAAACTCCGGGAAAAATGCTGATCTATCAGGATGCCGATGCCTTTGCCTCTGCGCGCAAGATGATTGAGCTAAAGCGGGCAAATGGAGCAGAACAAGAGGCGCTTTCTCCTGCTGATGCGATTGCGTTGGAACCTGCGCTGTTAGCTCGAAAAGAGGCCTTCGTGGGTGCAGTCTTCGCACGGCAGGAAGCCGTTGGAGATCCCCGTCGTTTTTGTGAAGCCATGCTGCCGCTGCTGGCACGAGAATATGGCGTTGATGTTCGATTGAACACGTGTGTTTCAAACTGGGAGGAAGGAGAAAAATCCGTAACTCTCACCACCGTGGCCGGTGAGCAAATGAATGCGGACCAGCTTGTGTTGTGCGCTGGTATTGAGGCCCGGTTGCATTTGAAAAGGCTTGGACTTGGTTCAGCACTCATGGCGATGAAGGGCTATTCTTTCACTGCCCCGCGTGGAGAAGCTGCCCCATCG
>Ga0222712_10003703_pt1 | contig 16450 bp, 13 predicted proteins | sample C33_657DmetaG_FD_165043 | JGI IMG/M metagenome (GOLD analysis project Ga0222712, IMG submission 165043) | Estuarine water microbial communities from San Francisco Bay, California, United States - C33_657D | ecosystem: Environmental > Aquatic > Marine > Unclassified | place: USA: California...
ATAAAAACATTCAAATCTGCGACAGGTTATGTAACAACTTGTACAAAGAATATGCAGAAAGGTGAGCGCAGTTTTAACCTGCGCCCACCTAATTGGAAGAAGAGTCGCCCTATAAGCCGGATCCTGTAGTTCTTGCGAACCGATCACCATCCATCTAGATCTGTCATTGCTAACAGATTCAAGCAACCTACCCGATAGCTCGTGCGAGCAGCACTTAACGCTATCTATCTGGTCTTGCTCCAAGTGGGGTTTACCTTGCCATCTACATCACTGCAGATGCGGTGGTCTCTTACACACACCTTTTCACCCTTACCAATTTTCATTGGCGGTAATTTTCTGTGGCACTATTCCCGCGGATTGCTCCGGGTGGGCGTTACCCACCACTTTGCTCTTTGGAGTCCGGACTTTCCTCGGTACCTTGCGGTAACGCGGTGATCCGGGCGACTCTTCTTACTTAAGGATACGGCCAATCGGATCAACAAGGAAATTATTTTTCCTCGTTCGAGCGTTTACGGTCAGACTTCGCATTTGATATTCGTCCAGCGTGAGCCTGCGCACTAGGGTCTCGCTTGACCTTGATCGCACTTGCGATCGTGGAGATAATCAAGATCGAGGCAATTACTGACAGGCTCATAGCGATAGGAATCTTAGGAACTTCATACCAAATCTCGTGGAGATAGGTCATGATCAGCTTAACGCCGATAAACATCAAAATAACTGATAAGCCAAGAGATAGGTAGACCAGCTTGTCGAGCAAGCCCTTAAGCAAGAAGTAGAGAGCTCGAAGTCCAAGAAGTGCGAAGGCGTTGGCAGCGAAAACTAAGAATGGTTCTTGAGTAACGCCAAATGTTGCTGGGATTGAGTCAAGGGCAAATAGAAGATCTGTCGTAGCAATAGCAATCATGACCAAGAACATTGGCGTTGCAAGGCGCTTCCCATTGAGGCGGGTGAACATCTTTGAACCATCATATTCATCAGTCATCGCAATGCGCTTTCTTACTTGCTTTACAAAAGCATTGTCGTCGGCTGAGGGATCTTCATCCCAATGCTTAAAGAGACCAACACCGGTCCAGATCAAGATCGCTCCGAAGATAACGAATGTAAAGCTAAATGCAGCAAGGGCCGCCGCACCGACTGCAATGAATATTGCACGTAAGACGAGTGCAAGCATTACGCCAAACATAAGAATGCGCTGGTGGAACGTAGAAGGGGCTTTGAACTGAGCCAAAATAATGATGAAGACGAAGAGGTTATCGACTGAAAGTGATTTCTCAACCAAGTAGGCGGCAAAGTATTCGGTTCCATAAACGGAGCCTGCTGTTTGCCAAACCCAGACACCGAATCCAACGGCTAGTGCGATGTAGAAGACAGACATCGCGGCTGCCTCTTTAAACATTACATCGTGAGGTTTGCGGCTGATAGTTAACAAGTCGACGAGGACGAGTGCGAGAATCGCAGCAACAACGAGGGACCAAGTTAAAAGGGTTACATCCATCAATACACCAATTTCGTTAAAGGGGCCTGGTGCCAAGGTCTCCCTCAACCACTATGTGGTCGCAGCTCCGGGATATTTCTATCCGTGTTGACGAAGATGCTGAACGAGGTACTCCCCTTAACGTGTCTCTATATTATGCCGCGACGGATGCAGTTGCAAATTCAAATTGGGTAAAAAGCAATCTTTTAATCTTGTAATCAGCCTGCCAATGCGACAGAGTTCACGAGTGCACACAGGTAGAAGTTTTGTATACGCCCGTAATGGAGGCGCAGCCGCGAGCCAACCACTAGCTGTAAGTGCTGCAATTTCAACCCTTAAGCAAGGCGGATCGTTTATTGATGCTGCAATTGCCTTGAGCGCGGTTATCTGTGTGGTTGAACCTGGCGCATCGCACTTAGGTGGAGATGCATTTCTTCTTACCCATCACGCAGCCAGTAAGACCAACTTGGCATTCAACGGAAGTGGTGAAGCACCACACGCGGCCAGGCCAGCTGCGTATGAAGGTGGCATTCCCCTACATGGATACAAGTCAGGAACTGTTCCAGGATTGGTTTCGACCTGGTTTGAAGCTCACAGGAGATATGGAAAGTTACCGTTTGCTCAACTTCTTGAGCAGGCAATTGATTATGCCGAAAACGGTTTTGCGGCTAACGCAGGATTTGTAAAAAGAATCGCAGGGCACTTAGCGATTGCTCCAGATACATCACTCTTTAGATCTATGGGTGTTTCTACAGATACAAAATCAGGAGATCTAGTCATACAGAAAGATTTGGCACGATCGCTGCGCGAAATTGCAGAGGGTGGCAGAGATGCATTCTATGCCGGTCGAATCGCTGATCAACTTGTGAAAGGTTCGGATGGTTGGTTTAGCGCCGAGGATCTGAAAGCACATACAACTCGCGTACTCGATCCTCTCGCAATTAAATATCGTGACTTTACGATTTATGGCCAACCTCCGCCAACACAGGGCATGATCTTGATGGAAGAGCTCTTGATCAATGAGAGATTCAATATTGGTCCATTGAGTGAAGCAGATCGGATTCATCTTGGTGTTGAATCGAAGAAGGCTGGATTTGCTGATCGAAATGCGATCTTGGGAGATCCTGAATTTATCGATGTAAACGTTGCCAAGATTTTGTCGAAAGAGAATATCGATAAGCGGGTTGCACAGATTTCCATGGATCAGGCAGCAATAGATATTGCACCTGTGAACGAAGGAAGCGACACCACTTATTTCCTAGTTGCAGATTCGGATGGCAATGCTGTTTCGTGGATTCAATCGGTCTTTCATGGCTTTGGTAGTTCGTGGGTAATTCCTGAGACAGGCATCATTCTCAACAACCGATTGACTGGGTTTTCACTTGACCCACAATCACCGAACATAGTCGCACCTGGAAAGCGTCCGGCACATACACTCAATGCCTTTTCCGCTGTTCGCCCTGATGGTTCTCTCTATCTAGTTGGCGGCACACCGGGTGCAAACATTCAGGTGCAGACGAACTTGCAATTAATCATCAATGTCATCGATCTCAAACTCAATGTTCAGGAAGCGATCGAAGCACCACGCTGGCAACATCTCAACGCACCTGGTGAGAGTTCGGCAGAAGAATCTGGAAAAGGCGTTCTCGAGATAGAAGACCGTGTCTCAGCTGCCGTTATTGATGAGTTGCGAGCGAAAGGTCATGAAGTAAAGCTTTTGCCGCCGTGGGGGCATGGATCATCTGTGCAAATGTTGGAAGTTTTACCTCAAGGAACATACGCAATCGGATCTGACCCGCGCTGTGAAGGGCATGCTTCAGGGATTTAACGGAAATGCCCATGCTCTGAAAAACTACGAAGCGCGCGAAGACCATCAGATGGCCACATTGAAATTGTTGTGATCGAACATGGTGTTGCATCCATATGGAATACAGCATCGTGCGGTGCATGTAGCGCGATACTCACAGCGCTTTTGATCACACCGTTGTGAGTTACAACGCAAACTTTCTGCGCAGGATATTCGGCGAGCAACTTCTCCATTGCAGCCTCAACGCGAATGCGAGCCTGATCGTATGACTCTCCCCCGCCAGGCGCATAGGCAGATGAGTTGAGCCAATCTTGATATTCATCAGGGAACTTTTCACGCACCTCATCGTTGGTCAGGCCATCCCAACTTCCGAATGAGAGTTCATACCAAATTTCATCAAAGACTATTGGTAGCCCTATGGTCGCGGCAATTGCTTCTGCAGTCTGGCGTGTGCGTTGTAACGGTGAGGCAATAAGAACATCGGGCTTAATCTTTGCAATTTCTTGTGCAACGGTGGCTGCCTGCGTCAAACCTTCTTCGGTCAGCTCAGGATCAAGGGGGCCAGTGCCAGAGAATTTACGAAGTGGGGTAAGGATTGTTTCTCCGTGACGTACAAAATAGATCATAGTTGGTTCTTCATTGCTGCGCAGGCGATCAGTGAGGTAATTTTCTTGAATTGCCGCTGCAGGTGAGTCAGCCTGGCCACCATCGAGGGCCTTATTCGCCAATCGATCAGCATGTGAGTTTTCATCACGTGGAATCCATGAGTACTTGACCAATGATGCAGGATGAGCATCACGGCACTGCTTTGCAAGAACTCGCATATCTGCATGTTTGATCTGCCAACGCCCTGACATCTGCTCGACAACTAGCTTGGAATCCATCGCAACTTCAACTTCTGCTGCTGGATCAAGTGAGTGAATGTGTGTGAGTCCAGCTAATAAACCCCTGTATTCGGCCACGTTATTTGTTGCTATGCCAATAACGTCAAAGAGTTCCGCAACGATCTTTCCATTTTCTGTGACAACTGCGCCATAACCGGCAGGACCTGGATTTCCACGGGAACCACCGTCGGCGGTGAGTTTAAATGTGCGCGCCATGGTTAGAGACCTCGCACCAAAATGCACCGACATTCTTCACAGCGAACAACTTCATCTTCAGCCAAACCTGCAATGCGCTGTAGTTCGACGTTATTGACTGTGAGGTGACATCCTTTGCACTGGCTTCCGATAAGTGCGGCGGCTCCTGTGCCGTTATTTGTCGCTCGGATCTTTTCGTAGAGTGCGACAAGTTCTGGACTGATCGAAGCAACCACTGACGCTCTTTCAGCTGCAATTGCTTCTAGATCTGCCAAGATGACTGCCATTTCGTTAGCTTTCTTAATCTCAAGTTCTGTGATCTCAGCTGCCAGTGAGCGCTCTAGCTCTGATTGCTCTGCGATGCGCTCTTGAATTACATCGATACGCATCATGATCTCGAGTTCGATCTCTTCTAGCTCTAATCGACGCGCTGCCAGCGAACCAAGTTCGTGCTGCAATTGTTCGAGTTCTTTTGGAGCACCTGTGCCTGAAGCCAAGCGGGTCTCATCCCGTGTTATGCGTGTGAGGATCTGTTCAACATCGCCCTCTGCTCGCAACAGTTCGCGCTTTACATCACTAAGTTCGGTCTCGGCTGCGATGCGCAGATCCCGAGCATTGTTGGCCTTAATCGTCAGCGTATGGATAGCTGCAATCTCAGGAAGATTGGCGGCCTTGTTGTTGAGAGTTGCTTGGGTGAAATCAAAGTTCTGAATTTCTAGAATTGCGCACTGATCGCTGAGTGTGGCCTTCATAATGCCTCCTCGCGAAAGTGTGCATATCTATGTATTTGTGAAACTGGTGGGCGGTGAGGGTTTCGAACCCCCGACATCCTCGGTGTAAACGAGGCGCTCTACCACTGAGCTAACCACCCGGGCCGTGCCTTAGTACTTACGAATACTACTTTATATCGTCGAAAGTACGAAAACGAGGCGTAATTAGAAGCTTAATTAGAGGCTTGCTAGAGCACTCTTGTACTCAACGAGATTACGGGCATCGCCAAGTCCATTCACAATCTGCCATCCCAGCGTGCCGTTCTTATCAACGATGAATGTTCCGCGAACTGCACATCCACGTGCATCATCGAAAACACCATAAGCCTGTGCAGCTCCACCATGTGGCCAGAAGTCTGCAAGAACTGGAAACTTGTATCCCTCTTGTTCTGCAAATGCACGCTGTGCATACATTGGATCGCAGGATATTGCTAACAATTGCACATCATCATTTTGAAACGCTGCGAGATCATCGCGCAATGCACAGAGTTCGCCGGTGCAGATTCCAGAGAATGCAAATGGGTAGAAGAGAATCACAACGTTTTTCTGACCTTTAAATGAAGAGAGTGTGACAGGTGAACCGTGTTGGTCCATAAGTGTAAAATCTGGTGCTGGAGTTCCGATTGTTAGAGTCATGCGAGAAACTTACCGCTTGCCCACCTTGCGTGCCACTAGACGAGTTCCCGTCCAATCTTGTGCGATCGAGATCGTTGATGTTTGGCTAAGACCAGCAATTGGTGCTGCGTCTTGAATATCACTCGATTCAACATGGCCGTCGCGTCCAAGTTTTGGAGTAAGGACCCAGATGGGGCCAGTCTCTGTGAGATATGTCAGAGCATCCATTAATTCATCAACAAGATCCCCATCACCATCTCGCCACCAGAGGATCACCGCATCGACAACTTCAGTAGTTTCGCCTTCAAGTAATTGAGTTCCGGTGATTGCAACAATCTCACTACGCAAGACGTCATCGCAATCTTGACCGTATCCCACTTCGAGAATGAGCTCTCCGGCTGCAAATCCCATTCGCATTGGCACGGGCTAAGTCCACCCCACATGTGACCGCTTTGACAAGGGTTTGAGCGAGAATTACTAGCCAGTTAGCCCCTGCAGATTTCCCCTGTGAGCGATTTAGCGCGAGAATATGCCCATGAGTGGAATTTTCGATACACCAGATCAGAATGTTGACCAGCTTGTAGATATCGATCCAACAGAAACGGCCGAATGGCAAGCATCCTTTGATGCCGCCCTCGAGCATGCTGGCCCTGTTCGCGCTCGCTATTTGATGCTCAAGCTTTTGCAGCGAGCTCATGAAAAGCAGATTGGACTCTCATCACTTCGCAACACTGATTACATCAACACTATTTCACCAGAACATGAACCTGAGTTTCCTGGCGATGAAGCAATCGAACGGCGCATCCGCCAATACATTCGTTGGAATGCTGCGATGTTGGTCCATCGTGCACAACGCCCCGGCGTCGGAGTTGGTGGCCACATTTCAACCTACGCTTCTTCTGCTTCGCTCTACGAAGTTGGCTTTAACCACTTCTTCCGCGGAATGGATCACCCAGGCGGCGGAGATCAAATTTTCTTCCAAGGACATGCCAGCCCAGGAATGTATGCGCGCGCATTTCTAGAAGGACGCCTCTCAGATAAGCAACTTGATGGTTTCCGTCAAGAAGTTTCACATCCAGGTGGCGGACTATCCTCTTATCCGCATCCACGTTTGATGCCTGACTTCTGGCAATTCCCTACTGTGTCTATGGGAATCGGACCAATCAACGCGATCTACCAAGCACGCTTTAATCGTTATTTACAGAATCGAGGAATTAAAGATACGAGCCAGCAACATGTGTGGGCATTTCTTGGAGACGGTGAAGTTGATGAGGTTGATACTCTTGGTGCTATCAGCCTCGCTTCACGCGAAGGCTTAGATAACCTCACATTTGTCATCAACTGTAACTTGCAGCGCCTTGATGGCCCTGTTCGCGGTAACGGCAAGATTATTCAAGAACTCGAATCAACATTTATTGGCGCAGGTTGGAATGTCATCAAGGTTGTATGGGGTCGCGAGTGGGATCCACTACTTGCACAAGACCGCGAAGGTGCACTTGTTAATTTAATGAATACAACTCTTGATGGTGACTATCAGACATATAAGGCTGAATCAGGCCAATATGTGCGCGATAACTTCTTCGGTCGTGATCCACGTACAGCAGCAATGGTTGCAAATTGGTCTAACGATCAAGTCTGGGGACTTAAGCGCGGTGGACATGATTACCGCAAGTTATTTGCTGCATATACCGCTGCTATGGAGCCGAATGGAAAGCCGACTGTGATCCTTGCAAAAACTGTTAAGGGTTGGACTCTTGGTTCTACATTTGAAGGACGTAACTCAACTCACCAGATGAAGAAGATGTCACTAGAAGATATCGTCACCTTCCGTGATCGCCTAGGAATTCCAATTCCAGATTCACAACTAGATAAGTACACACCTGCTTATTACAAGCCAGCACCTGACTCTGAAGAAGCTAAGTACATGGCAGAGCGGCGTGCCGCACTCGGTGGTTCAATTCCACGTCGCCGTGCCAAGTCAAAGCCGCTTCCAATGCCTGCTGACTCTGTTTATGAGAGCGTTAAGCGCGGTTCTGGCCATCAAGAGATTGCCACAACGATGGCCTTTGTTCGCATGCTCAAAGATTTGGTAAAGGATCCAGGACTTGGTTCACGTATCGTTCCAATTATTCCAGATGAGGCTCGCACCTTTGGTATGGATTCACTTTTCCCAACGATGAAGATCTACTCACCGCACGGACAGAAGTACACAGCCGTTGACCGTGAATTGATGCTCTCATACAAGGAGTCAACATCAGGTGTAATACTTCACGAAGGAATTAACGAGGCAGGATCGACAGCATCATTTACTGCAGTTGGAACCTCATATTCAACGCATGATGAACCGATGATTCCTATCTACATCTTCTACTCAATGTTTGGTTTCCAGCGCACAGGGGATGCATTCTGGGCAGCAGCTGATCAGCTTGCTCGTGGATTCGTACTCGGTGCAACTGCTGGTCGTACAACTCTTAATGGTGAAGGTCTACAGCATGAAGATGGTCATTCACATCTGCTTGCATCAACCAACCCTGCAGTTGTCTGTTATGACCCAGCATTTGCTTATGAAGTCGGACATATCTTTAAAGATGGTCTACGACGCATGTACGGTCCAAATAGTGAAAATATTTACTACTACATCACTGTCTACAACGAGCCATACCTACACCCAGAAGAGCCAGCAAACCTTGATGTTGAAGGCTTGTTAAAGGGTATCTACCTCTTCCGTTCAGGTGAGCGCCAGCGTAAGAAGAATGCACAGATTTTGGCATCTGGTGTTGCAGTCAACTGGGCTACCAAAGCTCAAGAACTCCTTCAGAAAGATTGGGGAGTTAGTGCAGATGTCTGGTCTGTAACTTCATGGAATGAACTACGCCGCGATGGATTGGAAGTTGATCGTCACAATCTTCTCAATCCTTCAAGTAAGAAGAGTGCGTACTTAACTGACCGCATGAAGGATGCTCAAGGTCCAGTGATTGCCGTAAGTGATTACATGCGCACTGTTCAGGATCAGATTGCACCGTGGATTCCACAGCAGTTCTCTTCCCTTGGTACAGATGGATTTGGACTTTCAGATACACGTGGTGCACTTCGTCGCCACTTTAAGGTTGACGCTGAATCAATTGTCGTTGCAACACTCGCTCAACTCGCTAAATCTGGCGATGTGAAAGAGTCAGTAGTGCAAGAAGCGCTGAACAAGTATCGCCTTGATGACATCTCCGCTGCAGATCCTGGAAATACCGAAGGATCTGGCTGATTTATCAGCTGATAACCTCGTGATTAATCGCATCCCCGTTACCGATATTTCCCCATCGGTATTTTTTGGTGGTGAGTTGGTCCCGGTTAAGGCAATCGCAGGTGAAGAGATTGAAATTACTGCCACGATCTTTCGTGAAGGACATGACGCACTAGGTGCTGATGTACTTCTCTTTGATCACACAGGTGCTGAGCAGTCGCGTACACGAATGCGTGATCATGCGGATGGAAGTGATCGATTCAGCACGTGGATTCGCATTCCAGCACGAGGTGATTTCACATATGCAATCGAATCTTTTGATGATCCCTTTGCAACCTGGCTTCATGAAAGCGAGATTAAAATCCCAGCAGATGTCGATGCCGAACTTTGTTGCACTATCGGATTGAAGATATTCGAGGAAAAACTCTCAGAGGATCCGGCTGCGAAGAAGATTCTGGCACCAGCTATTAAAGCACTTACAGATAAGAAACTTGCGCCTGCTAATCGTTTCTCACAATCTTCAACGGCAGAGATCAAAGAGTATTTTGCATCAAATCCACTTCGACGCCTGCAGTCTCGATCACATGAAATACCTGTACGTGCAGATCGTGAAAGAGCACTCGTTGGTTCTTGGTATGAATTCTTCCCGCGTAGTGAAGGCGCGACAGTAAATGCAAAGGGCGAGATCACTTCAGGAACTTTCAAGACTGCAGCGCTACGTATTCCAGCAGTTGCTGCCATGGGATTTGATGTGCTCTACCTTCCGCCTATTCATCCAATCGGTAAAGCTTTCCGTAAAGGCAAGAACAACACATTAACTCCGATCGAATCTGATCCTGGAGTGCCTTGGGCCATTGGTGGCAGTGCAGGCGGCCACGATGCAATCAATCCTGAACTTGGAACTATGAAGGATTTTGAAGATTTTATTGCAATTGCTAAGGGGCAGAAAATTGATATTGCTATGGATCTTGCGCTGCAAGCCTCCCCTGATCATCCATGGGTTAAAAGTAATCCAGAATGGTTTACCACTCGTCCAGATGGCAGCATTGCGTACGCCGAAAATCCCCCAAAGAAGTATCAAGATATTTATCCGATTAACTTTGATAACGACTATCAGGGAATCCTTAATGAAGTTCTGCGCGTTATCAGGTTCTGGGTTTCTAAGGGAGTTCTTATCTTCCGTGTGGATAATCCTCATACAAAGCCAGTTGCGTTTTGGCAGGATGTTATGGCGATTATGAATTCAGAGAACCCGGATGTGATCTTCTTAGCCGAAGCATTTACCCGACCAACAATGATGCATGCACTTGGTAAAGCTGGATTCCACCAGTCTTATACATACTTCACATGGCGAACTTCAAAATCAGAGTTGACCGAATATGCCACTGAAGTTTCTCGACATACATCGGCATTCTTTAGACCCAACTTCTGGGTGAATACTCCAGATATCTTGCCCTTCCATCTGCAATCTGGAAATCCAGCGGTCTTTGCTCTGCGTGCAGTGTTAGCGAGCACATTGTCACCATCGTGGGGAATGTATGCAGGCTATGAACTCTACGAACACCGTCGCTTTAAAGAAGGCGGAGAGGAGTACCTGGATTCAGAGAAGTACGAGATCAAGGTTCGTGACTGGGCTGGAGCTGCCAAGATGCAAGTCACTTTGGCTCCATTTGTCACCAAACTTAATGAGATTCGCAAGAAACACATCGCCCTGGCACGACTACGCAATCTAATTTTCCATCAGAGCGATAACGATTCGATAATCGCTTACAGTAAACGTGAGGGTAACGATCTCATTTTGGTAACGGTTAACCTTGATCCACTCAATGCGCAAGAGACAACAGTGCATTGGGATTTAGCTGCGCTAGGGATTAAAGATTCTCGCTTTAAAGTCACCGATTTGATTGACGGGGCACAATACGAATGGGATCCTCATTCATTCGTACGACTAGATCCCAGCCGCCCGGTTGGAAAAGTTGCTCACATCATGGCGGTGAATCTCTAGTGTCTCTCTTCTCGAAGTTCTTTAAGAAGAACCAAGAGAGTGCTCCTGTCGAATACATCTCTCCCGTTACCTTTCTCAATCCTCACTCAACTTTAGGTGAGTTAGATTTTCATCTCATTGCAGAAGGACGCCACGAAAGATTGTGGGATGTTCTTGGTGCACACCTCATACGCGATTCCGACGGCAACGTGCTCGGCACAGCCTTCTCTGTCTGGGCCCCAAATGCGCGTGCAGTGAGCCTGATTGGCGATCATAATTTTTGGGATAAAAACACTCATCCGATGGTTCGCCTTGGTTCCACCGGAATCTGGGAGACATTTATTACCGGTATTGGTGTTGATACCCGATATAAGTTTGCAGTGTGCACAATCAACGGCACGTGGTTGGATCATGCAGATCCCCTTGCACAAGCTACAGAAGTTCCGCCACTTACCGCATCCATTGTTACTGAATCTTCTTACGCGTGGCAAGATCAAGATTGGATTACCGCTCGCAGTAATTTCCAACCGTGGCGTGCGCCAGTAAGCGTTTATGAAGTTCACCTTGGCTCATGGAAGTTAGGACTTAACTATCAAGATCTTGCTATCGAACTTGTTGATTACGTGAGCAAGCAAGGTTTCACACATATCGAATTCCTCCCAGTGACAGAACATCCTTACGGCCCATCTTGGGGATATCAGGTCACATCTTTCTTTGCACCTACTTCTCGCTTTGGCTCCCCCGATGAATTTCGATATCTCGTTGATGCACTTCATCAAGCTGGAATTGGCGTCATTCTCGATTGGGTTCCGGCGCATTTTCCAAAAGATGAGTGGGCGCTAGCTCGCTTTGATGGCACCGCACTCTATGAACATGCAGATCCGCGCTTAGGTGAACATCCTGACTGGGGAACCTACATCTTTAATTTTGGTCGAAACGAGGTGCGTAATTTCCTGGTCGCCAGCGCTCTCTATTGGTTGACTGAATTTCATATCGATGGGTTACGCGTGGATGCCGTTGCATCAATGCTCTACCTTGATTATTCCCGCGAAGAAGGTGAGTGGCTTCCGAATAAAGATGGTGGTCGCGAGAATCTAGAAGCTGTTCAGCTTTTGCAAGAAGCTACTGCAACTGCTTATCGCACGCATCCGGGGATCATGATGATTGCTGAAGAGTCAACAGCATGGGCTGGGGTCACTCGCGAGACCGCAACAGGTGGACTAGGTTTTGGATTTAAATGGAATATGGGTTGGATGCATGACACCTTGCAATATCTCTCACACGAACCAATCCATCGTATGTATCACCACAATGAGATCACTTTCTCGATTCTCTACGCATGGTCTGAAAACTTTATGCTCCCGATTTCTCATGATGAAGTTGTTCATGGAAAAGGTCAGCTTGTAAATAAGTTCCCTGGGGATCGTTGGCAAAAAGTTGCGACCTTGCGGGCACTCTATGGGTTTATGTGGGCGCACCCGGGAAAGAAACTTCTCTTTATGGGTTGTGAGTTTGCACAGAACGATGAGTGGAGTGAGAGCGCTGGATTGCAGTGGTATCTCACTGATTTTGATGAGCACCGCCAGGTTCAAGAATTAGTTGCAGCGATTAATCAAGAATATAAAGACCATCCTGCTCTGTGGGAGAAAGATACAAATCCAGAAGGTTTTAGTTGGATAGTTAATGATGATGGAGCTTCTAATACTCTGGCATTTACGCGATGGTCAGATGATCAGACTCCACTCGTTTGCATCACCAACTTTTCTCCAGTGCCCCACGAGCGATATCGTCTTCGTATGCCGACGGCTGGTGTTTGGCGAGAAGTCCTTAATACCGATGATCTTGCATACGGCGGCAGTGGGGTAAATAACCAATCATTTGCAGTAGATACAGATACTGATCTTTACATCGAACTTCGAGTTCCGCCCCTTGCAACAGTCTGGTTTGAGCGCGTTTAAAGGTCTTTTGCAGTTTTGGACATAAAGGCCACAGAGATCAACATCAGACCAGGAATAATCATTGCAATTGCAATTGAGCCTGTTAGTTGCGCCGTCCAGGCAATGATCGTCTTCACAATCAGAGTAAGAATCGCGTTTGTGACACCCATCTGGCCGACTACCACCGCGCTCGGCTGAGATGAACGCTTATTTGCCGCGGTAAAGAAGGTTGGAGAAAGGATCGCCGAAAAGAGTCCGCCAATACCAAAACCTATGAGCGTGCAGATATACGCGGCAGTCTTGGAGTGATCTACCAAAAGTGAGGATGCAAGAATAAATCCGATAAATCCAACTCCACCAATAACGCTGCCATATTTAATCTGGTGTTCGAGTGAAACATAAGGTGTAATTCGATGTTGACCCAATCTACCAATGATCATCGCGCTGAAGGTAAGGATGTAGGGAATTGTGGCAAGTGATCCACGTACGCCGATAGTTTCTTTGGCATAAATTGCAGACCAGTCTGCGGTAGCGAATTCCACCATAATTCCACAGACCAGAGCAGCCGAAACTAGGTAATCAATGCGAAAAGAGGTAAAGAGGTCTTTGAATCCGAAGTCATTATCATCTTCGGGACTTGGTTTAATCATTTCGGGTTCTAGTTTTTTGATAATTGATAGAATAATCAAGAAGACAACAACGCTCAAAATATTGATGTGAAGTGCAATTCCAACAAATTCAACCATAAATCCTGAAAAAATGGCGGTCGCAACCGCTCCCAAAGTCCAATAACCGTGCTGGCGACTCAGGATCATTTCCTTTGCGCGATCTTGGGCATGGAATGCCTGAGCATTTAAGGCAATATTAAAAGCTGCAATCGATGCACCGTTGATCATATTTGCAATAATGAATATTGGCGTAGATTGCAGATGAACTATTGTGCTAATTGAAAGACACATGGTTAACGTTGAAATCATCAGAACTGGTTTTGCACCGAGCTTGTGCACAAAGTGACCGCTGGAAAGCATCGCAATAACTGCACCCACTGATCCCAGACTCAGGTAAGTTCCAAATTCTCCATTAGATAGGCCGAGATTTGCCTTTACCTCTGGAAAGCGAGGCACCCAGCTCATAATTTGTACAGCGAACAAGAAGAAAAGGATGCCTATATATTTCTTTTCATCATTAACGCTCAAGCTGGTACTAGAAGAGTGCATTGGCAAGCTCCGATCTGGCTTTGATCACACGTGGATCAGCTGGATCTACAAGTGAAAAGAGTTCAAGGAGACGATCTTTAGCTCGAGATCTGTCCTCGCCTGAAGTTGCTTTGACAAGTGCTAAGAGTCGAATAAATGCTGGTTCAACACTTCCTGTTGCAACTTCCATATCAGCAGCCGATAAAGCATTCTCAACATTGAGTGGTTCAGAATTTGCGGCAGAAATTGTCTGTGCAGGATCTAAATTAATAATTCGCATTTGAAGTTGAGTATGTGCTAATCCTAATTTTGCATATGGGTTGGACGGCATACGTGCAAGGAATCGCTTGTATGCATCTTCAGCCTTTACTAAATCTCCTGCTTCAAGTGCAGCCAGGGCCTCTGTCTCTTCTGGTTCAAGCTTCTCTTCCGGAGCTTCACCGATTCCCTGTTCAGCCGCAATTGTAAGTAGTTTTGTAATCACTGACTTGATATCACTTTCAGTCATCGCTTCTTCAAAGAGTGGAATGGGTTGCCCGCCAACAAGTGCGACTGCATAAGGAACGTTGCGTGCTTGGAGAGCGCCGGCAACTTCAGGAGCTGCATCAACATCGATGCTTCCGAGTTCCCAGGTACCGCCATCTTCTGAATTGAGCTTATCTAAAATTGCGAGAGTATCTAGCGACTGTGGTGCACGAATAGTCCAACAGAGAAGCACTACTGGCTTTGTCATCGATAGTTCGACGAAATCTGAAGCTAAGTTCTCTTTTGTAACAACCTTGCCGGCTGCAATTTTTGGTGAAACTGGAGCGGGTTTTCCGAGTGAGCTTAAGTCAAAGGCTTGACCAAAGTTAGGCGGATTAGCCACGAGCATCAACTCCCGAATCTCGTCTCATAGGTAGAACTTCAGCAATATAGGATAACGCTGCAAATTCTAGTCCGACATCATGGCCAGCCTTTTCGCTTAAATACCACCGGTGCTCAAGGGCTTCATGGAAGAACTGTGCAGCCTCAATTCGACCCTGTAATTCTGCTGGAATCAATGAAACAGTCGGATAGAAGACTTCATCGAGCCAGCGTTTAGCTGATACGTGCATTGGCTGATGAGGAAGGCTCTCACGACCTCGGAAGCGATCAAATGATGCAAGTAGGCGCTTTGCCTGAAGTTCTTCGGTCTCAAGTCCCACCAAATCACGTAAACGATTCTGATGGTATCCGGCTTCGACAAGTTTGGGTTGAAAGAAAAGTTTCTTGCTATCACCGTCGATAGTCACCGAAACTTCTTCAACGGTAAAGCCAAGGTCGTGGAGTTGACGCATTGCGCGTTCGACAGCATGTCGATCATTCGGATCGAGTACCTGTCGATCTTTAAGTGTTGCCCAAATTCTGCGATAGCGCTTCATGACGGCATCACTTGCTCGTACCGGATCCATCCCTGGATAGAGAACGCCAGAGAGTGCTAGATCTTCAAGTTCAGCTGCAACGTTAAAGTGCGCGATCTCAAGATCATGCTCTCGTTGGCCATCACTTAAACTCTTTTGGAATTCACCAGTCTCGGCATCTACTAAGTAAGCTGCAAATCCTTCAGCATCTCTGCGAAACAAAGTATTAGATAGTGAACAATCTCCCCACCAGAAACCTAAAAGGTGCAAGCGAACAAGAAGGAGTGCGAGTGCGTTAGCCATCAAAGTTATATCTTCTGCCGTGACATCTTTACCGCTGAGCAGCACTCGATACGGGAGAGAATATGGGAGAAAACGCGTAGCTAACGCGCAGGGAAGTTCTTCACCAAGCTCATCAGTACGACCTTCAATCACAGCTATCGGCTCAACGCTCGGTGCTCCAAGATGGGCGAGCTCGCGCAGCGCTTTATATTCGCGATTAGCAAACTCTGAGACCGTCTCCTTCACTGCATAAACTTCAGAGTCGGGGTCTTCGGTTGAATGTACGAGCCGGACAATGTGTCTAGAGATACCGCGCTTTTCGGTAAGGCTGGGATCTTCGGGCCATTCCTCGAGGCTTATCTGCCACGGCAATCCTGAGACGGATGCGATCTCTTCACCAAGACCGGTAATTCGCAGCGCCATGCATGAATTCTCTCATCAACCTGGGGTGAAAGCCTGATCTAGCAAGCTCTCGCACTTAGAATGGAGATATGTCACACCAAAAGCGAGAAGAATTCGGCATCGCAGGCGCACCTATCAATAGAACTAACCCTTTCTATTTCGGATTTGTTGCAACTCTCGGTGCACTGGCAGCAATCGTTCTATTGAGAGCGCTTGCAAGTGCAAGTCAAATATTCATCATTATTTTGCTGGCTCTCTATCTCGCTATGGGCTTAAACCCTGCAGTT